>Ga0208814_1000553_pt1 | contig 22254 bp, 15 predicted proteins | sample MalvirAntarct_55_FD_184253 | JGI IMG/M metagenome (GOLD analysis project Ga0208814, IMG submission 184253) | Marine viral communities from the Global Malaspina Expedition - Malaspina viral metaG Antarct_55 (SPAdes) (version 2) | ecosystem: Environmental > Aquatic > Marine > Oceanic | place...
CCACCACCACCACCACTACCACCACCACCACTACCACCACCACCACCACCACTAGGACAGTTTCGCTTTCGCGAGATTGAAGTAGTCGGGTTCCAATTCCATTCCGATATAACTGACCCCCAATTCACGACACGCAACACCTATGGATCCCGTACCCATAAAGGGGTCCAACACGACCCGACCCTCGCTGAAATTCTCCAGGATGTGTCTGTGTAAATCTACGGGTTTCTGAGCGGGATGGTCTTTCTCGCTCGCCTTGACCACCCTGAATTTGAAGATATCCCCGTGACCGCATTTGATCGGTTTCATAGACTTACGATCCCCACAGAGTATCATCTCGTGCTGATGTCGGAAGGTGTAACCCAAACTACACGAGATCTTGTCCCAGACGAAACACCGCATCTTCTTCACATAGGGATACATATGAATGTAAAACATCGGGTACGCATCGCTATTACAGAACAGCAACAAGATCCCATCGTCTTTCAAGACTCTATCAATCTTCGCAAGGAAGACTTTGTAGAAACTCTCCAAGATTCCCATCTCGGATAAGGATTTGTTGTATTTCGTGAGTGTCTTGCTGTGTTCGGGGGGGATATAGGGTGGATCCGTATAGACGATATCCACGCTATTCTCCTCCAGTTCATCTAGTGAATCCAAGCAATCCCCTACGAAGAGTTGAACCGATGCCATATGACTGACCGTGATTTAAAACCTCTCCTTTGAACTTACTTGCCGACCATTTTCATTGCCATTGCGTGCGACTGAGAGAAGGACCGACCCTCTTTCAAAAGAATTCTCATCTTAGACATATGCTTTGCCGAGTGCCCCTTCTTCTGATGTGCCTGGAGTTTCTTCAAAATCGCGGGAGACAGTTTGTTCGCACCTGGGGTTGGTTTCCGTGGTGGTGGTGCCTTCCGTGGTGGTGGTGGGGGATTATCGTATGCCATATCCTCTACCTCCTATTTTTCGGGTGACTTGGATTTGAGATCCCGTCCAGTCCGTCCAGGCAGATTTGACTTAATTTTCATTTGGATTTTATGGTCCATAAATATCCTAGCAAATAGTTTCCCCCAAAGTGCCCGGACGGGGCGGACGGGGTGGTGGTTTAAGGAATCTGGGAGGAGGGGTGACAATGGTACGACACATCACCAAGCGAAAAGGCGGATATATGTTCACTAAGCAACGTGCGTTCACTAAGCACCAGTTCCTCTTTCCCACTCTGGAAGAAGCGATCGCCTACAAGGAGCGGTATCTGAGTGCCCTGTATTGGTATGATAGGTCGGTCCGTCTACATTTGACACACGAACCAACCTTCACCCCACCCCCCGTAGAAATTTGATATAAGCATATCTGGAGCACTATTACTGAACTAGAATGACCACATTCTTACCACCTGTTGCCACTCTCAACTGTCTCCTGGATACCCTGACTCCCAAGGGGAGTATCGGGAACGAGACCAAAGCAGGCAAGATCCAGAAGATCATTGACCTCGGGGGGGACCCGTGTAACCTGGAGGCAATGCTGATGCTCCTATCCACCCAATACCAGAAAGACCAACACACGATCAAAAATCTCCGGAAGCGACTCAAGGAGGCGGAGGATGATCTGGAAGAATATATCCCCACGGATTTCCACTTTATCGGCAAGACTGCCTACCACTTTGACTATGCGACCCAGTGTATCTATGATGAGAGCGATCACACTGTCAAGCGGGGGAAGTACCATCGGGATACCGGTACCTATACAATGCTCCGAGAGAACTAACGGTTCCTCAGACGGTCTGCCTCATCTGCCACATCAGCATACATCCGTGCGTCTCTTGCCTCCTGTGCCCGTTGGTCCCGTTCTGCCCTTTGTTGTGGGGTCTGTGCCTGTCGCCACCTCCTCTGTCGCTCATTTCGTGCTAACCGAGCGGTCCTCTGTGCTTCGGTCTCTTGACGTCCGATAGGATCCGCATTATAGACACCTTCGTCGGTACGATCCTGCTGTGTCTGTCGGGCAGACACAGCAGACCTCCCCCCTGGCACGTTTGTATGCTGGAGGATGTTTGTTCGCACCTCTAATGGGAGTTGTGGGAGTTGTAGTCCTTGGTACTGAGCAGGCATTGGTCGGGCACCGCCAATTTGTCCTAACTGTCCTCGGACTAGATATTTAGCAAGGTGGTCTTGGGCATACCTACCGTGATCGGTCGCCGTCGCTAGGAATTCCCGGGCGAGTGTATGCCCAGGATCTAGGCGGAGGACTTCTCTGAAGTGGTCTTGTGCTGTCTGATTACCGGTCGTTCTATTTGCTAGGGAGAGAGCACTGATCCCTGCGTTCAATGTTTGTCTTGCTAGGTGCTCATCAGTGAAAGAACCCATTACATTGACAGTGCTCCCCCCTCTCCCTACGATGCGAGTTGTACCAAATGCCGCACGCCCTTCATCCGCTTCTCCTGTATCGGGTGCTACCATAGCACCAGGTCCCAATCGTTTCCGACTTTGATCCTTTTCCTCAGGATCATTCACGCCGACATCTATCGGGGAATCTGGCATTGGTTCGGGTTCTAATGCCTGTCCGCTTCCACCGGCAGGCACCAAGGACAATCCACCGCCTCCGGGTTGAACCGTAACCGGATCTGCGATATTGGAACTCTGGATTCCCGCTCGCATATCACGGACCGCCTGCTCTGCCTGTGCTCGGGTAGAACGGGGGGACCCTGCGGGGAGGGTCGGTAAAGGTCCTTGTGCCAGGACACTCGTCATCATATCGGAGAAGGCACGATCGCCGGGAGTTCCGAGGTCAATCCGAGAGAGGTGAAAGGCGGACTCCATCTCCTCATCCATTGCCCGTGCCTGACTCTCGGTCATCGGTGGATCAGGTGGACCCGGATAGGGTTCCGGTTCCAACCCGCCGACATTCCTGAAATTCTGGATACCTTCCGCGAGTATTTGATCCATTCCCACAGGTGGAGGGGGAAGAGTGGTTGCTCCGAGTCCCGCTTCCATCGTCGCGGGTCGGACTTCATTCTCTTTGGATCGGGGAATGACTTCCCACGCTTGGGGTGCGGGTGGGGGGACGGGTAGCGGTGCCATTGCCTCTTGGAGTTGTAACTGCTGATACTGGGGCATCGCTGCCTCGCCTGCCCCGACCCCCATACCAATCGGGGCAGCAACGGGTTCTTGACCGGCGACCCGTGCCTGTGCCCGTGCCTGTTCCTCTGCCTGGAATTTCAGTTTGTCCTTGTGCTTCATCATATACTTCTGTTGCTGTTGGAGCACATCCGAGACCACATCCAGATTGGCGTGATTCTGCTTCGTGATCTTGAAGATGACACTGGAATCGGGTCCACACGTCGCCAGTTTCATATCCGGATCGTGGATGCTGGTTGTGACACTGGTGATGATTCGCGGAATGGTTGCCGTAAATTCCATATCAAATCCCCGCTGGAAGTAGAAGTCGCCAAACCCATTCTCTTTGTTCACCACACAGACGATCGGTAGATTCTGTCCCGAATCACCGCCACCCCAATATGCCATATCGCCAATGATATTGGACTTGATCAGGAAGAAGGGTTTGAGCATTTTCCTCGGTAGATTTTCGGCGTTGATTTGTGCGGAGGTCTGGTCAATCGTAATGACCGGAAAATCAATTTGAGTTTGGTTGAGAGCACCCAGTCCGACCGGCGGTTGAAAGGGTCCCAGGACCGACCCGATCGGTGGTTGAAAGGTGTACATAGAGGATCCATAGCGATTCCCCCGGAACTTGACGACATCGTTTGCCTCTAGATTGGCATTGGTCGTCGGTGCGAGTAAATTGGTGGTTTCAATGATATTGTTGATCCGTGCTTGCCGATTGGCGGGTCCCGTCGGGTGGAACTGCCCATACGAAAACCCGAGGACACCCCAGAGCGACAATTTCCACTGATTTTCAGTGAGACCAAAATTCTCTAGGAAGATGCCCCCATCACTATCGTACACCTGCCACGGTATCAGATTGCGATTCATTGGTTGAATGGGGGGGGTTTGGTCCGAGTCTGCTGATTTTTTCGTGCGAGCGATCGGGATCTGATACGGCATCATCTCCGGGGTAAAGTCATTCCCCATCAATCGCCGATTGATTTCCAGGACTTGCTTCCCTTCCTCCAGTGCCACCGAGGTTAACCCATCTCCCGCATTCGCTTCGTTCCCGATATATAAGGGACTGTGGAGTTGCTGGAAATTGAATCGCTCGCCATTGCTATCAAAATTAAGCAGGGGTTGATTCGCTCCGACATATCGTTCCCGAATGTATTTGCTGATCGGGAGATTATGGTACGAGACCTGGAGTGTGGAGGTGTTCATTTGAACGAGATCGTCTTCCTCCAGGGTTTGTTCGCTGCTCATCGTCAGTTCCAGAGAATTCGCATCAAAACTCACTACGAAACACGGTTGTTGGATACGATCTATATCGGGACCCGCTCCTGTAATCATCTGTCCGGGAAGAGGCACAGGTTCGGGGTTGGATTTGGCGGTTAACTTTTTTTTATTAACGATTGCTGCTGAATTGGTTAAGGGGGTATTGGTACCGGTGATCGCTGCCGTGACCTTGGGTTCGGGCATTGCCGTCCCTCGGTCCATATAGTATTCCCCCTTCACTTTGTCTGCCCCCGCTGTCCCGTTTCCAGGGATGTCCGGGGTATTGCTCAACGTATCCACCGCGTATTTGTCTCCATCCAGATATCCCGAGTATAAGGAGATACACGAGGTCCCATACGCGTTGAAATGGACGTCAAATCCACACCCGAGACCGATACCATAGACACCCCCCGCATTGGGAGTGTTGAGGAAATTGCTGGGTGCCGCAATCCCCCCGACCGCACCTTGGACCCACGGGTCGGAGATATGCTCGGGAATCCCCCCGATTTTCTCGGTGTTGAATCCGATGAATTGGTAAGGTCCTTTGGTTACGGGGTCAATGTGATGATCCCAGAGTTCTTGGACAATGTTCGCATCCATATTGACCGCGACTCCCGCCCCATTACGGGCGATCAAGGTAGGTCCGATGGCGGGATCCACGAGACTAAAGCGAAACATACATCCATACGCGAGATTCTTGTCTTGCTCTCCGTTATTCACCGTGTTGTCCTTGTCCGCCTGGTTGTACCAGACAAAGAGGGGGGTGGATCCGAAATCTTGGGCATTCCGAGAGGTATTCAGGGGTACGTGGGTGTCTACTCCACCTCCCGTGTGTTTATCCTCTTTCCACGTACTGACAAAGTGGACATTGTGGGCGTGGGGATCCGTGAGAGGCGTGTTACAGTTATCGTTGCCTAAGGGCATCAAGAGCGAGGAGTGTTTGTAGACCGGGACTTCTGTCAGGGACGTGACAGACCCAGGGGCACCCGCTGCTCGTTGGACCACTTTTTGTGTGGGATACTTTCCCGAGAAACTGTTCAGATGGAGGAATCGCATATAATCAGGCGAGACTCCCTTCGCCACTTCGGGATGGGTGATCCGATTGTACTGGGAGATGGTTCGTTCTACATTGCTGTATTGGTATCCCTCAAAAATCTCGGGATACTTGGACTGAGCATCAAAGACTGCTTTGAATCGGAGGAGGTTGGCATCGGTCCATTCTGCCGTCGTGATAAAGGGGGCATAGTCAAAATCTCCCTTATCCAGACCCGTCAGACACTGGAGGGCATCGTAATTTCTCCACGAGAGACCAATATCTATCTGAGGTTTCTGAAACTCTCGGAACGCATCAAACAATTCGGGACGCTTGACCCCGATGTACTGGAAATTGCTCATATATTGGACATTCGCCACATCATAGGGTTTTTTCTCTTGATACTGGGCGACACCGCCACCATTCACGGACTCCCACGTTGATTTCTTGATATTATTCACATCCGCAGTATTACTGACTGTCGTGGTGCTCGGAGCATCCGGGATCTGATACCAGGCGGTGCCACTCGCCAACACGGGTGCCCCTACCGCACCGACATCTCGTGGATTCCCACCCCGATATTGAATGAAATTTTGCTCGGACCACGTATCCTGATTCCCACACGCGAACGATTTCAAGGTCTCCGATTCTAAGATCGTGCTGACGAGGATTTGGCGTTGACCCGTTGCCACTGTGGTTCCGAACGTGCTGCTTTGGATGGTCGCATCGGAGGTCGGATCGGTATAGAATCCAGAGACATACGCGTCTTCGTTATAGTTTCGTGTGTCAAAATTGCCCTGGTAGGCAGTATTTCCTGGATCCGTATTCCCGTCTTTGGCAGTTGGATTGCTTGTATAGGGTCCCAACCACGGTCCGGACATACCGTGAATCGTACGTTGTTCCTTGGTCTTGTTCAATTGATTCGTGAGTGTCTCCGCCACATTGCTCGGGGAATTGAATCCCTTGGGAACCTTGAGATTCTTGATCTCTGTATATTTCGTATATCCCGTCATCGCAGGTTCCTTATCGTAGCATACCGTATATCCAGTGGCAGCACCGTCTGTGCCCAAGAAGTCATCCCGGGACGCGTAGGGACTGCCATAGGTGCCAGCAGCAGCATCGTAATTGTTCGGCACTTCATAGGTGGGAAAGGGGAGATTGCTTGAATCGTTCAAATTGTTCGGTTGATCTCCGATATGCTCCGCGTAATAACATTGATCTTTCGCATAGATCGTGTATCTGGAATTATCGTTCTTTTGTTTGGAGCAATATCCTTGGAGGGCGTGTCCGTCATACGCGACTTGCTTGGGTAACACCGCATATTCATTCGTGGTAATATCCCAGAGTCCACCTGCTCGGGGACACCCCGATTGACAGACCGAACGGAGCATCTTTCCCCCCGCCCCGTCTATGTCGGTCACGAGGGGGATTCCCCCAAACGATCCCATATCCTCCAACGAATCAAATTCATACCAGTCCGCAGGGCATAATTTGGTGATCCGGGGACTGACACAGGCACGACCATTGTAGGGACAATCATAGGTGACCGCCACATCAAAGGGTTTGGTCGCCGTGCCTAACAACGAGTGGGGTGCTGCTTGACCCAACATATCCATCCCCCGAATGTGTGGTTGTCGGACTGTCATCACATCAGGGGGTTTCCCCCTCGTTTGGGCGATCCCTTCCTTCGGTTTGAAGTCAAATCTCCTAGGTAGATGGAAATATCCTTCCCCATTCGTGGTCTTGTAGAAGGAGATCTCCACGTTGACTTCATTATCCATCAATTGATAGGTCCGGGGTGTTTTCGTATGGATCACCTGCTTCGCTCCCAAAGGTCCAAAATCACTGAACGGTTCGGGATGGTACAAATTCCTCGGTCGGTCTAACCCTACGAATTCATTGCCGACCGAGGAGGCGGTTGCCAGTGGAAAGATGTTGGGGAGTTGGGGTTTGGTAATGACGGATTCATTCAACGTGTAGGTTTGGTCTGCTTGCTTGGTGCCCTTGAACTCTATCACCTGTCCCCCGCATCCACGCTCCGAGACAAAAGCAGAGGAGACCGTGATTGTGTCCCCGGGGTTGATCTTGATCCCGTTTCCGAGTTTATTGGTAAACAACGCATTCACATCATTCAGGGGATCCCCCTTGACTTCTTCGGAGGTCGCACGGGAACAATCCACGATGAGTGTATCCACGTAGGGTCCGCTCTGTGCGGGAGTCTGACTCATCTATAGATGAGTCGTTCATAAAAAACAAATGAGTCTGAACTTACTTGAATCCGTCCAACCCGTCCAGGCAGATTTGACTTTTTTTTGATTTGGATTTTATGGATCTTAAATATCCTAGCAAATAGTTTTGCCAAAAGTGCCCGGACGGGGCGGACGGGGCGGACGGGTTGCTTAGGCGAAGAAACATTCCATTACGCCGTCTTGGAGGACAGCAGTACGGAGCGTCTCCAACCACACCCGCTGGACCATATTGGATGCTGCCAGGACATCTACCTCCTGTTTGAAATACAGTTCAATCCCCCTTGAATTGACCCGCTCCCCACGATTCAGTCGCATCGCATTCCAGAACTGCGTCCCTGGGTACTGACCTCCGACACCCGTATCCGCCCCGGGACCGATCGGACCTTCCGCGAGTGCCACACCCGACCCTGAACCGAAGCACTGGTCCTCTTCGCCACCGACGGCACCCGTCATCTGCTGTTCGCCATAGCGAGCACACGTCAGCGAGACACCTTCCTTGGAATACACTTCCCGGGAGATGAAGGGGACTGCTCCCTCGGTCTGGACGATGTTATGGAAATCCCGTGCCGTGTTCGTCACATCAATCGGGAACAGGAACTGTTCGTTGACCTTGAGATTGAATACCGCTGGACCGTTGCGGTTGTTGACGCTTGGCAGAGGGTCGCCATAGACACGCATCGGGGAGATGGCATTGTATTTATTGGTGATCCAGCGAGCATTCGGACCATTCGCAACGGTCGTACTGGTCTGGTTAATCCCCCAGAATATCTTACTGATGATTCGCCCTGCTCCACCGATATTACGGATATCGGTTGAATCCAGTCCGGTTTTGGTGACGGAGAACTTGGAGAGGCGATAATCCACATACTGGAACTGAAGAGAGCGATTGGCATTGGCATACGCATCCATCATATCCTGCGGGTAGTAGAGGTGATCGGCAATCATTCGGGTAGACGAGAGCAGGACACCCGCGGTAATATCATCCGTGAGCGAGCATACCCGCTCGGAGTTGGCGGTATTGCTATTGCCTGCGACCGAAAAGACGAACTCAAAGTTGACCGGTTCTTTCATCATATACAGCGGTAACTGGTTGCTCTTGAGGAACGGGAAGAGATCCGAGATGGCGATCTGGAAGGTCGGGCACAAATCCTGTTTGGTGACCACACCTTCCGTCCGGGTCAGTTGGGTACAATCTACGAGGGGTCGGACTGCTCCGGTACTGGTAGACATCGTAGAGGCGACGGCAGCACCCCGAGGAAACGCGATGCCCGAAGACGCCACATCCATCTCACGCCCATTGCCAAGCATCAGACCATCCGCGGATGTGTTGGATTGCTCGGAACTGCCGAAGTCATTGGAGACCACGACACCATTGAGACTGGTCCCGATGCGTCGGTCCTTGTAATTGATATCCAGGACATTGCCATTTCGCCCTGTCAGGTACTGCTCCCGTTCCAGTTCTGCTTCCGGTGAGAGGAAATTAGACTTGTAAGCAGCGAAGAAGTTATAATCCTCAATTTCGCAGATTGTCTTGGTGCCCACTCGCATCGTGGCACGCTGGATGAGAGCGTGGATCCCATTCCCGACAGGAAGCATCGCGGGAGACGCCAGGGGAGGGGATGCTCCATCTGTCGGACTCTGAAACTCAAATTCAATCTTGGAGTGACTGTGGAGCAGACCCTTATTTTGGAGCACAAATTTACAGTGGGTCGCCGACTGTGTCACAGGTTCCAAAATCGCTGTCTCCACGTTGATCTGGGTATTGGTTGGAATTTGACCTATTTTCAATAAATCCGGAATTTGTGACGGGGATCCACCTGGACTGGGTCCCGCACCTGCGGATGCCATCTGACCACCTTGACTCTGCGAACCTTGAATGCTCTGTGCCATTTCGTTATGATTCAGAGTAGAATTTAAAACTGACTGATTAAATTGAATTTGATTTCACTGTGCCACTTGGAGACCACTTGAGTTGAAGACAAGCGTATTCTTTGAATGGACAAATACATAGACGGCGTGAGGGCGATTGCTGGTGAGATCCAGATCCATCTGGAGTCCCCAGTTCAACTGCGAGAAATCCACACCATCACCCGAAATCGTATCGTACGCAATGCCGACCCCGAAGCAATTCTTGTTCTCTACTGCTTTCAGATCGGCGTTCAACTGACTCGCGGCAGAGTAGTCGCTCAACCAGGTTCCCCGAGACGAGACCCCTGTACGATTGAGACCCGAGAATGCTTTGATTGAATTCAGGTAATTCCGGAGCAACTGCGAATCTACGGTCTCCTGGGTGGAGAGTGCGGTATCCGCCTTCTGAGATGTATCCAGATTGTACTCCAGGGGATATCTCGTACCACCCCGAGTAAACACAACTTGATTAATATCGGCAACTGCCCCATCATCATTGATAAGCGGTGGAGTCGCGGTGCCGTCGGCAGAGAGGTTGTTAATATGGGATGAAGGTAGGAAGTTAGCAAACACTCCCAGAACCCGACGCATACCCAGGTTGAAATTGATGATAGCATTGGACGAATTAACACTCGCATAATACGAGGAAATCGTATTGTATTCAAAGGTGTTACCCCCCTGAGAGTACTGCGACATCAACTGAGGCGTCGGATTGACCATCTCGGCAACGAGGCGGACATTGGAGAGTTCATAGAAGGCATCCGAAAAGAGCGGAGCAGCAGTGCCTTCAATATCAAAGAGGACGTTATTATCGGGTGCCAGGTGAATCTCTACCAAGAGACCTTGGAGACCATAGGTGCCCGAGAGCGGAATATCGGCGACCCCATTGAAGAGACCACACGGAAGCGACATACAGAAGGAACTGCCCGCATTGGTGGCGGTGGATCGCTGATTCTGGATACCTGTGACGGAGTTACGGTGGATGTTGTAGTTCGGCATAATGAGCGACGATTCCGAGAGATGGGACGTGGAATCATCCAGAGAGTTCGTGACAGGGACAAAGGAGGCACAGAATCTGCTGTAGTGCCGAATGTGCTCTATGACCTGATGGGTCGCTTGGGATTTGATTACGAGTTGATCAATCATCGCATAGGTCCCGAGACGGGCGGGCAGGTGAACGTTCTGTCCGTCCGCCGATCCGCCCCCCGCCGCAGCACCCGCTCCAATAAACTCCGTAGCACCCTTACTTGAATTCAATTTCACATTGAAATCACCGCAGAGGCGGACACTCTTACCGATCAGCATCCTCTCCTGCTCTCCAATGATAAATTGAATCACCGGGGCACCTCCCTTAAAAGAGATCTTGCCGTTGCTGAGGGTATTTGCTGGGGAGATTTCCACATTCACGTTGCCGAACTGTGCGTCAGTCATAGGATCGTATGACTGAACTCAGATTAAAAAATGACAGAGAATTTGACTTTACATATTTTCGGCGAGTAGGGATCTAGAGGGGGGTTGGTTTTTATGCTAACTAAGTCGGAAGCGACTCTTATAGGACGCGATGGATGCCGACAGTGTAGGTTTGTTCCAGAGGATGTATCTGCTGAGACTACCTGCGGATTTGTAATCGTTCCAATTTTCGTTTGCCTTGTGTCGTGCTAAGTAGGATGCCTTACGCTTGGGGTCTTTGTTCTTGGTGAAGTCACTTGCTCCGCTTGCTCCAAAGTGGGTCGTTTTGATTTTCTTGCCCTCTTGGGTGAAAATTGCCATATACTTTTTGCCACTGGATGTGCTGGGTTTGATAACCACCTTCATTATGACCTTGCGTAGATTTTTAGATTTCCAGGGCGACCATATCACCCCGGATGACCAGTCTCCGTATGTGGAATACGAAATTGCTCCATAACTTGTTTTTCGTGGGGGCGTCGGGTTTGCTATACTCAATCTGGAGGTTGAAGTCCTTCCCACGTGTGTCTAGGACGCCGTCCTGAAGGGACAGAGCACGACCGATACAGGCATTCTCTAGGTACTTGGCGAAGGACAGGGGGCGGATACCTGCCATCGCGAGTGCCTTCTCTAGTTCTACGGGACCCTGCTGGGAGATGGATTGCCCTGTGGAGATCTTAGACATTTCCACCTTACGGTTCGGATTCAATTGACCGTTATAGAACCATTGATAACTTGACATATTATCCCAGATCCCCGTGTATCCGGAGCGATCGCTGAAACAATCGCCATCCTTACCGTAATGCTTACCTACGACCACACCTGCGGTTCCACCTGCCCCGGCAGTGGTGCCTGCCGTAATCATACCCGGTTTGCTGAGGTAGGTGTAATAGGCGGAATCATACGGGTTGGGGAAGACTGCCGACGCACCGGTTCCCAAATCTTGCCCCGTCGCCCCTGTCATCAGGGACCGTGCGGAGTAGGCAGTGCTGTCGCAGGGGACACTCAGAATGGACTTTGCCCGAGACTGACTGAGAGGGAGGCGGATATTGGCAACGATGTCCCCCTTGAGTTGGGAGTACTTGTAATTCGTGGACGACAGGAAATCGTAATTCAGGACACCCCCCCCTTTCATCATTGACATCATCTTACGAGTGTATCCCGCAGGCATCTCCAACTGCTGGAGGATCAATTCGGTACCCGAGATGGTGTAGGAGGGATTGACGCTTGCGGACTGAATCGCCGACGTGCTCATCATTGACCACGACCCGTCACCCTGAACCGCCCAATCTGCCCCGTTGATCTGACCGGTGGCAGTGACGGCGTGTTTGACGACGACTTTGGTCAGACCCCACCATCCACCGCTCGTGTTATTGGTATCTGTGCCCGGGAAATGCTGAATGGATTCAATCACACAACAGTTAATATCTCTCGCGGGTACGACAACACCCGTATTGAAATGCGGAGCAATCGCATTGGCATCCGGAGATGTCATTGGCAGGTTATTCTTGACAAAGGTGAAGGACTCCCCGACTACGAAGGGGAAATTATCAAGACCAATCTGGTTATTGTCGCGTTTCACCCAGAATTCCTTCACGGCACCCGCTTCGCCAGTCGCGGCGTTATTGCTCCAGTCCTGGAGGACTAACTGAGTATCGCATCCACCCAGGGCGGTACCCGCCGTGGTCGCACAGGAGTGAAAGACAGGGGCGAGGGCGGTCTTCGTGGTAAATCGGGTCGTGTCTAGCATCTTAACCACGCGGTCAGCACGCTCTAGGAGAATCTCAATACGGAGACCATCGGTCAGGAGGCACGGGAACACCTTAGAATTCTGGAAGATGCCCGTGTGGAGGGGGAGGAGGCACTTGACCTTCTTATGCCCGCCATTGTGGAGACCGTCTCCCACAGGAGTGGAGAGGGCATCACCCCAGACACCCGCCGCATCGCTGACCTGACCCGCGGTCCGGAGATACGGTGCGGTATACGGACTATTGGCGAGTGCCGACTGGTGCGACCGAGTGGTACCCTTGGTGCCCCGTGTGGTCTGGTCCCACTGAGTGGTCCCTTCGGTCATCGCTCGCTTGGAGCGGATCGTGTCATCCACCTCATAATCGTACTTGAGAGCAGCGAGGACATTATAGTCCTGATACTCCTCTAGGAGTTGAGCACCCGAACCCCCGCTCAGAATCCGGAGATCCTTGATCAGCAGTTGACCACCCGCACCCGCGTCCAACTGAGCACGCATCGGTCGGTCCAAACCCGGATCCAACTGGACCTCAAATTTGAGATACGACTCCTTGGGTTGGAAATACTGAACGGTAGCGGGAATGTGAATGGTGATCTTCTGACCTGGAGTATAATCTAATCCGTGCTCTGCTTGGATCGCGACGCGTGTCTGCTTGACTGGAATCTTGTCCTCGGCATCCCAAAAAGTGCTCATCCTCTCGTTATAGGATCAACTCAGAAAAAAAACCAGATGAAAAATTCTACTCTAGTTACGACTACCTAAGAGATCAGAGCGTCAAGAGACCAATGATGGAAGGTGATTCGGTGCTAGATACGGTTGCCCTGAATGTGTGTATGGTCTATCTATGTGTGCTCTATGCGATCTGGGACAGACTCCCCGTGTGCCATCTCTAACCGCAGGTGGAACCTGCGGTTAATCCAAGATGATCAAGTCTTTCGGTAAATCCATTTTGTAGCAGACATAGCAACTATACCACGAGATTTGATTGTATATCTTCTTCTCTCCATCTATGATTTTGTAATAGGACATCTTCCGACTCGGTAAGATGACCTGAATCTCATCTCCGAAAAGTGCTTTCATATATTTAGTCTGGAGCGAGAGGGTCGGTAAAATCATAATGAAGGGTTTCTCTAATTCCTTCAATCGTTCCAAGACCTTTCGTTTGATGCTGAAGGGGGGATTGGTGATCACAATCTCCCCTTCATCGTTGTCAAAGAAGTCTCCCGTATGGGAGACGACGTCTTGACAGATTCGTCTCAGATAATCAACCCCTTCAAAGTCTCCATTACTGAATGCTTCCCAGACCACCTTATCCTTGGGTATGTAGGGTTCTATGCTTTTCCAATCCCGTTCCAAGGTGTAGAATTCATCATTCTTCCCGACTCCTTGCTGTTTATTTCCGAATAATGCCATCTTACCTTGGGTTCCATTTTAAAATGCCGATGTCCCACCCCCCGACACAACCTTAGATTGGGCGGTGGTTTGGGCGGAGGACACTTGTCCAGCGGACTCGGCGGAGGCACCTGCTCCAGGTGCTCGTTTGGTCATACTTGCCTGTTCTTCCGCGGGTAAGGTGGTTGTGATCTGCTTTTTGGCGGCATCGTATTTTCCCACTTCGCCTTCCACTGCCGACGCCACTCCCAATCCGGCACCGATGAGTCCTGCTCCCGGAACCACAAACCCCAATAGGTCCATCGCACCGCTCGCCACCCCTAAGATATTGGCGGTCTTTTCTTCGTGGTTGGCACCCGCGACGTGACCGCCCGAGATATCCTTGACCAAGTCTACCCCGCCTTGGATCACTCCGATTCCCTGGGCAAGGGACCCCGCACCTTCTGCGTATTTCCCTGCTTTGGCGAACATACCCTCCGCATCCGGAGCATCATCCGGAACATCTTTTGCCGCATCGGTGAGGGTGGGTTTGGCGGGTTCGGTGGGTTCGGCGGGACTGACTTCATCTTGCTTGCCCAAGGTACCTGACATCTCAGGGGGAGGTGTCGGTTCTTGGGATTTGAAGAGGGGTTCATCTTCCTCTTCATCTCCTTCGGACGCAGGGACACTTGCCAACCCTGTCGTCGGTCGGGCACCGACACTATCCAGAAAGGATCCCGAGGTGGGAGTTGCTCGGGTGAATGCTTCCGCGGGTTCGGAGGCAGTTGCGGACGTGATCGCATCTGAGACTGTGCCTGTCGCTGATTTGAGACCCCCGCCCACTGCCTTGACTGCCTTGCCAATCGGAGCATCTGCGAAGGTTTGACCTGCGACTTTCGCTACCTTTCTCGCCGTACCCAATTCAGCGAACCCCGTTTCGTTGGAAGCGACCTTGTAGGCATTGTAGATCCCTTTACCTGCTTTGACCGCTTGGAGACCCACACCCCCTCCAATACTCTCGGTCAGTTTCTGGGCATAATCGTCATCCGACGCCATATTCCGAAGTCCGGTCTGGGCATCGGAAATCTTCTGATTGAATTCACTTTCCACCCCTTGATTATGCTGGACGACCCCTTGATTGTATTCACGCATCTGATGGAGCATTGTATTGCCTTGCGACAACTCGTTCATTCCTGACACATCCATTATGACCCCACTCGGATTTTATTTGATCTCGGTCGGTTTTTCTGTGGTTGTACCTGTCGCACCGAGAGGCACTTCCACATCCGCTTTTTGACCGCCATATGCGACGACGTGATCAAAGTTATGGTACGCAATCGGGGGATTCGCCGTGAGGTCCAGGTATAGGAAATCGTATTTCTCGGGTGTGGCAGTGTGATAGATTTTGAGGAAGTTATCGGCACCCCCGAACTGGTCCCCGATCTCCTCCGCTACCTTCCCAAGTTCTTTGTTATTGGGGAAGGGGGACCCGATGATCATATGGGTACAATTGGACCGAATGATCGGAGAGACGGACCGATAGTTTTGACTAGACATCAAGAGTAATTTGATGTTGTAATGCCTGAAGCGGGAGGCGAGGTGATTGAGGTAGGACTCACGCCGAATCTGACCGATGATGTCGTCCAGAACCAAGGCAATCTCGGGTCGGTCCTCCGGATTATCAAATCCTTCTTGGGATTTGATGATGCCTTGGACCAGGTCATCACTGTATTCATCGTGGCAACTGAATGCTTTGCGGAGAAAGCGAGAGGTTTTATCATTGTAAATCGTCGGACTGATACAGAAGACCTCATCAAAGAAGTCGGGTCCATAGAATTGACTATTGAGGAGTAAATTGCTGATGATGGTGCTCTTGCCCGTACGGATGGGACTGATCATCAGGAGGAGGGAGGGAGGTTGAGGTAAGATGGGATTGAGCGGTTTGGTCTTTTCCAGAGGTGGATCCTTGACCCGGAGCACTTGGAGCGGGTTACTGGATTCTTCGTCAGATGACATATATGATCCCCAACATTAAATTATTGGAAGCACACCGAGAAGAAGTCGTCGGGGTCGGGGACGCCCAGTGCCTTGTTGATCTGCTGATTGACCCGATTCGCTTTCGCATATTCTTCTTGGGCATCCCGCTTCACCTTCTTTGCTGCCTTGCGTTTGATGTCATATGCTTCCACCGCCTTATTGGATGCCTGTTCGGTCATTGTCTGTAATTCAGCGACGGAGAGGTGGAGGAGGACCGATTCCTTGGGTGTCTGTTGGGGGGGGCGTGTGTCTTGCTGTTTCAGTGCTGCCTGCTCCTTCGCATCCTTCTTTAATTTGGCGTTCGCTTGACGAACAATCAGTGCCTTCTCTCTCGCTCGTTTCAGATGATCCAATTGCTTTTGCGATTTTGCCTTCTTGGGTTTGACGTCCTTGAAGATGTCTTCATCTACCGGGTGGACCCTCAGGGGGACAGGTTCGGGAACCGGTTCGGGCACAGGTGGGGGTGGCATTGTGATCTCGCCGACCATACTCTCTAGTTTCGTCGTATCCACGTGGGACGCATCGTAATTCACGGATTCCGAGCGGACTTCGGAGGGAACAGGTGAGGGTGGAGGTGAGGGTGAGGGTTCCTCTGCGGGGGCATCGGGCATTGTGATTTCTGGGAGACTCATATACCTCTGAATAGAAAATTATAGAAACTCATTAACCGCATTTGTGTTTGGTGCGGAAATGGAGGATGACGACCGTTTCCCCCGAGAGGTCCTTGGAGATATGTTCGTCCTTATCCACGAAATCAATCTGGAGATCGTTGATGACGAGTGGAGCATTGTTTTTCAGTTCTAGGTAGATGGGGGAGGACTGCTGGAAGAAGAGCGGTCCCGTGGTTTCCCCGCTATTGCTAAATCGCGGAAGCGACCAGAGAATCTTGCTGGTCAGACCCTTACAGAAGTTGAAGGACTGATGGGTCAGGGAGGGACATTTCACGAATAATTGCTTCGGAGTGTAGTCCAATCCCGAACCCGAATTGACGACCCACTTACAGTTGGACAGACCATTCGGATCCAGACCGCCCGCATCGCTGAGTGTCCCTTGATGGTCATACCCATCGTACGAGAGGACATTCCCTGGCATCACATCGCTTGGAAATCCCAACCACGACCGACAATTCTCCGTGGACCCTTGGTTGCTGTATTCCCCCGATCCATCGCCCGCATTCGCTAGAATCAATCCGTATCCGTATTTGATTGCTTCGCTGGCAATTAAGGCACCCCCCCCTGGATGGATGGTAGATCCATCCATACACGCGTAGGACGGTTGGGCACCGATGCCCCGGATTCGGGTTTGAGTCCGTTCCAAGGACGCTTGATTGAAAAACAAGTCATCGTAGATTGACTTGCCCCAGAAACTGGATCCGCCTGAGGGTGGGGGGTATGCTCCCCCGAGTGGGACATTATCTGGGAAATTGTATCCATCCGTTTCCCCGTGCCTTCGGGACCACGGCAAGGGAACCTCATAATGAGTGAGTGTAAAGAAACGGGTCTTGGTGGACAGATTGAATTGGGGATACAGTGCTTGGGTCGTGGTACCGGTCGGTTTGAATGCCCTGTGGAGTCCCAGGATAGACCACGCGTTGTTCGTGGTATCCATCAAGACTCGGGGGTTGATGAAGGTATCGTCGGATAACCACACTTTCATTCCTTCCCCCTCTATGGTCCAATTCAGTCGGTTCAAATTCGCTGCTCCGTAGGGGGCAACGAGGTCCGTTTTATCCACCTTCGCCGCCCAGGCAGTCGCATCTACCGCTACGATCGCCGGTCCGTAGTATTCTACTTCCCGCATATCCATAATTCCCGCCCCCCCTAACACCCTGGACTGCCAGAGTTCCAGTTTGCCTGTTCTGCCATCATACTTGACTTTGTAATCGCAATACTCGTCAATTCCTCCGAGATACCAGTCGGGATTGCTGGGACTCCCCGCTGCTGCCTGACTGCTACGGACCGACGGTCGGGTCAACCCAATCTCCCATCCTTCATTGACATCCAGTCCCGCTGCTCCGCCATTGGTGATCGCCTCGGTGATCACCACTGACATCGCCCCCTTCGTCTTGTCCAGGGCACTCGTCATCGTGATCGGAAGATTCTTGATTTGAGCGATCCCTGCTGTGTCCCACGGGATGATGGGGGTGGACCCGTCAATCGTACGCTTGATTCGTTTGGTTGCCTTATCATACGCCAACGACACCACGTTGTTCTGAATGGAATCGCCTAGAAATTGGAAGGTGAGTTCCTGCCCCGAAATATCATTGACGACAGGGGTTCTCGGAACGGGATCTTCGGTTGCCACGCTGGTCTGCGTGAGTCGGTAGGACCATCCACCCGGGACCGCAGTCGGTAACCCCCCTGACGCAGGTTTGGTCACCACGACACCCGACCACGCAAGATTCGGGTGAGTGCCGAATGCGTCGCTCAGGACCTTTTGGAGGACCGTCTCCACCTGCTCCCGAGTGTAGGTACCCCGGGGCATCTTGACGGGGATCGGGATATTGGTAGAGGTGAATTTCAGTCGTTCGGCGACGGACTGATCCAGCATCTCCCCAAAGTAACACATAAATACACTGTCATCCTGAATCACGACTTCGGGACTCCTATGGATCTTGGCACTGACCACTCCGACTTCCGAGTGGGGAGGGAGTGTGATTGTATTGCTCATCGCATTATGAAAGGAATTGGGGTTCTGGATTCCCAGCACATTATCCGAGGTGGTATATTCACCTTGGGCATTGGAGAGGATGACTAACGACATATACTCTGTCTGCGAAATTAAATCTGCGACAGTGTACAAGATGGTAAAACGTAAGATGAAGGCGAAGGTGGTGAAATCCGTGTCAGAGAATGCGTCCGAACCCCGTTCCGCGACAGACACGCTCCAGTACAATCTACCCAAGGGCGTCAAGGACGATAGAAAGGTCCGACCTAAGGATGTGTTTGAAGGGTTCGTAGATCCTAAGAAGAAGAAGAAGAGATAGATCCCGTCCACCCCGTCCACCCCGTCCAGGCAGATTTGGGAAAACTATTTGCTTGTGGATTTTATGGTTCCCTATTTTTTAAAAAAGACTTTCGTCAAAAGTGCCTGGACGGGGTGGACGGAGACCCTTTTAGACGAAAAATACACAATATCCTAGGGTCCCCCCTAGTGATTCCGTCCACCCTAGGGGGTGGACGGAACCTGGACGGGGGTGGACGGGGGTGGACGGTGTGAGACGACTCATTGAGATAGACAAAATAGACCCTATCCCTATCTATTCTCTATCCTACGACCTCCACGTCACCATCCTGTTCGTCGTCAAAGATCGCTAGGTGATCTGCCTTCTGGTCCCTCTTGAAGGACTTTCGTAGCACGTCCAGGGGGGCGAAGTGGATACAGCGATGGCGAGTGCTACCGTGACCCGCATCCGGACGGGCGGGTTTGAGTTCGTTATCACGGAATAGGCGATGGGACATCACCCAGAATTGCGATTCGTTCTCCCGCCGTCCCCCGTTGTATCCGCCGTGATTCGTATCCATATATGCTTGAAAGACGGTCTTCTTGAAGACGAGCAAGGTTCCACTGTTGGTAACGATGCCAGGTTCGTCATTGAACCCCCAGTCCTGTTCTTCGCCATCTATCGTGACCTCCGAACCGCTGGTACTGGTCCAGAGGATACCCGTATTGAGAACCTTGTACCAGTATCGTATCACGGAATTCCACCCCTGTTGGATTTGGTTGAACGCCAGTTCGGTCTTCGGGAACTCGCCTGGGTTGAACGACGAGATATCCCGAGCATAGAGTACCTTCGCCCACGAGGAGCACATCTCCTGATTTTGGGGTTCATCGTACTTCCGTCCTTGGATCTTGGTGAAGTACTCTCCCGACTGTTTTTTGGTCTTCGTGTCTAGGTGGGAATCGTCGCACTCTAGACACATATGACGCCTATCGTCCTTGGTGACCTGCGAGAATCGCTCCGCATTCGTCGTCAGAATGAAGGCAGTGGTATTCTTGATCTGATACGCCTTATGGTGCTTGACCCGAATTTCCTGCTTGGATTCCGTAATCAGATTCTTCAGGACCTCACCCGTTTTGGCATCACCCCCGAAGAATGCCTCGTCAAAGTTGATACAGCATTTACCCTCCATCGTCGTATTGAACGATCCGATCAGCGAGTCAATGTTGGCACACTGACCGTAGTATCCCGTATCCCGCTCCCCGTCTAGGATATGGGAGAACATCTCCAGGATCGTACCCTTGCCCCCACCCTGGCGACTACGAATACATAGCATCACGCCGATTTTGACGTGGGGTTTCTGGAGGACCCAGGCGAACCAATTGAGAACGTAGTTATATTGGTCTTCGTTGCCCGAACACCAGACGTCCCTCAAGTGGTCCAGGAGGGGTTGACACATCGTCTCATCGGCACTCTGGGAACTCTCCGCCGTGATGAAGTACCCCTTCCACAGATTGTAAATGTTGTGTCGGGTCTCAGACGGGTCAAAGTCAATCGCACGCACACAGCGACGCTTGGGGGACCCCGACCAGATCTTATCAGGTCGTATTTCCCTCATCTTGCCCGTGGAGTCCTCCACGAGGAATTTATACATCTCCAGGTCGTTCGCCATATCCACGGGTTTCTTCAGATAGTGCTTGCCGTTATCTAGGTAGATGATGTTGGAGTGGGATTTGTTGTAGATGTACGTCTCGTTGATATACTCTACGAGTGCCAGCGATCCCCGACTCTTGTAGATGGACTCATAGACATTCTCGGTTGTGTCTTCGTCCGCCATCTTACGGATGGTCTTGTAGGTGAGGGGTGTCCCGGCAGGTCGGGACTCAAATCCATTCCAACGAACCTTGTTGGATTTCTTATTATACGAATCACCCCCTTGACTGAATTCCTCATACAATTCATATCCCGTGATGAGATCGCCCAACTCACGGAAGTTGGTGTAGAGTGCCATACTGACTTTCAACCAGTCATCGGAGTCATTCTTACGCTCGGGTGACAGACGAGCGAGATACCCTCGCATCGTGTCCTCATCACAGGTCTCCACTGCGACTACGAGTTCCTGACCCTGGACCACGATCTCAATCTCCTCGGCACCCTCTACGACCTCTACGAAGTCAGGGTTGACGAAGTTCATCTTGGATTCATTGAAGAAGATCTTGATCTGATCCCACTCTAGGTTCACGAACGTCGTCCCTATGACCTGTCTCGGACTCCCCTGGGAGTCCGACACAGGTTCCCAGATGTTCCGCTTCTGAGCGATCAGGTCAATATCGTCTGCTTTGTGGAAGTAGCGAGGGTTCGCCAGATTGATCTCACAGTTGAACTCAGGGAGACCCGTGATAGATACGAAGAAGTGGTATCCCTTGACGGTCTCCGTGTGATATGCTCCACACTCCCGGAGGTGATCAAAGAAGGCAGGATTCTTGAAGATCTTTGTGTCAAAATCCAGGACGTACAGTGCCTCTGCGTACTTGATGGAGAAGGAGTAGTTGTTCCATTCGGCGTGCCCTATCCGATTGTTGATGATATCGGCACGAGACATATTGGACTTCTCTCCGTAGGGTTTCTTCCTACCATTGGGTCCCTCAGCGGGATCTACCTTGATCTTGCGGTAGATGCCTTCGCCATATCGTTCCTCCAAGGCAACCGCAAAGTCAGGGATCAGGAATTCGGTCATATGATACTCCAGTTATAATCTTTTTGCCTCTATTCCTTATATCCAATTTCCCGTCAAGTCTGCGAATCGTCTGTCTGTCATACATTTCCTAGGACCCATCAAATTTTTCTCCCCTCTACCCTATACGACTGTGATGGCACGCAAACCCGATAACCGCAACACCAAGTGCTTCAAGACCTTCAACGGGAACGTCGTTCCCATCAACTCCGCCACCTGTATCAAGGGCAGACAGGGTCTCCATAAGGGCGAGAGTCCGCCTAAGAATCCTACGGGTCCCCGCAAGGGCAAGGCAAAGGCAAAGGCACCCGCCAAGGCGAAACCGAAGGCGAAGGCACCCGCCAAGGCAAAGGCACCACCCCCACCGAAACCAAAACCACCCCCACCCGCACCCAAACCAGGTAAGAGC
>Ga0208814_1000554_pt1 | contig 22231 bp, 17 predicted proteins | sample MalvirAntarct_55_FD_184253 | JGI IMG/M metagenome (GOLD analysis project Ga0208814, IMG submission 184253) | Marine viral communities from the Global Malaspina Expedition - Malaspina viral metaG Antarct_55 (SPAdes) (version 2) | ecosystem: Environmental > Aquatic > Marine > Oceanic | place...
AAGTCATCACTTGCAGAGGCCGTGTCATCTAACCCGTAGGTGTCCGTAAAGGATCTAACATATGGTACGACTCTACTAAAGTCATCGGTAAATTCAAAGGTGTCTGCATTTGCTTTTTCTACAAATAAAACTTGGCTATCGGTAAATTCGTAGGTATCTGCTAGGAGTTTAGTTGTAACAAATGTCTGCACTTCAGCTATGGTAATACTATCACTAGGATTTTTAGCCAATAAATAACTGTGGGTTTCGTTTATTGTAGGGGTTTCTTCAAACGCCCTAACGAAAGCAACTACTCTACTTAAACTTTCGCCTATAGATACAGATTCTGCTACACCTTTTTGCATAGCGTTAGCTAACTGCTCTTCTATTATAGGTGTTTCAGTTAATACTTTACTAAGGCTAAATACGTCCGAATCAGTAAACGCAAAGCTTTCTGCGTTAGGGGAGTTGTATTGAGCAGAGAAGTATTGGTTTATGGTGTCTGCATCGAGTAATACCTCTGCAGCCGCTATATTTTGATAGCTAAGTACTTGTTGTAGATCTTGATAATCTACAGTGGTTTTTAAGTGTTGGAATACATTTACAGACTCAACTGCATCTGTACTTATTACCAACCGTAGATTTTGATAATCTACTGTAAACTTGAAGGCCATTAATCAAAGTCATCACGTACTTTAAACTTTACGAAGTCTTGTACGGTTTGTATATTGCCGTCTGACTTTGTAAATTCTATCTCTCCCTCGTACGTACCTGCCGCTGTCCAAGTGGTGGAGGGGAAGATTAACTTACAAGTACCAGCAGTTGGTGCAGATATAGTAGCGGTAATAGTTGATTTAACAGTAGTTTTGCCTACTTCTCTTATCCTTAATTTCACCACGCCGTTTGTTAAATTAACAGGTGCCCACGTAGAACTAGTCTCCGGGTCAAGTGTTAACCCCGAAGCTGCTGTGTTGCTGTCTTTTAGGTTAAAGGTTAGTTCAGGAAGTGTGTCTCCTACTACTAATTTTATTGTGTCTGAATATGCCATAATTTATTCTACCATAATATTATTCCCGTGCGCCGTCTCCGAACGCACGTGTGTCTAATTGACTATAAACAGGAACAAAATCCGAAGGTTTCCAATTTAACGTTATCCCATCATAACCTCTCTCTGCGGCAGGTCCAAGAGCACCAATCCAAAAAGGTTTACCGTGTCTGTGACTTTCTAAAAATAAAGGAAGCGCCATGGCACCTGGGCCAAGAATTCCTGCCCTATCTACAGCCTCTATCAGGTATTGCCCATTAGTCATGCTGTCTGTTTTAAAGTAGTCTACTCCTGGATCGCTAGGACTTACACCTGGTAATATCCAAGACAACCCTGCTTTAGTCCATTCTCTTATCTCCCAACCCAACATTGTCAAAGGTAGAAGCATAAGGGCCATCATAGCTAGCGGCATTGCTGCAGCACTTATTCCACCATTTTTTGCCCCGCCTTTTGCATCTCTTAAAGCGCCGCCTACGATTGTTTTTCCGTAAGCATAGTAAAAAGATTTTAACTGCCATATCAAAGCGTACCTAGGATCGTTCGCCCAGTTAGGTCTTTCTGCAGAGTTTGGACGTACGATAGATTCATCTACAAACCTAGCTAGCGCTTCATCTACTTTGGCTTTTACTTCTGGGGAGGCTTTGCCTTCTGCCCAAGCGTCTACTTCTGCAGCAGTAACTTGTAACTCTTGTAAGTAAGATACAGAAGTTTGCTCTCCGGCTTTAGCTTTTTTAGCATGGTCAAGTAAAAACTGTTTGCCCATACCAGTAGCAAACACTCTAGTAAACCTAGTAAACATTTCTAACCCAGTTACTCTAAAGAAAGTATTAGATACTTTTTGTCCACCCTGGCTTAAGAAATCTACTTCTCCCGCATTAATAAAGAAAGTAGACATGGCATCTATACCTATCACTCCTATTTCTTTTGCAAGTTGACGCCCTTCTTCTGGGTTTTTAATCATGTCTTTTAACACATTAAATATAGGTCTTGTGTCTAAGCTTCTAGATCTAAGTACAGGACCTGCTAAATCTGGAATAGAAGCAAGCACAGTAAAAGCTAGTAGGGTAACTATGTTTAAAACCAAGCCTACGTTATTAGCCATTTTTAATATGCCATTAGTAATAGGTTTTATTCGGCCCATCATGCCGTCCTGTATTCTTTGCGCTTCTTCTTGTTGTGCGGGGGTTAACTGTTCCATAAGCTCACGTAGGTATTTTACCCCCCCACGTTTTTCAAACTCACTTCTTGTTACTGCTTTATCTATGTATTTTTTAAGTGCTACTTCAGGGGCTTCTATCGCGTTTATACTTCTAAGGTCTTCCCTAGTTAATTTATCAAATAGGGGTTTGTACGATTTCATAATCCCTACATCTAAAGGATCATTTGTTTTAGATTCAAACTCTAAAGAACCGCTGCCTTTTTCTACAAGCGAGTCTACTGCTTTTGTTACTTGCCCTAGTGCTACTTCAGGATTTTTTTCTGCCAACAACCCTATAAGAGCTTTTCGTATATTTTCATCTCCCGCCACATCATATATAGCAATAAAACGTGGGAAGAAGTCTGCACGCTTTGCTACACCTAGGTCTTTTAATCCTAGTTCATCATAAAACACTCCTAAAAACTCCCTTAGTTCTTTGGCTTTAGGGTTTGTCAACTCTGCTGTTGGTGTATCACTTTCAGCTTCTGCTAGTATGGCGTTTTGTGATGGGGTTAAAGTTGAATAAAAGTTAGGGTCTGCTAAGTCAAAGTTATCATTTACGTTTAGGATTTCAGCTACTTTAGTTACATATTTTTGAGTTAGCCTATTTCTAGATAACAGTAACCCCGTTTTTGATAGGGTCCTAGATTGATTGTAATAGAAATCCGCTATTAGAACCCCTGCTGGGCCCATATCTCTAAGTCTTCCATCAGATGTATACAGTATTTTTTTAACCCAGTTAGGCATTTTATCTAGGCTAAGTAGTTTAATAGCTTTGTCTTGTACTTTTCTTAGCTGTTTATCACTAAAAGTTTCAGGGCCTAAGATAGATTCTATTTTCTTTTCTATTCTTGCTTTTACTTCGTAGGGTATTTTTTTCTGAGTAGGGGCTCTATATTTATCTGCTACAGTAGCTATGTACTCTTGTGCTGTTTCATTAGCTTCTAGTCTTCTTCTATTAACAGGGCCAAGAGAATTATAAAAATCTAAAAGTTTTTTAGCCAATCTTCTAAACCAGGATTTAGCACCCACTGACATTTCTTTAAAGCTTTTGTCTGCATCTAAACTAATACCTAGTTTTTCTCTAATAGCCGCCCCAAACTGGTCAGCTACCCATTCATCAAAACCCGTATCCTGATTTTTATAGGCAGAGGGGGTATTTGGTTTGGCTTTTTCTTTTGCAAATTCAGCTAATAATTTTTCCCTAACTTTACTTACTTTTAAACTTTTGTCAGTTTCTTGTCGTACGAACGACTCCCCAAGTTCATGCATAAGCGTTTGTGCGTATCCTCCCACATTACCATCTGCACGTGGAGCTAATAAAATTACATCGTAATTTCTAAAAGAGACGTTTGCACCCAGTACTTTTCTACCTGCAGCTATGTCAGCTTTCATTTGGTCTTGGGCTTTTTTAATCCTTACGTTTGCGCCACCGCTGCCTAAGTTTATTTTTTCGTTTGCATTAAATATTTTTATGTTTGTCGTTAAACCTAAACGTCTTGCTGCTTGTATTATTTTATCTCTTGTTTTTGCGTTTAAGCCTTTTTTAAATTCGGTTGGTTTCAGCGCAGGTTTTGGTTTGGTTTCCTGTTTAGCTGCTTGTTTAGCTGCTTGTTTAGCATCCGCTCTTTTACGTGCTTCTGTAGATATTTTAGCCCTTCTTTTACCTTCTGCTTGCTCTCTATTAGCTTCTTGGTATTGCTCTTCCATCTGTTCATCTTCAGTAAGTTCACGGTTTTTGACAGGTTGCGGTTGCGTAGTATCTGCTTCTGGTTCTGTCACAAAATTTTCACGTTCCGGGCTTTGTTCCCCGTCTTCTGTAGGTTCGGCTACATAATTCTCTCTTTCTACGCCTTGAGTAGCACCCTCTTCATCTGGTTGAGCCATACCCATTTCTTCTTCAAACCGTTCGTCTTGAGTAGGCGCCCCCTCTTGTACAATTGCCATCCTTGTAGTCCCTGTTTTGGGTATAACTAGAGAGATAGTACCAGTATTAGGATCGTTAAATTTTACTTTGATACTAAAGTTTGCGGAAATTAAACCGGAGCCCTTTGTTATAAAACCGTCTGGTGAACGTGATATAGCAAGTACAGTGCCGGTTCCATAATCTTTATGGTTAATTTCTAACCCTTCTTCTAAGTCCTCCGATACAACTGGATCTATGGCTTGTACGTTTTCTGATACCTCAGTTTTTTTAGCGTACTTTGAATTTGCAGATGTTTCCTGCTCGTCTACCCCTGATCTTTTTAGTCGGGCTTCAAGGGTCTCTTTTGGGCTTGGTTTAGACATGTCTTTAAGTTTGTCTCTGCCCCTTGTTGCTAGTGCTTCTTGTTCTGAAATAGACTCAAACTCATTTTCCATAAGAAGAACATCTATATCTCCACCTTTATTAATTACTAAGTTTTCTAAAGAGGTGTTATACATGCCGCTTGCGTCTAAATTACTTTGCGCACTACCACCGAATTCGTTAGCATCTTTTAGTATTATTGCGTCCCCTATCCACTCTTGTACTGTAGCGGTGCCTACAACACTCTGTTCTATTGGGAGTTGCATTTTGTTTGCTAACTTAGAACCTTCTTCTTGTATATAAGTAAGCGGTAGTAACTCACTAACTACTGCAGCTATCTCTGCATTTATAGCCGCATTGAGCGTGCCTTTATCTTTTTTAAGGGTTTTGTTCCAGAAGTTAAGAAAACCTTCGGGTACCGTGTACTCGTTATTATAGTTTTGTACAAGTTCTCCGGTCCAAACCCCATTTTCGTTTTGGAAAGCTCCTGCGTTAGTATCATTTTTATACTGTTCCATAAAAGCTAGCGCTACATTGCCCCCGTTCTTTATAATAAGCGAGTCCCTACCCGTTCCGCTAGGAGGAGAATAAGCAATATAATTAGTGTCTGTAAGCTCTTCTATTCTAGTTTCTACTTGGTCGTAAGTAAGCTCTCCTATTGGAGTATCAATATAAGGATTTTCTTCGGTGTTTTTTCTAGCGAGTAGGTATTTTTCCCTAGCTTCTAGGTTTTCTTTAAGCCTCGTTTTGGCCTGGTTAGTTTTTGTTCTTTGCTCTTTACTTTGTCTTTTTGTCTGTTGTGTTTTCATTTCGCCCTCAACTGGGCCGATATCTGAATTTTTAGATCTTTTACCCTCTCCTTCAAAGGAGAATTCAACTACAGGTAAATCATAAAAAACTGCGTAGCCAGACTTGTCCTTTACAAAAACAAGCTCGCCTATACTTACAGTAGCATCTTGTACCGCTTGTTCTATTCTTTGTAGTTTTGGCTCGTTTGTTCTAAAAGACTCTGCAATTTGAGTATAACTTTTAGGGTCCCCGCCTACATTATAAATACCAGAATCAATATCGTTTACTATTTCGTTTATAAGGTTGGAAGTTTTAGATTTTATAGGAAACCCTTCTTCTGTTGTTTTTTCTGGTGTTGTTGTAAATGATTCTTGTGCTCTAGTAGTATTTTTAAAAGTTGGGCCTACTAAAGTTACAGGCGGCCTACCCTCTTTGTTTTTTACCCCATCTGGGTGGTACTCTAGAGTAATATTATTTTGTTCAAAATAGTCAAGTATATCGTTAAAAGCTATTGTTCTAGTTTGAGCAACGCTCATATTAGCAAACTCGGGTCTCTGGCCACTCCTTCTCATTAAAGTAACAAAGCCTTGTATTAATACCCCTATGTCTACTACCCCAGGTTCTTGGTTAGACATTTTTGGGTTCGCGTTTGCGTACGCATCTTTAACTCTAAACTTATGGTTATTATTTTTATTATTATTTTTGCCCCTTTTTTTAGCCTGTGCAATACGAACCGCTACATTTTCTGCAAATGCTTCTGGTTGCAATTCGTTAGGGTTCATTTTTGTTGTTACTTGGGAGTTATCTACAAAGTGCCTTACTAATACAAGACCTTCTTTTTTAGTTTTTTGAAACTCTGTTATGTTGGCGGGTATTTGGTCTTGGACTATTTCTAAACTTGCTCGCAGTTCGCCTAGTTTGGAAACGGGTACTATTCTTATAAACTCACTAGCGTTATCAGTGCTTTGTTTTTCTAAAAACCTAGTAGCTAATCTTTCGGAAATGAGCCCTTTAATTCTATTAAAATCATTTTTAAAATTTGGGTGTATTAAAGACGAAACTAGTGCTATCTGTTGGGGGCTAGCTTTTTTATCCCCTTTGTTATTTATAGAGAAAGGGGTTGGCTCTCCGTCTATTAAATCAACGAACGGGTTTTCTACTGTACCGGATCCACCACGGTTCATTATTTCATCGTTGTCTACTCCAACTGGAATGTTATCGCTAGTTTCTTTCCCCGCAATGTTAGGGTTACTTAATATTTCTCTAGACGGCATAAGCTCATCTTTAGATGTACCCAAAGCCGTACTGGTTCTTTCTAAGTCTGCTACGGTGCTATTTCTTAAAGAGTTAGAAGTTAAGGCTTCTTCTACAAGATCTACTATATTTGATACCGCAACCATAGGGTTTGTACCAAGTGCATCTAGATCAGCTTGGACCCCCGCAGATTTTACGCTACTATCACTTCGCGCTTCTCTAATAGCAGCTAGGGTTTTTAGGTATCTAGCTTTTGTACTTGGTTTAAGTTGGCCTAAAGCTTTTTTTGTGCTGTCTTTTCCTTTGGTAGTATTGTCTACAGCGGGTGTCTCTACACCTGCTTCTTCTAGTTTTGTCCCTAAAGACCCCTGTTTAGTTTTTGCTTCTGTTTGTGCTAGTTTGTTTGCTTGTATTCTTACTTTTTCAGATGTCTCTGCAAAATGTACTAAATCTTTATACTCTACATCTATGCCGAATTCAGTTTTTATATAGTCATTTATTTCTTTTTCGGTTCCTTCTCCTATGTTGCCTCTACGTAGGTCTAGTTGGGAGTTTAAAGAATCTTGTTCTGCATCAGCAGCTAATTTAGAATCTGCTGCTACTTGTTCGCTTCCTTCCGAATCAAACTCTTGATATCTAACTGTATCTGGGTCTTTAGTGTCTTCGTTAAACCCTGTAGTTTCTTGTTCTAAACCTTCCATACGTTCAGCAAAATGTTCTGAAGGGGTTTGATAAACAATGTCATACTTATCTCTTGATCTACCCATAACACGGTTTGCCGCACTTACTGCATTTTCTGTACCGGTTTTACCGTTATCTTCTTTTTCTGTTGTAGTTTGCTGGTACCAAGCTAGCTTACCTGTTTTTTTGTTTCGTATCCCTACAATTTGATCATCCCCAATCCTTCTGCTTCTACTGTACCCAATGTTTTGTGCTAACCAGTCATCTTGCATCTCTGTGTTGTACGGGTCTGCATCTACCATGTTTGAGAAAGCCTGAGCTTTTTTTTCACTCCTAGTAAAAAAAACTCCTTTACCTAAAGATGTCACAGAGAAATACTCGCCGTTGTATTTGTTACTTATTTTATCTTGGACTTTTTGCCATTGTTTTCGGCTATCTATATCTACCCAAACAGAGTCTCTGCCTGATTCATTAAACATCATGTCGAAGTTTTCTTCTATTAAATCAGAGTGTTCTTGGAATACGTGCCCTTCGCCAACTTCGCCTTGTCTTTCATTGTAGACTTGTCTTAAATGTTCTTCGTCTAAACTTCTGTTTAATAGTTCTCTACTTTTGTTAAATACAGCAGGGCCAGAACCTATAGCTCCACCCAAACCTGCTCCCCCAAAGAACCCTGCAAATGCTGCGTGTTTTCTATCTAAATTAGCATTAGCTGTTGTGTAAGTATCATCTATTCTAAATTTTTGTTGTACAGACAGTTCTTCTTGTAGTAATTCTGCTAAACCTTCTGAAAATGCGGTAACTCCTGTTATGTATCCTAAATCTTTAAGTACGCTAGTCTTATTAGCATTTCGTAATAAGAAAGGGTCGTCCCCTACTGCTTGTCTTTTAACCCTACCTTTTTTTAGAGTTCGTAAAAAACTTCCAGCTACAGCTGCTTCAGAACCTACGCCTATACCTGCAAAAACTCCACCCTGTAGAAAAGATGCAACCGCGTCTCCTTTTGTAGTCATGCCTTGTTCTGCATAATCTCCGTACGCGATACCAGATCCCTGGCGGAACTCTTGTCCGAGAGCCCCTGCTATCCCGCCTTGCGCAAATCTTTTGTTTAGTTTTTGGCCACGTAAGGCTAAGTAGATTGCATCTAGGTCTAGCTCTTCCTGCATTCTCATTTTAGGATAAGGTAAAGCAGTCTTATTTTTTGTAGCTAATGCATTTTTATAACTTTTTTCGATTAAATTTTCTGCGTACTCTCTACTGCCGCCTCTTTCTGCGATTCTTCTTGGTACGTTTTTTAAGGTAGTTCTACCTATTGCAGCAGCTCCTATTAAGCCTGGCGTTGCGGTACCCCCGGTTGCTATAGTTATACCCGCTACGGCTGCTCCGGCAAGTGCAGCTTCTGCTACGGTTGCTACAGCAGAAGGTACAAATTGCCCTGTTGCTGACGCCATTTGATTAAAAAAGCCTGAAATGGTGGGTTCTTCTAGGAACTCATCAAACTGTTCCATACCAGCTAATGGTATAGCGGCTTCATTTGATAGCCTTCCAGCTTCTTCGAGACGGTTCTGCATTGCATTTTCATCGCCTTTGAGCGTAGCAATAGCAGCCATAAAGTTTTGGTTTTGTGCTTGTACGTTTGAAACACCAGACGCTACACCTGCTTTAAATGCTTGTATAGGGTTATCTACTGCTTCTACATAAGGATCTGTTTCTCTAGCTACTCTACCTGCTTGTGCAAGTTCTTCTTGGCTAGAAACTTCCGGGTTAGCCATTCGTCCACTTCTAAATTGAGCTACAGCGTCTTCAGTTGCCATATTTAACCTTTATCTTCAGTTAAGAAATCCATTAGGATGCCTCTTTCTCTGCTTCCCCTATCCCCAAACAGTTCTTCTAGCTGTATCCCGTTTAGTCTTGTATCTGTTCTTTTCCCAGTACCGTCGTAGAAATTTATTGATTCTATATACCTCTTAGGGGGTTTGCCTCTTACTGCAGTTGTGTATTTAACCCTGTCTAGTTGGTTTCCTAGAGTCTCTTGAGCTGACTGTCTAAACCAGTCCCCAAACTTCTTATTTCCGCTATTGGCAGCATACCCAAACAAAGCTTGGCCCATAGTTGTTTTAACGATCTCATATGCCTCTTTATTTGTAGAACTCAGTATAGGTTTATTATTATCGTCAAATTGAATTGGTGCACCATTACGGCCACCGCTAATATAAAATTGTTGCATAGTAGCGTTAAAAGCCGCTATCGAGCCTTCTGCCCTAAGAGGACTTAATATAGATAGAGAAGGGTCACCATTTGCTTTTATTCTTAATGTATTAGTAAACGTCTCGTTTCTAGTTATTAGTTTTTCAGCAGCTGCTTTAGATGCAGCAGTAGTTTGTTTTTGCCTAAACTCACTGCTCATTCTGCTTTGGTTTATAAGGAACTGCGCGTTGTCTTGTGCAAACTTCGATTCGTCCATATTTGTAGCACCACCCGAACCAAACATATTAGCCATGGTATTAAAAGTACTTAAAAACGCTTCTTGTCCAGAAGCTGCCGCTGCTATACCAGCAGCTATTTCCATCATACCAAAACGTGGTCCAAACTCAAATGCGGGTATTTTTGATAGGTCTTTTTCTTCTTTTACATCGTATTTAGTTAATACTTCTTTTATTTTATTAAGAACGTTTTCATCAGTCCCTATAAGTTTTAAAGAGGCTTCGTTATCAGTAGCGTATTTTTCTAGGCCTGCCATGTCAGTAAAATCTGGTGAAGGAAGGTTATACTTTTCTTCTACTTCTTTAGATATACCTAAGTCTTTCAGTACGTCGCTTGTGCCTTCGGGTTTGTTAGCCTCGGCTTTCGCATCCATATAATCGCCTAAAGCTTTTTTTCTTAGTTGCTGCCTTTTAAAACCGGGCATTACTTTCCTTCTGCTCGCAGGTAAACTTTCGTTGTCTTTTATTTTGTTATACGTGTCAGCGTCTAAATACCCTAACTGCACTAGCAGTTCATCGCTGAACTCTTTTTGTGCATTTAGTAAATCAGAACCTCTTCCTGTAGTAGTTAGAGCAGTATCTATTTTATTAGAAGTAAACTTATCCATTTCTATAAGCTCTTGTACATTTGTAGGCACACCTTGCTCTTGATTTGCGCCAGATACGTCATCCTGCATAGCTAAGTTTCTTGTGCCAGGAAGTCTTTGTTCTATAGTGCCGTCTCTATTAACAGCTTCTTTAGGAGTTTCCCCTGGATTTGTTTTCTCTTCTTCTAGGTTAGCTATACCATTTTTAATAGCCTCCCTTATAATTTCTAATTGTTCTGCGCCATCTTTGGGAGTAATCTCTCCGTTTGCTACTTGTTCTTCTATAGCGGCTATTGTTTCTTGGGCATTCTTATCTTCTGCTGCTGCAATACCTTGTTGAGAAGCCGCTCCTAAAGTGACTGCCCCTTTACTTCTTATTGCTTGTTGCCCAAGTAAAATTGTATTTAGTTGGTCTTTCATATCATTTGGGTTTGTAAACAATACAACATCATTTGGGTCGTTACTAAACCCTAAAGTTTTTGGTACTAAACCTTGTTTGCCTCGTACAGAAAACGAAATCTTCCCATCCTCTGGGTCTACATTAATACCTACTATTGCCCCTCTCTCTGTTTTATTTGTATTTATATCTGTGTAGGAACTGGCAATATTGCTAGAGTTAAGTATTTTTAAAATCTTAGCTTCGTGTATAAATTTACCTGTTTTTGAGTCCGTTCGCCCTAGCTCACCCCACCCCTCATCAGTTATAGCGCCTATAGAAGGCCCGCCATCTGGATTCCTGTACATATTAACAGGGTTTATAAAGCTACCATCTTCTTTTTTTAAGCTTATATTAGCTGAAAAATCAGATGTTTCTTGTGCGTTTGTTTGGTCTAAACTTTTTCTATTTCTCTGGTACGCGCTTATTTGAGCTATTTGTGCTGCAGTTGCCATTTTATACTCCGAATGCTGCTAGCAGCATGGTTGTACCTAACCCAGTCATCTGAGAAGAGTAGTTAGCTTTGGCTTGTCCATAAGCATTCCGTCTTTGAGAAGCCATAGCGGCAGAATCGCCTAGGCCTTGCATAGCGCTATTATTTACGCCCTGCCCTATGCCTATAAGTTCTTGCAACGTGCTTTGGTTTACTTGTCGCTGTTGTATACGCGCGTTGTTTACGCCGCCCGCTAAGTTTAATTTTCCGCCCCTTTGTTGGGCTCGTTGCTGTTCTTGTTTTTGTACGTTACTTAAACCCGCTCCGCCGTACCGTTCAGTGTTTCTTTTTGCTACGCCTTCCGCTATCTTAGATTGTTTTGGAGCGTTTTCTCTAGCGTTATCAATTATGCTAGTGTCGTTAGTAGCATCTAAAAGCCTTTCTTCAAAAGCCCTAAAGTTGTTTAAATAGTCGTCATAGTCTTGTCGTGTTATATCAGCAAACGCGGCTTCGGGGTCGTTTACTTGTTCCATGTTTGATACATTATCGCGTTGGTTGCCATACATGCCCGCGTAAGTACTTCTAATATAACCTAAACTCATGTGTACTTCTCTCCTCTACCAGCTATATCAATACCACCAAAACCTTTTTCGAAAAAGCTACCTTGGTCGGCTGATTTGCGGACGCCATCTTCGCTCTTGTCTATACCGGCTTTTGTTTCTGCTTGTTCAAAAGCATTTGCATCGCCTACATTGGACGCAAATTGCGCTCCTAATCTACCGCCAGCTTTAATCATAGCGTTTCTTCTTGTTTCTTTTGCTGTAGCAGCAGCTAACAGATTAGACGTTTCTATTTTACCGGCCCTAGCTAAACCAGCTGTAGCTGTATTAGCTAAACCCCTAGCATTTTTAAGGACTCCCAACTGGTCTTCTCTTTTTCCTACCGTGCCTTGGAAAAAAGCATTTGCCGCTTGCCCCGTAGCAGCAGAAGCAAGATTCGCAGAAGAGTCTACGGACCGCGTTGCAGCAAGAGTGGGTCTATCTGTAAGAGCTTGCATAGTGTCCGCGTTTCCTCTTCCTTCTGCTACACCTGTATAGTCTTGTTTCTCAGACGTATCTCTCGCCTCTTTTAATTTAGGTAGGTAAGCTTCTCTAAAGAATTTTTTGTCGGCCAAGCCAATAGACGCTGTAGCTTTCTCTGATTCGCTAGCTTTATATGCTGATGCTTTTGGTTTACTCATCCACCTGTCTCCTAAAAATTCGTGCGTCTACGTTCCAGCCGCGTTTTATTGCGTACGGTTCCATTTCTGGAATCGCTGACTGGGCTTCTATATATTTACACCCTAAACTTCTTGCCGTGTTTTCAAACCACCCCTCGTGGCCTAGCCATTCGTGGTTCCCTTTTGTATAAGTATACGCTAACCAAATGTACAATGTCTTGTGTTTTGTATACTTATCTATCTCTATTGTTAGTACTAAAAAGCCGGTGGGGGAAGTAAATAAAAACGCATTTTCATTTACACACTCACTGTAAACATCTTCCGGTATAAAAGTAAGGGCGGGTATTTGTGTCAGTATGTTTTCTATCCCTTCTTTTACTTGAGGCCAACAGCTTCTTATATCTGCTAGCTGTGGCTCACTAATACTAGTAATCGATTTCCTTTCCATATTTACCATACCGCCTCCTGGGCATTCCAATTCCTTTATACTTAACTGTCCTGTTTACCCCAAGATCTCCGCCTCTAGCTCTAAGTTCTGCTTGTTGTATTTCTTGGTTAAACTGCAAAAGATACTCCCTAGCTGCGGGTACGTCTGTCCATTCTTTATTAGGCATACGTAATAGTCTGTACAAAGCGCCGTATATTATGCCGTCTCTGTACGTATTTGAGAAAGTTGTATCTATGCTACTAGTTGTTCTTGTTGGTTTTAAAGCTACGCTAACTAAAAGCCCGTTGGTTTGCGTAGTTTGAGGTACCGGTATTACACAAAAATTAGAGGGGGTTTTTTGTAGGTACACATGCGGCCTAGCTGTTCTATTTCTCCAGTCCGGGTAGTTTAATTCTAAACTACGTGGGCTTATAGGATCCATGTCGTTACCATCAAATGTCATCCACAATATCTGGTGTATTTCTGTACCGGTTGGTTGGTCAAAATCATATTCGTACACCCCTGCTACGGTAGTAATAGGGTCTAGGTCTAGTGTGTATGCTTTAGACCTTTCGCAAAACTCTATGGTTGCAGATCTTATATTAGTTTCTACTAAAGAGTCCGGGCACATAGAAACGTACGGAAGAACTTCTTTAACTAGGGAGGAAAAGTTAGCCATGGCTAACGCAGGTTGCCTGGTACTGGCTGAGAACTATCATTATTAGGGCTTAGTATATCTTGGGCTTGTTGCCCTGTACCTACACTTGCTGTAAATAATTGGTAGTGTTGCCCCGCTCTTTGTGAGTTTCCTGCGTACTCAGCATCTTTCATATAACACCTGTATAGAACAAAATCTATAATTGCGTTTGCATGTATATCATCTACTGATATAACGGCGCTAGTGTTTGCTAAATTTGCTGGGGTGGCTGAAAAAACTATTTCTACAAATGCAGTTCCGGCAACACCGGGATATACATAGTATTTTCTAGGATCATCTTCGTCGAATATATAGTGTTTTGGTATAGTTCCGTGCGCGGCATCTCCACTCACAGAAGGGTTATGCCAATCGGGTTCTTGTGTGTTTAAAATATCAACGTTAACAATTCTGATTGCTCGTTTACCAGTAGCACCGGTACTAGCCGCACTCATTCCTCTTACAACTTTAATTAATCTTAACCCACCAGAAGGTAGAGTTTGTTCAGTACCCGTAACTAATTGTATATTTTGATGTGTGGAAGAAGATTCAGGTCTTAGGTTAACTATCTCTCTTTGAGCATCATTAATATACCTAAGCAATTCTGCTTCCGGCCATCTAACACTTGTTGTGTCTTGTAAGGTGTCTTGAACCCTACTTATTATATTAGCGCCCGTTAGTGTACCCGCCATAATCTATCCTTTATTGCGCAGCTTGTATTTCTTTAATTAAGTCTGCTTTCTTTTTTCTTTTGTCTAGTTCCATACCTAAAGTACGGCCGTGTTCTTCGAGTTGCCCTTTAGTCATAGCTTCCAGGTCTAGCGGAGTTTCTTCTACAGTTACTTCTTCTACTATAGATAATTCTACGGGTGTTTCTTTTTCTACTGGGACGTCAGTTACTTGCGTACATCCTGATTGCAAACATAGCAAGCCCATGTCGTATCCTACTTGTCTTGGCACTCCTGCTGTTAAATTAACAACGGCTCCCCAAGTTGAGGCTACATATTTATCTTCTTTTTCTGAAACAATCCACATAATTTTCTCCTAAAATTTAAAAGTTATAGGTGGTCAATGAAGACCACCTATAAAATATAACACAATTAATAAGCTACATCTAATCTTATTACGCCGAAGTCTTCAGACTGACCAGTGTGGTCGCTGTTAAACTTAGGTTTTTTAAGACCGAATATCTTACCAATTGAAATACCGTTCTGGTTTCCGTAGTCGAAAGTATCTTCTACTATTTCTGGGATTCCGATATCTGCCATTGCTAATGCTTGCGCACCTGCAAAAATACATGCAGATCCATTCACGTTAGCCCCAGCGCCCCATTTGTAACCAGCGGCTCCAGCATTACCTGATGCTCCACTTATAGCTCCATTTGTATTAAACACGTGTCTAAACTCGTGGATCATAACTCCGTCAACCATTAAGCTTGAAGAACCAGAGAATAAGGTTGAGCTCGGTCCTCTAACACCAGCATTTCTTACGTTAGTAAGAAAATCTGTATCAAGTTTTAAGTCAGCCATTACTTGTGGAGTAACAAAAAGATGGAACATCTCGTCATTACCAGCACTTCTAATACCTCTAATGTATTGGTCTTTAGCATATGCTTTTAGATCAACAATAGCACCATAAGTTAGTTTGTCAGCTGCAACAGTTGCAGTAACATCACCAGCTACGATACCATTAGTAGCATCAAATCTTCTATGTCTGTTAGACGTAGGAGCAGTTATATCGCTTGAGAAAGCTAGATCGCCAAGATTCTGTCCTGAATTCATTACAGGTCTTAGTGATCCATTATTCTTAAGTGTATAGCCAATGCCACTTAGGGTTAAAAATGCTAATTGGTCCATTCTGTCAGCCATTGCGTAAGCAAGTGCGTCTCTTGAATGTTCTCTAAAGTTCACAACTGACTTCTGGTCGTTCATTCTACCTGAAAGTCTGTTAGCGAATCTTAGTTGATCCAATTGTACTACTATGTCGAAAGCTCTTAATGATTCTTCATTACCTTCTAAAGTATTGTCTCCAACGATACCGTCACCAGTCATATCGGCTAAAAGAGTTAAAACTGCTCTAGCTCCTTTTTCTGATTGAGTAAGTTCAGATATTCTCTGAACCATTGCGTTAGATCCGCTACCTGCGAATTGGTTAATGAAGGACATATTTCTTGCGACACGCCAAAAGTCACGCGACCAAATTGTTAATTGTTCACTGGTCAACGCAGCAAAGTTTGTATTTGCCATGATAATATTCCTTTAAAAAAGTTAAAAAACTAGTCGTCTTTTGGAGCGACATATTACCCGTATACCCTTTGTCGTTGGGGGAACGTTTTCGTTATTTACGGACACGACCCCGTCTAGATTAACGCCCTAGCAGGCGAATTACGTTTTTTTATTGCAACGACGCAAGTTAAATATCGTTTTAACGGACGAACTTATATATTTTATACCACAGTTTATCCGAAATCTCCACGCATTCTTCGTAAAGTTTCTGCGGGTAGAGCATCGAACTCTTCTGTTGATAGTACATTTAGGTCTACTTTTTTGTCTACTTTGTTCTGACCTTTCATAGCTGGGGGTTGAGATTCCGAAGCTTGTATTTTTTTAGAGACATTAGCTTGTTGTTTTTGTTGCTGCGCTTTTTTAATACCGGGGTTATCTGTAGGCGCTACTTGGGGTTGTCCCACAATTAACGTAGTTGCTTTTTGTAAAGCGTCTGCACCTGCGTAACCCTGCATCATATAAGCATCTCTTAGTTCCATAACTTCGTTTGTTTTTGCTTCGTCATACGTAGCGCTATTTTCATCTAGTACGGGAAAAGAGTTTTGTATTTCATTTGCTTTAGCTTGTAGGTCTTGCATTTCTGTAGACTGCGTCATGGTTTGGCCCATCTTAGCCTGCATTTCAAACATCATTTGTTGTTTTTCAGCTTGTCTTATTTCGCTTCTAAGTTTAACTGCTTGGGCAGATTCACCGTCCAGTACAAGGTTTTGATACTCTACTTCTTTGGTATCGAAATCGTACGCGGGAGCTTCTTTTATGTCGTCTATCTGTGGGGCTGACATGTCGTCTAGTTTTTTCTGTAGTGCTTTTTGTTTTGCTAGCACTTCATCTAACCTAGACTTAGGAATCATTGGTTCTTTAGTAGTTTCTGTCGGAACTGTTCCTTTAGTTTGTTGTGTACCTCCCTCATCTTGCTCCAGTACTGTTTCTTGTCCGCCGATTTCTTCTCCGTCGCTTGTTGCTTCAGCTGTTTCTGTTTCTGCTTCCTCTCCTTCTGTTTCTTCGCCTTCTTCTGGATCAGCGCTAAGTTCTGTTTCTGATACTTCTTCAATTTCATCCTCCTGTGGAAATTCTACCTCGTCATCGGGGTTATCAAAATTTAAGTCCGCTGCAAATTCTTTGCTAGACTCTTCTGCAGATAAAATATCTGCGCCTGGTAGACCTTCAAACATCAAGTCTGCTTCCGGTTCTGTTGTGGTTTTTTTATTCTTTGCCATTAGTTATTACCTCCTGTAGGTTTAATGGATTTCATCGCTTCGGTTGCCATTTTAGTAGCCGCCGTTGTATCGCTCTGTTCTTTACGCATCGTGTTTGTCATAGATGATAAACGTTCACGTAATTCGAGTTCCTCTCGTTTAGATTGTAGTTTACTCTGTAACTCGGCAACCTTCAACTGTGGATCTTGTTCAGCTGCTTCTGTCTTAGCGACATTTAAAGCGGCTTGTGTTTGTAAGTTAGTTACTTCAGCTTCTAGTTTAGCAATCTCAAGCTGCGTGCTTCTGATCTGTGATTCCATTTGGAACTGTTGTAGTTGAATCTGTTGTTCCGTTGGTGGAGCAGTTCCTTCTAACTTTCGTATTCTATCCGCTATGTCTGCTTTACGCGACAGATGCGAATACTCTACTATCATATCGTTTGGTATAGGAACTCCCACACCTCTAAGTTCAATAGCTTCAGCAAATTGCATTTCGTCAAAGTTATCTCTAGCAGGAGCTGTACCAATAATTACGTCATACTCCCCTAGGGTTAAATCATTAATTACTTCACCTTCGGGCGTCATCTGGTTTACTGCCATTTTTACTCTAGGTTTGTATGGGTCAGATTCGTCTGTGATTTGTATTACTCTTTCTTCGGTATAGTAAACTTGTACAAGCTGTAGTATCTTTTCGGCTAAGTACTGACGCGTTTTAGCTAAGTTGTCCAAAGGTACTTGTAACATCAAAGAACCTCTGTTTTGTTTCTGTTGTATTGCAACGCCAGAAACTTCTGCGCTATCCATACCTAACATGGCATCAGATATACCACTAATTTGTTTTATATTATTAGCAGCTTTTGTACCCAACCTGTCTAAACCTGTTGGTATTTGATTTGGTGGTATTTTACCAGGAGGAGTAGAGCCTCTATTAAATTCTAAAACTAAACCTGTTTGGGCCCCGTGTTCTTCTAGGTCATCTGCCGTCATTCCGGACAAAGAACCTGACTCAACTATCCAACCACTGTTGGCAGTTGTGTTTACTATGTGCAGTTCTTGGGAGGTAATCTTGTTTAGCTGTTCTTGTGGAGACAACAAATTACGTACCATACCGAAAGGCTTGCCCCTTCTGAAGTACGGAAAGTATGGGACTAAAGTGAAATGTGCATAAGGAGACCAGTCATCAAACAGAATAACAGTGTCAGCGGATACGGTCCAACGGACCTTTCGCATTTTTTTCTCTATTATGTCTAAGCCAAACTGGTCCGCAAAGGTCTCTCTCTTTTTCTTAGGCCATCCGTATGGGACTGTTCTCTTATCACCTGTAACTGGATCAACATAAAACATGCAATCGTGCAGTTTGTAATACTGTCTTTCTATAACTCTAATAGTTCTAACTGTTCGTGAATTGTCTGGGTCGTTTGGATACTGTTGTCCGTACTCACTATCTTCTGTATCTCCGTATCTTTCTTCTTCGAATTCCATAGAGTCAGCGCCGAGCGTGGTCCCTGTTTCGGCAAGCATTCTTAACTTGTCAGCTTTGTCTTGGCCATACACTTCTTCTATTTCGTCTAGGCTCATCCACTTGCTTTCGAATATTTCGTTCCAGGTTCTTGGGTCGTAATGTTTAGCGTCTGGGTCAATAAGAATGTCGAGCGGGTCTTTTGACTCTACTCTTACTTCGCCTTGCACGTGATCTGTAAAATCTATACGTACATCGAACCAGCCTCTGTCTTGTATTAAACCGTCTTGGAAAACTTGCGCTTCCATCCAGTCTAGTTTGTTGTTGTCAGCTATTTGTGCGTAAACTTTTGTTAGTACGTCTGCAACCTCTTGATTACCGCCGCCCCTAGGTTTGAATTGGACGTCAGCTCGTTTAGAACTTTGCTCACCAATGACTGCATTAATAGTAGGTAAAATAGTATTGATTGTTAGAGCTGGTCGACCTTGGTCATCGAGTTGTTGCATATCAAACTCATCCCATTGGTCTCCTCTATAGTAGGCATCGCATTTTTTTGCCATGGTAACAAAATCTTCGTGGCCACTATCGCGGGCTCGCGTGTAAGCATTCCACTGGTTTTTTGCTAACGTCAGCTCCTCTGCTTTTGATAACTTTTTCTTTGGTTTTTTACTATATGCCATATTATGCGCTCATTGCCGATTTCTTTTTCGGTCCCTTTGCTACCAAGTCTAACCTATCTCGCCAAGAAGGTATATGTTCTGGTGCTTCATAAAAAGAAGCATACTCCATTATCATTAAACCCACCCAGGCCAGCGCATCAACTTGGTCATCGTGAACCCCATTTGGGAAACGTAAAAGTTCTGCTACTAAGGGCCCTGTCCAAACTGCGTCTTCTGGTACAAACACTCTTCCTTGTTGCATCCTACCCTGGATTGCTCTAGCTCTTAACTCTTTATCCCGTCTTCCTACTTTTAAGTCTTTAAAATATGCAGAATGTAATCCCCTTTCTGCAACACGTTTTTCTAGGAAAGGTCCAAGGGCCATTTCTATGTGGCCACGTTCAATCCCTACAATACCCGGTCTCCATTGTTCGTAGAAATCTAATATCTTTTCTACCAACTCGAACCCGTCGTATTTACCACGGATAAGATCTACCACATACATGTTATCATACTCATCTATACCTACGGTGATTCCTACAGAGAAATCGTTTCGGTCTTTTTGTCCTATGGCCAAATCCCAAGCAGTGTAATATCGTAACCGGTCATAGTCTATGTCTTGCGGCGCATAATATTGAATCATGTCCCGTGTAAAATAATCACCCTCGTCTGATACTGGGTTTTGTTGGTACAGAGCTGTCCAGTCTCTGGGCCCGATTGCTCTTTGTATCATCTCTAAAGATTTAACGTCATAACGTTCGGGGTGAAGCGGTTCGCCTACACCTCTAAACTCTTCGTCTTCTTCGGCTATTGCTGGGTACTTAACTACTTCCCATTCGTCGGCCCCGTTTTCGCTTGCGGTAAGAAGTTTGCCGGCCAAGTCGTCATCGTGCCAACGCGTAAGAATAATTAGGATCCCGCCGCCGGGCGCTAAACGCGTATACGCGGTTGACGTATACCAGTCCCAGGTCCCCTCTCGATTATTCTCGGATTCCGCATCTTCTCTGTTTTTTACAGGGTCATCGATTAAAAGTACGTGCGCACCTTTACCTGTGATACCACCACCGACACCCGCGGCCACATAACCGCCGCCTTTTGTTGTTTGCCATGATTCTACGGACTGCGAATCTTTGTCCAGGGTCGTTTTCTCAAAAACGTTTTTATAATTAGGTTCTCTTAACATTTGACGTACTTTTCTAGAGAAATTCATGGCTAGCGAGCCTGAGTACGAACAACTAATAAATTCGTGTTGCGGATTCCTGCCCAGGTGCCATGCGGGGAACGCAATACTGGCTAAAGTAGATTTACCGTGTCTAGGAGGCATAAACAACATCAACCGGGGTGACTTTTTCTCGGTTACGTCTTGACTGAACTTTTCTAGCCTTTTACATATGTCTTTATGTACCCAACCGGCTTGATAATCGGGGTTAAACTTCTCTACAAAAGGTAGCATACGTTTTCGGGACAAAATACGCCAGGCTAACTCTTGTTCGGCACGTACTTTGGCAGATTCTTCTTTTTTAGCGGCAAGTGTCTCTTTTTGGACCTCTGGTTGAGGTAATTCGTCCGATTCGTCCGCTGCGCAGTAGACGCACAGCCCTTTTGGTAGCACAAGGTTGTCTGCTAGCAGCTTTTTGCACTTGTAGCACTCTATTTTGGGTAAATCAGTCAATTTTTAACATTTCCAACGTTTTCGTGCTTGTCTTAACCTTGAATTAGGGTCTTTAGCGGCTTTTGGGAACTTTTTCATCTGTCCAGCCGATCTAGCGCAATAGGATTTCCTTCTTCCAGCTGCTTTACTGCCTTTTTTGACTTTTCCTGTTACTGCGGTCTTTAATTTGGATCCTGGGTTCGCGCGCCTATGTGCGGCCACGCCTTTTGCCGTCATACCAGCCCCGGATTTTGTTTTTCGGTAATTACCACCTTTGCCAGTAGTCTTACGTATTGGCTTTTCTCTTTTCCTAGGCATTAGGCTTTCTTTTTGGGTTTTTTAGCTGTTTTAGCAGAGTTTTTAAAAGCTTTAGAAGTAGGTCTTCCTTTAGCCCCCTTTTTTTTCATTGTTTCGCCTGAACCCGCTTTAATTCTTGCACGTTTAGCATGTATTGCTGCGTATAGCCCTTTTTTAGCCATTTCTTTTCCTATATTCCGCTTGGGCTTTTTTTGCTTTATTCGCCGCAGCGCTCTGCCTTTGTGTGGCTGATGGACGTGAAGGTGTTTTTTGGGGTTTTTGGGTTTTTGTTGCTGCTATGCTACGATCCATTCTGCGGACGCTTGCTTTTGCACCAGCCGTTACCATTTTAGCTTTAACAGCTGCAATTTTTCTCTTTTGTGCTGGTGTTCTAGTTAACTTGGCTTGTCCGATTTTCTGTTTCTGGGCCGACGACATACGCTTACCGGCTACCATACCTTTAGTAGCCTGCCTCATAAGCATCGCTCTACTCGTTTTTGGTTTTTGGCCTTTGGTCCTTTTCTTAGCAACTACGTATGCTCCTTTTCCTTTACTTCCTTTTCTAATCATCTTTTTCTCCTTTAGGTTCTAAATATTTAGTATCTACTCCGGCCAGTTTTAATAGTTCGGAGTCCGGTAATCTTTCTAAGCTTTCTAGCTTCTCTACATTTAAGTTAACTTGGGTAATTGTTTCGGGGGCAAACAAACCATGCAGCTTACATAAAGAGTCTACCACGTTTTTTTCTTCTGTAGCATTTGCGGATTTTCTGTGTGCTTCTAAATACATCGAGGTTGCCGCGTTACGGTCAAATTTTACTTCTTCGCGCATCTCTCTTCTTAAGTACTGTATCGACTGTACAATTTTTGGTCGTTTAAAAACCGCGTACACTGTATCCATGTCCCTGTACCCCGCTGCCCGTCCGGCGGCCGATTTATTCATGCCGCGTAAGTGGAACAACACGAGTCTTTCTTCCTGGACTGAAAGCTCGGATAGATTGACTCCCGCATAGGGAAAATGGGATTGCAATTCTGCCCTGTCTTCGTCGGTTACGTCAACAGCTTCAGAGTTTAATAGATTCATATGCTAAATATAACCTACGCGCACTACTTTTGTAAATTTATTAGTTAAATTTTTTCTAAAAAAATATTGTAATATACCGCTCATTCATCCCC
>Ga0208814_1000558_pt1 | contig 22128 bp, 14 predicted proteins | sample MalvirAntarct_55_FD_184253 | JGI IMG/M metagenome (GOLD analysis project Ga0208814, IMG submission 184253) | Marine viral communities from the Global Malaspina Expedition - Malaspina viral metaG Antarct_55 (SPAdes) (version 2) | ecosystem: Environmental > Aquatic > Marine > Oceanic | place...
TTCAGCAGTCTTCTGGATCTCGCATTCGACAACCGCTCATTCGCCAATTCTGCCGCTGTGCTGACGATGTCTGCTGCGCACATGGATTGGCTACGTCCCGGAATCATGCTCTACGGTGCTACGCCTTTCGCCGAGCTGAGCGCCGAAACCCTGGGGCTGAAGCCGGTGATGACGCTGACGGCATCGATCATTGCAATCCGCGAGGTTCCTGTGGACGACAGTGTCGGCTACGGCGCCAGTTGGGTCGCCCAGCGTCCTTCGCGCATCGCCACGGTCAGCTGCGGTTATGCCGACGGGTATCCACGTACGGTGCCGCCCGGCACTTGCGTAATGATCTGTGGGGAGCGGGTGCCTCTGGCGGGCCGGGTCTCGATGGACATGCTCGCTGTCGATATCACCGATCTGCCGCAAGCGGTGCTCGGCGATGAAGTGGAGCTGTGGGGCAACGAGATTCCAATTGACGAATTGGCGCAGGCCTGCGGCACCATTGGCTACGAGCTGCTGACCAAGGTTACCCAGCGCGTACCGCGGCGTTATATCAACGGTTGAACGCGGTTTCGCCTGTGCAGCGACGGTAAAAGCCGACCGACGTGGTCGGCCTTCCTGATCATTTTTTGTGCTATATTCCGCGCCCGTTTTCGTTGCCCCGGTTTCTAGCCATGCACGCAGCCAAGCCCCTGTTCGACTATCCCAAGTACTGGGCCGAGTGTTTCGGTCCAGCGCCATTCCTGCCGATGAGCAGGGAGGAGATGGATCAGCTCGGCTGGGATTCGTGTGATGTCATCATCGTGACCGGTGATGCCTATGTCGACCATCCGTCGTTTGGTATGGCGATCATTGGGCGGCTGCTGGAAGCCCAGGGCTTTCGCGTTGGCATCATCAGCCAGCCGGATTGGCAGAGCAAAGACGACTTCATGAAGCTCGGTCAGCCAAATCTGTTTTTTGGCATCGCTGCCGGCAACATGGACTCGATGATCAATCGCTACACGGCTGACCGCAAGGTCCGATCGGACGACGCCTACACGCCGGGCGGGCAAGCCGGAAAGCGCCCGGATCGAGCGAGCCTGGTCTACAGCCAGCGCTGCAAGGAAGCTTACACCGACACCCCGGTTGTGCTCGGCGGCATCGAAGCATCGTTGCGCCGCATTGCCCACTATGACTACTGGCAGGACAAGGTACGTCGCTCGATCCTGATGGACGCCACGGCTGACATCCTGCTGTATGGCAACGCCGAGCGTGCCATCGTCGAAGTAGCGCAGCGCCTTGCGCGCGGTGAGGCGGTCGAGCAGATCACCGATGTGCGCGGCACAGCATTTATCCGCCGTGACGCCCCGGAGGGCTGGTTCGAAATCGACTCCACCCGTATCGATCGTCCGGGCAAGGTCGACAAGATCATCAACCCCTATGTAAATACTCAAGATTTGCAGGCGTGCGCCATCGAGCAGGAGAAGGGTGCGATTGAGAACCCGAACGAGGCCAAGGTCGTTCAGCTTCTGCCCAACCCGAAGATCGAGCGGGATAGGACCGTCATCCGGTTGCCTTCTTTCGAGAAGGTTCGCAACGATCCTGCGCTATATGCTCATGCCAACCGCGTGCTGCACCTGGAAACCAACCCAGGCAACGCTCGCGCGCTGGTGCAGCGACACGGCGATCACGACATCTGGCTGAACGCGCCTCCCATCCCGCTGACAACCGAGGAGATGGACTACGTATTCGCCTCTCCGTACGCTCGTGTGCCGCATCCGTCCTATGGCGGCGAGAAGATTCCCGCCTATGACATGATTCGCTTCTCGGTGAACATCATGCGCGGGTGCTTCGGTGGCTGTACCTTCTGCTCCATCACCGAGCACGAAGGCCGGATCATTCAGAACCGCTCGCACGAGTCGATCCTGCACGAGATCGAAGAGATGAAAAAGCTGCCGGGCTTTACCGGCGTGGTATCGGACCTTGGTGGGCCGACGGCCAACATGTACCGCATCGCCTGCAAAAGCCCGGAAATCGAGCAGCATTGCCGCAAGCCGTCCTGCGTCTATCCGGGCATCTGCGAGAACCTCAATACCGACCACAGTTCGCTGATCGAGTTGTACCGCAAGGCCCGGGCTTTGCCAGGCGTCAAGAAAATTCTGATCGCCTCCGGGCTGCGCTACGACCTAGCTGTCGAGTCGCCGGAGTATGTGAAGGAGCTGGTTACTCATCACGTTGGCGGTTATCTGAAAATTGCGCCTGAGCACACCGAGCGCGGCCCGCTGGACAAGATGATGAAGCCGGGTATCGGCAGCTACGACAAATTCAAGCGGATGTTCGACAAGTATTCGAAGGAGGCGGGCAAGGAGCAATACCTGATTCCGTACTTCATCGCGGCGCACCCTGGCACCACCGACGAGGACATGATGAACCTCGCGCTGTGGCTGAAAGCCAATGGTTTTCGCGCTGATCAGGTTCAGGCGTTCTACCCGTCACCCATGGCGAGCGCCACGGCGATGTACCACAGCGGCAAAAACCCGCTGCGCAAGGTTACCTACAAGAGTGAAGGCGTGCCCATTGTCAAAAGCGAGGAGCAGCGTCGTCTTCACAAGGCCTTTCTGCGTTATCACGACCCGAAGGGCTGGCCGATGCTGCGCGAAGCCCTGCAGCGAATGGGTCGAGCCGACCTGATCGGCAATGGCAAAAATCAGCTGATTCCGACGCACCAGCCCGCGACCGAAGGCTATCAAAGCGCCCGTCGCAAGAATTCAACGCCGGTGGGCAGTAAAAAGGCCGGGCAGGGCGGGAAGATTCTCACCCAGCACAACGGCTTGCCTCCGCGTAGCCACGACGGCAACGCGTGGGACAAGCGCGAGGAGGCCAAGGCGGCAGCTGAAGCGCGGCGTAAGGCAGCGGCCGGTGGCGGTAAGCCTGGCGGAAAGAGCCGAAAGCCATCCCAGCGTCCGGCTGTCCCTCGCTAATCGACAGCAGGCGCCTGCCTGAGGCACCTGCTTTCAGCCTTTGAAAGCCAGCGTCGCCTGGTCTAGCTCGCTGGCCAGCTGCAGCATCTGTTCGCTCTGCTCTCGGCCCCGGCTGATATGTGTCAGGTTGCTGTTGCCCAGCTGGTGGATGCGCTCGCTGTGGCCGCGGATTTCACTGACCGCTTCGCTCTGCTGTGCGGTGGCCAGCGCGATCTGTGCGGCCATCTGTTCAATTGAGCCGATGGTGGTCACGATCTGGTTTAGCGCCGAATCCGCTGTTTCGGCCAGTTCAGCCGTTTCTTCGGCGTGACTGACCTGCATGCGCATGGCCTGGAGCGATTGATGCGCAGCCGTCTGCAGACTACCGATCAGCAGTTGAATTTCCTCGGTAGCGCCGCTGGTGCGCTGCGCCAGGGTACGCACTTCGTCTGCCACGACGGCAAACCCTCGGCCCTGTTCCCCAGCTCTCGCGGCCTCGATCGCTGCATTGAGCGCAAGCAGGTTGGTCTGCTCGGCGATCGAGCGGATGACGGTCAGTACCTTGCCGATGGTCCCGGTTTCGTCCGCCAGGCGTTCAATCGCCAAGGCATTGTTCTGGACCTCACTGACCAGCCCGTGCAGTCCGCTCAGGCTTCTGCCGATCACCTCCTGGCCCTGGGTGACGGCCTGGCCTGCTGCGCGCCCGGCCGTGGCCGTCTGGTCTGCACTGCTAGCAACATCCTGGATGGTGGCTTCCAGCTCTCCCAGTGCGTCCCGGATCTGCGCGGTGTCGCTGCTCTGGCGGCTGGCGCCGCGGTGCAGGTCGTTGCTCATTTCTGCCAGGCTGCGACTGTTTCCGGTCACCGCCTGCGCCTGCTGGCGCAGCGTGCCGACAAGCGTGAGCAGATAGGTGCGTAACTGATTCAGCGATGCGCCAATTTCCACCAGTTCCGGGGTCTTAGAGTGCAGGGCGACTGGCTTTTCGAAATCGCCAGCTGCCCAGGCCGAGAGCGCTGGCGCGAGCTGGCCCAGCGAGCGAGTGAGCTGCCGCTGTAGACGGTCGATGGCGAGCGCGACCAGCAGGATTATCCCGATGATGGTGCCCTGAATCAGCCGAACTTCTGTCTGGATTCGTCCATGTTCACTGCGGATCTCCGGCTCCAGATCGTCCAATGCCGTCTGTAGGGAGGCTATTTTCTGCTCGGTGCTGTCCCGAAGTTTCAGGCGTTGCACGATCAGCTCGCGGGTGCGTTTCAGCTCACCCGGATATCGGGTGAGGAGACTGGATAGGTCGCGCTTGAGAGCGATGCCCATGTCTTCCGCGGGTAGCGCCTGGGCTTGCTCGTCAAGATCAAGTAGCGCTGCGAATGCGCTCGCACCGGATTTTTGTTCGCTCGCCACCCCGAGTAGTGGCAGCGCATCGAGCGTTTGAGCTTCCTGCGCTAGCGCTTGTAGTGCTTGCTCCACCTCGACGACCAATTCGTCGTTGCCGCTGGCGGTCAGCCTGGCGCGCGCGTGGCTGAGGCGAAGCAGCTGCCGGCTGGCTTCGAACAATGGGGGTTGATACTGGGTTGCGGCTTCATGCTGATCTTGCGCGGCATAGCGATGCAGTTGCTCCAGCGTGCCCGTTATCTCACGCTCGGCCTGCAGTAGCAGGCCTTGGGGATCGCCGGCCAGCTTGCCTGCAGCGAGGAGCTCGGTAGCAGTGAACTGGCGCAGCTGTTCGAGGCTTGGCTGCAGGCGATTGGCGAACGGGCCGGGTAGGGCGCTGACGTCTTCTGCTAGCCCCTTCAGCTCAGTCAGCGCGGTGTTGTGTCGCAATGCGTCGCCGCTGCTCAGGTAATCCTGAATGTTGTTGGCGACCTGGTGCTGAAAGCGCTGGGAAAGGCTCAGGTACTGCCCCATCAGCTGGTACGGACGTTCCAGCGCATGCTCTGACCACCAGAGCGTTGCGCCTAAGGCAAAGCAAATGGCGATGAGCAGCAGGGTGTTCAGCGTGGTAAGGGACTTCAGGCGCATCCTGGCCTCCGGAGGTTCTGGAGGCTAGAAGATATGGCTATTTGATGTCAGTTCTATGACGGCAGGAACCACTCCACCCGGTTTCGGCCAGCGTGCTTGGCAGTGTAAAGCGCTTCGTCGGCTTGCTGTGTGAGCAATTTGGTGTCTGCGTCTGGTGTGAGCTCGGCAATGCCGCAGCTGAAGGTGCACGACAAGTCTGCGGGCTGTGCCGGGTAGCGAATCTCGGAAAAGCGTTCGCGGATCTCGTCCAGGACCTTGGCTGCGTTGTGCACAGTGGTGTCGGGCATCACCACCGCGAACTCTTCACCGCCGTAGCGACCGATATGGTCGGTCTTGCGCAGGCGTTGCTTGAGAAACAGCGCGAGGCTTTTGATCACCCGGTCCCCCATTGGGTGGCCAAAGGTGTCGTTGACCTTCTTGAAATGGTCGATATCGATCATCGCGAAGCACAGCGGTTGCCCGTCGCGGCGGGCACGTGAGCTGGCGTCTTCGAGTAATTGCAGGCTGTGCGTATGGTTATACAAACCGGTCAAGCTGTCCCGGACGATTCTGGCTTTCAAGCTGCGGGCTCGCTCGGCGCGGGTTCGCACGGTCGCGATCAGGTGGCTAGGTTTGATCGGTTTGGTCAGAAAGTCATCGCCGCCTTCGTTCATGGCGTCGAGCTGCTTGTCGAGGTCGTCCTCGGCCGAGAGGTAAATGATCGGCACGCTGACGTAGCGTTCATGCTGCCGGATCACTTTGGCCAACTCAGTACCCATGCATTCGGGCATGTACATGTCGAGGATGATCAGATCCGGTTGGAATTCAGCCAGGTAGTTGATCGCCTGGATCGGCTCGTTGAGCGTCTGGGTGATGATCCCTGCATTGTTCAAGACCCTTTCGGTGTGGGTCGCCTGGGCCCGCGAATCGTCAATGATCAGAACGCGGAAAGGCTCGGAGTGGGCGGTGCGGGTGAAAATCTCGATCTTTTCCAGCAGGCACGAGGCATCGATGGTGCCGGTAAAGAACTCCAGCCCGCCGGCGCGCACGGCCGCCAGTCGCATAGGTGTGTCGGTTTCCCGGTGGCTGAAGAAGATCAGCGGCAACTTTTCTTCCAGCCCTTGCTGGATGCGCTCGGCAAGCCGAAGGCCCTCGCCGGGACCATTGAAATCGACATCCATGACGATCGCAGCCGGGTGCCGTTCATGCATCGCTGCGCGGAATTCGCTATCACTGCCAAAGGCCTGCGCATTCATGCTGAAGAATTCGAGCTGGCGAACCACGTGCTGGGCGCGTTGATGGTCTTCCAGCGCAATGTAGACCGGTTTGCTCAATGGCGGTACGTAGGCGGACTGCCCGCGCGGATCGCCGTGGCGCAAACCGGTACGTGCGAGACGGTAGACCAGTTGGCTGAGTGTGGCGATGGTGTCGCTCGACAACCGCCCGCGATTGTCGCTGATGTCGCTCAGGCAATCTTCGATGCCAAGCGCGAGCAGCCGATGTTCGGTTTGTTCGAAGCGCTCGGCGAATTTCCTCAACCGCTTGTTGGCATCTGCCAGCGCCGACCGGCAACCGTCATTCCATTCGCTGCGCTGCAGTTGTTGCCAGACTTCGAGCACCTCCCGAGCCTGATGAATGACCCGTTGTGCGAAGTGCTGTTTAAGTTCTTCCTGGTCCGACATGTCCGGTTCCCTGGCCCGCTGCGGCAGTGCTCTCAGAGGCCACTGTGGTGGCTCAATGCTACCACCTATCCGTCGTTTGCAAAGATGCCGCATAGGCGGTCTGGTTCTCATTATGAGGCTTGCTTTCGACCGGCTGCGTTATAGTGGTTCACATGCCGCACGCTCCGCGTGACCGGCGATCGAATCTTTGAATTTATGAAGAGAAGGACAGACGCCCATGTTGGATTGGAAGAATCGCTTCGGCCGCCTCGGCTTTTCGGGAAATTCAGCCAGAGCGGATGGGGCGACTCGCAATCCGCTACTGCTGGGGCTTGCCGTTCTGATCGGGCTGTACTTGCTCGTGGCGCTTTTGGTCGGCTGGTACTGGAGCTCCGAACCTGACCGATTCCCGGTACAGCAGAATGTGCGGCAAGCCGCTGAGGCCTCGCAGCAGCAGATCGTTAACGGCTACACCACGGTCGAAACCCTTAAGCAGGTAGCTGGCACCTTGCTCGACAAGCCCGGAGGCTATCTGACTAATGACATTGCCCCGCCCGGCCTGTGGCTGGACAACATGCCAAGCTGGGAATATGGCGTGCTGGTTCAGGTCCGCGACCTCAGTCGCGCTCTGCGCAAGGACTTTGCGCGCTCGCAATCCCAGTCGACGGAAGACCCTGATCTGTCCAAAGCCGAACCGCTGTTCAATTTCGACAATCGCAGCTGGGCACTGCCGGCGAGCGAATCGGAATACCGTAACGGGATCCGTTACCTGAATCGCTACTTGGCACGCTTGAGCGATCCGGCATCCAAAGCTCAGTTCTATTCGCGCGCTGACAACCTGAATAACTGGCTTGGAGATGTCGGTACTCGGCTGGGGTCTTTGTCCCAGCGCCTTTCGGCCAGCGTCGGTCGCGTGCGCCTGGACGGACAGCTGGCGACGGAGCTTGAGCGCGAAGGCGTAAGTCAGGTGGTTGAAGAAGAGCGCGTCGAGACGTCCTGGATGCAGATTGATAACGTGTTCTATGAGGCGCGAGGGCAGGCATGGGCCTTGTCGCATCTGCTGCGCGCTATTGAAGTGGACTTTGCCGACGTATTGGCGAAAAAGAACGCGGCGATTAGCGTGAGGCAGATCATCCGCGAGCTGGAAGCTGCGCAGGAACCGCTGTGGAGCCCAATGGTGCTCAACGGTAGCGGCTATGGGGTCTTGGCCAATCACTCTCTGGTGATGGCGAATTACATCTCGCGAGCCAACGCGGCGGTCATCGATTTGCGTAACTTGCTGTCACAGGGATAACGGGCGCTCCGCGACCCTGCGGGGTCGCGGTCTGGGTGCTCAATCCAGTCCCAGTTTCTTCAGCCGATAGCGCATGGAGCGGAAGGACAGCCCCAGCCGTTGGGCTGCTGCTGTGCGGTTCCAGCGGGTTTCTTCCAGCGCCTGCATGATCAGTTTGCGTTCGACCTCTTCGAGATGGTCTTCGAGATTGTCGATCTGCGCCAGACTTGCTTCGCCATTCTCGGGCATGCCCGGAGCGTCGGACAGGCGCAGGTCGCTGGGTTTGATCTCCTCGCCTTCACAGAGCGTGTAAGCGCGTTCAAGCATGTTTTCCAGCTCACGTACGTTGCCGGGAAAGCGATAGCTCTGCAGTTTTGCCAGTGCGTCAGGTTGCAGTCTGGCCGGCGTCTCTCCGCATTCCTGGGCGAGACGGCGAAGCATCACTTCAGCCAGCTGGGCGATATCCTCACGGCGTTCGCGCAGAGGCGGCACGCGCAATTCGATGACATTAAGCCGGTAGTACAGGTCCTGGCGGAAGCGGCCCGCGGCGACTTCACTGGCCAGATCTTTATGAGTGGCGCACAGAATCCGCACATCGACCACCACTTCCTTAGCTCCGCCAACCGCGCGCACGGCCTTTTCCTGAATGGCGCGCAGCAGTTTCACCTGCATCGGAAGCGGCAGATCGGCGACTTCGTCGAGAAACAATGTGCCGCCATTGGCTGCCTGGAAAAGGCCCGGTTTGTCTTCCATCGCGCCGGTGAAACTGCCCTTCTTGTGCCCGAAGAATTCGCTCTCCATCAGTTCTGTCGGGATCGCCCCGCAGTTGACTGGAACGAAGGGCTGTTCATGTCGCGGCCCTTGTTCGTGAATCAGCCGCGCAACCAGCTCCTTGCCGCTGCCCGACTCGCCGCTGATATAGACAGGTGCCTGGCTGCGCGCCAGTTTGCCGATCTGCTTGCGCAACAGGTTCATTGGCGGCGAAGCGCCAAGCAGGCGACTGTCGACTGTCAGCTCATTGGGGTTCGGTGTGCGCAGCCGTAATGCCGTATTGACCAGTTCGCGGAGACGGCCGAGGTCCACCGGTTTGGTCAGGAAATCAAAAGCGCCGGCCTTGAGCGCGCCAATGGCAGTGTCAAGACTGCCATAGGCGGTAATCATGGCCACAGGCAGTTGTGGATACTGCTGCTGAATGAATTGCACCAGCTCCAAACCGCATCCGTCCGGCAGTCGCATATCGGTGAGGCAGAGGTCGTAGTGCTCGCGTGCTAGGCACTCGCGGGCCTCCTTGAGGTTGCGGGCGCTGCGGGTGTCCAACTTCATACGTCCGAGGGTGATCTCCAGGAGTTCACGGATATCGGGTTCGTCATCGATGATCAGCGCTTTCTGGCGGGCGGTCATGGTCTCGGTCTTTGAAAAGAAGAAGCGGGATGCCCAATGTTAACGCCACAGGGCCTGCCTTGTACCGCCGCATGGCCGATGTGTGATCCGTTGCGTCTTAAGCAGGCCTCAGCTCAGCTTGCGTGGGTGCGCAAAGACAATGCGAAAGCAGCTGCCGCCCTCGTCTCGCTCACGGTAATCCAACCGTGCCTGATTGCTTTCGCAGAGCTCTCGGGAGATATACAGCCCAAGGCCCGTGCCCTTGTTTTCTGTGGTGAAGAACGGCTCGAAGATGTTCTGTACCTGCTCGGTCGGCACACCTGCACCATCGTCGAGCACTTCCAGCACGGGCAGATCACTGGCCTCGTCCCGGAAGACTTTCAGCCACACCTGTGCTTGGTCGTGCTTCTGTCCACTGTAGCGCAGGCCGTTCTGCACCAGGTTGGTCAGTACTTGAATCAACTGGTTTGGGTCCATGCGCGTCTGCAGCGAGCTGCCCTGAGTATCCACGTGGACAATTTGCTGAGGCGGCAGCGTCTGGCGAAACTCGCTGGCAAATCTGTGCACCCAGTATTTCAGATCCAGCAGCTGGGGTTCGGCCTGGCGCCGGCGCGACAGCTGCAGCACATTTTCAATGACCAGATTCATGCGCCGCGAATGATCCTGAATGATCTGCGTAAGGCGCAGATCTGCAGCGTCTAGCACCTCCGACTCCTGCAGCAACTGCGCCGCATGACTGATGGCACCAAGCGGGTTGCGAATTTCGTGAGCAATGCTGGCGGTCAGTCTGCCAAGCGACGCGAGTTTGAGCTGCTGGGCCTTTTGCGCGATCTGAGAAATGTCTTCGAGAAACACCAGCGTGTCCTGCTTCACGCCATGCTGCAGCGTGGCGAAGCTCGGCTGCAGGGTCGCGCCGTCGGGCGTGGCCTTGAAGTTACTCGGCCGCAGAGTGGGATTGTCACGCCAGCGTTGCAGGCCGCGAATGACTTCCGGGCAACGTGGTCCTAGCCGTTCGCCCGTCAGGGCCTCTTGTCCGAGCAACTCGAGGGCTCCCTGATTGGCAAGCAGCACGCGTTCCTGTGCATCGAGGACGAGGATGCCTGTGCGCATGCGCTGCAGAATCTGGGCATTCAAGGCTTCAAGGTTGGCGACCTCTTCGGCGCGCTGGCGGGCAAGGGTTTCGCTATCCTGAAGTCGTCTAGTCAGGCCCTGCACCAGCAACGCGGCAGCGAAGCACAGCGTGCCAAGTGCGGCGGCCTGTACATACTGACTGCTCGCCGCGCTGTCGCTTAGGCTGAGGTAGAACGTCAGGTAGATGAGTCCGGTGGCGGCGACTGCCGCGATGAAAAAGCCGACGCGGCCGTGCAGCAAGATATTGGCAATGGCTACCGCTACGATCAGCAGGTTACCGATACCACTTGGCGTACCGCCGGCGAAGTAGAACAGCGCGGCCAGCAGGGTGACGTCCACCAGCGCGAGCGCCAGCACCGGCAGTTCCCGCTTCGGGTTTTGCAGCAGTACGGCGGCGAAAATGTTGAGAATCAGATAGAGCCAGGCGCCGTAGTAGAACGCCGCCGGGTTGATCATGCGCATCAGGTCGTTGTGCAGGTCGCTGCTAATGAGCAGAACCAGCACCAAGCCGATTACGACGCGATAGAGATGGTAGAGCCGAAGGATTCGTCGGCCCGTGTAACCGAAAAACGTCAGGCGTTCAGTTCCCACCCGACTTGTTGTCCTGTTCCAGATGCGCCTGGCTGCAATACCACCGGTCATGACTCTGCAGTGCTTGCTCACGTGGCAGGTGTACGCCGCATTGAACACAGCGGACGGTCATGACCGTGGTCTCTTGCGGTTTATTCGAGGCTGTGGGCTTGCTGGTCAGACGGCGCCAGAGCCAGAACGCCGCCGCGATCAGGATGATCCAGAACAACAGTCGAAACAGGCCCATATCTCTACTTCCTGGCTAAGCCGTGCGGGCCTGCCGTTCTGGCAGGCTGCGGTTGGGAACTCAGTCGAACAGGCCGAAGGTCATATAGCTCCACCAGGAGCGGTCTTCGCCTTGCTCTTCTTTTGCGGCTTCGGTTTCCGCTTCCCTCAACACCGGGCGCAGTTCATCCGGCAGATCCTGGGCGGCATTCTCATACTGACGCACCACGTCGCGGTTGGATTGCGAGCGGTCAGGCGCTTTGTTTTCAGTGTCGATCAAGCCGAGTGTGGCGCGGGACAACCAGCTGCGGTTGTCGGCCTCTTCCTGGCTTGGCACGAATTCGCCGTCTTCCAGGCTGGGGTGTTGCGGGTAGTTGAGTTTGAGCGTTTCGAGGCTGGTGCCAGCGAGCTCCTCGAGACCAAGGCGCTGATAGGCTTCAGTCATGACGGCCAAACCATCGCCGACTGCGGGCGTACCCTGAAAGTTTTCTACAACATAGCGACCACGGTTAGCGGCCGCTACGTAGGCCTGGCGACGCAGGTAATAGTCAGCAACATGGATTTCGTTCGCGGCCAGCAGGTTACGCAGGTAAACCATCCGTGCCTTGGCATCCGGGGAGTAACGGCTGTTTGGAAAGCGTGTGGTCAGCTGGGCGAATTCGTTGAAGGAGTCACGTGCAGCGCCGGGGTCACGTTTGGTCATGTCCAGCGGCAGGAAGCGCGCCAGCAGTCCGCGGTCCTGGTCGAAGGAAGCCAGACCCTTCAGGTAGTAGGCGTAGTCCACGCTCGGATGCTGCGGATGCAGGCGGATAAACCGTTCGGCCGAGGAGCGAGCGGCTTCCGGCTCGGTGTTGCGGTAATAAGCGTAGATCAGCTCAAGCTGCGCCTGTTCGGCGAAGCGCCCGAACGGATAGCGGGATTCCAGTGCCTTCAGCTTGTTGATCGCGCTGGTGAAGCTCTTATTGTCCAGGTCGGCTTGTGCCTGCCGGTACAGTTCCGCTTCGCCGAGGTTTTCACTGATGGTTTCGTTGGACGAACAGGCAGCGGTAAGGGCGAAAATGGCGATCAGCAGCAGGTGTTTCACTTGCATGGCGGCTTGCGTCCCTGTGACGGCTGGCTGTCTTGCGCTGAGCCGTCCTGTTATGATGGGCGCCCCGGCTGGCCGGGACAAAGACGCGGTATTTAAACACAAGCGTGTTGCTGAAACCAAAGGCTGCACCCGTGTCGCTGTCGAGGGGCTGCTCAGGCTTAGGATCTGCCCGTAGGCGTCCTGCCTGCCGACAAGGTTACATCCCCCTTTCTTATGTCCCGGCTCATCGCCTGTCGCAACCGGCCAAACCGCACGGTTGCCTCTCCAACTATTGAAGCGCCCTTAATTATGTCCACGATCACCACCCAGGCCATTCATCTCCGCGCCGAGGTGCCATTCGACCTCGGCGGGCAGCGCCTTGATCAAGTCGCGGCACAGCTGTTCTCCGAGCATTCCCGTTCGCGTCTTGCGGCCTGGATCAAGGAGGGACAGCTCACGGTCGACGGCGCTGTATTGCGCCCCCGCGACACTGTACATGCGGGTGCCATCCTGGAGCTTTCTGCCGAGCAGCAGGCCCAGGGCGAGTGGGCGGCTCAGGACATTCCGCTGGATATCGTTTTCGAAGACGAGCACATTCTGGTACTGAACAAGCCGTCCGGGTTAGTGGTGCATCCTGCCGCAGGGCATGCCGATGGCACCTTGCTCAACGCCTTGCTGCATCATGTTCCGGATTTGATCAACGTGCCGCGTGCCGGCATCGTGCATCGCTTGGACAAGGACACCACCGGATTGATGGTGGTGGCCAAGACTCTGCAGGCCCAGACGCGCCTTGTCGAGCAGCTGCAGGCGCGCAGCGTCAGCCGCATCTACGAGGCCATCGTTATCGGCGTGATCATCACCGGCGGCACCGTCAATGCCGCCATTGGGCGTCATGGCCAGCAGCGTCAGCGCATGGCGGTGGTGGAGGGCGGCAAGCCTGCCGTGAGTCACTATCGGGTGCTCGAGCGCTTCCGGTCGCACACGCATGTCCGGGTCAAGCTTGAAACCGGGCGAACCCACCAGATCCGTGTGCACATGACACACATTGGCTATCCGCTGGTGGGTGATCCGCTTTATAGCGGGCGTTTTCGTATCCCACCAGCCGCTAACCCGACCATGGTGCAAACGCTGAAAGATTTTCCGCGGCAGGCATTGCATGCGCGCTTTCTTGAATTGAACCATCCTGTCAGTGGCGAGCGGCTGAAATGGGAATCGCCATTGCCGGACGACTTTGTCTGGCTACTGACACTCTTGCAGCAGGATCGCGAGGCGTTTAGCGGATGACGGAATGGCCAGAGGACTGGATCCGTCCCGACTGGCCGGTGCCTCCGCGTGTAAGGGCTTGCGTCACCACGCGCCGCGGCGGCTTGAGCCAAGCTCCGTTTGATGGCTTCAACCTGGGGGATCATGTTGGCGATGCGCCCGACCGGGTGTCGGCGAATCGACAGCACTTGCAGCAGCTGCTCGGCTGCGAGCCGGCCTGGATGAGCCAGATCCATTCAAGTATCGCCGTTGAGGCGGACCCGCGCAGTTGTCCGACTGCCGATGCCTGCTGGACGGGCGAGGCGGGGGTCGCCTGTGCGGTGCTGACCGCGGATTGCTTACCGGTATTGCTCTGCGACGTCGACGGCGCACGTGTTGCGGCTGCGCACGCGGGGTGGCGCGGTCTGGCTTCAGGCGTACTGGAAGCCACAGTGGCGGCTATGGCGGTTCCAGGGTCACATTTGATTGCCTGGCTCGGTCCGGCGATAGGTCCCACGGAGTTCGAGGTTGGCGGCGAGGTGCGCGATGCGTTCATCGCTGGCCATCCTGAATGTTCCGAAGCCTTTGTGCCCAGCCATCGCGCGGATCGCTTCATGGCGGATATCTACCAGCTCGCCCGAATCCGCCTGGCGGCTTGCGGCGTTACAGCGGTATATGGCGGGGGTTTCTGTACTGTCAGCGATGCTCGTTTCTACTCCTATCGCCGTGCCGCCCGTACAGGGCGCTTCGCCAGCCTGATCTGGCTGGACTGAGCGGCCGTTCACCTGTTCCTGGCATTTCACCCCCTGGCTCGCTTTACGCCATGGGGCTGACCTGCGTCAAGGTCGTGCGGCTTGAATCTCCAACAATCAGCCTTATCTAAGGTTCATCTCGCAGGCTTTCGTTCGGAGTGCGTTTCATTGCACGGCCTGCTTTACCTAGAAAGGTGATTCCATGCGTATCGATCGTTTGACCAGCAAGCTTCAACTTGCGCTTTCTGATGCCCAATCCATTGCTGTTGGCTTCGACCACTCGTCCATTGAGCCCTTGCATCTGATGCAGGCGCTGCTCGAGCAGCAGGGCGGTTCGATCAAGCCATTGCTGATGCAGGTGGGTTTTGACATCAATGGTTTGCGCCAGGCATTGACCAAAGAGCTCGATCAGCTGCCGAAACTGCAAAATCCGACCGGTGACATGAATATGTCTCAGGACTTGGCGCGCCTGTTAAACCAGGCCGACCGCCTTGCGCAGCAGAAGGGTGACCAATACATCTCCAGCGAGCTGGTGTTGCTCGCTGCTCTGGAAGGCAGCACCCGGCTGGGCAAGCTATTGCTCGAGCAGGGCGTCAGCAAAAAGGCTCTGGAAAACGCGATCAGCAACCTGCGGGGCGGCGACGCTGTCAACGACCCGAATGCTGAAGAGTCACGGCAAGCATTGGACAAGTACACCGTGGACATGACCAAGCGCGCCGAGGACGGCAAGCTCGACCCGGTGATCGGCCGCGATGATGAAATTCGCCGGACCATTCAGGTGCTGCAGCGGCGCACCAAGAACAACCCGGTGCTGATCGGCGAGCCAGGCGTGGGCAAGACCGCCATCGTTGAGGGCTTGGCGCAGCGCATCGTCAATGGCGAGGTGCCGGACGGCCTCAAGGACAAGCGTTTGCTCGCGCTGGACATGGGCTCACTTATTGCGGGGGCCAAATTCCGCGGCGAGTTCGAAGAGCGGCTGAAGGCAGTCCTCAATGAACTCGGCAAACAGGAAGGCCGCGTCATTCTATTTATCGACGAGCTGCACACCATGGTTGGTGCTGGCAAGGCGGAGGGCGCCATGGATGCCGGCAACATGCTCAAGCCTGCGCTCGCGCGCGGTGAGTTGCATTGCGTCGGGGCAACGACACTTGATGAATACCGCCAGTACATTGAGAAGGACGCCGCGTTGGAGCGTCGCTTTCAGCGTGTGCAAGTCGATGAGCCGAGCGAGGAGGACACCATCGCCATCCTGCGTGGCTTGAAAGAGCGCTACGAGGTGCACCATGGCGTGTCTATCACCGATGGCGCGATCATTGCGGCGGCAAAACTATCGCACCGCTATATCACGGATCGGCAGCTGCCAGACAAGGCCATCGACCTGATCGACGAGGCGGGCAGTCGCATCCGCATGGAAATCGATTCCAAGCCGGAGGAGCTCGATCGTCTTGACCGGCGTCTGATCCAGCTGAAGATCGAGCGCGAAGCATTGAAGAACGAGGACGACGAGGCGACCAAGAAGCGTCTGGCCAAGCTCGACGAGGAAATCGTCAAGCTGGAACGCGAATATGCCGACCTCGAAGAGATCTGGAAGGCGGAAAAGGCTGAAGTGCAAGGCTCCGCCCAGATGCAGCAGAAGATCGAGCAGGCCAAGGCCGATCTGGAGGCTGCGCGGCGTAAGGGCGACCTGGCGCGTATGGCCGAGCTGCAATACGGCATCATCCCCGACCTCGAGCGCAGCCTGCAGATGGTCGACCAGCATGGAAAGACCGAGAACCAGCTGCTGCGTAACAAGGTAACTGATGAGGAGATCGCCGAAGTCGTCTCGAAGTGGACGGGCATCCCTGTGTCGAAAATGCTCGAAGGCGAGCGCGAGAAACTGCTGAAGATGGAAGACCTGCTGCATCAGCGCGTGATTGGGCAGCACGAGGCGGTTGTATCGGTGGCCAATGCGGTTCGCCGCTCGCGGGCCGGTTTGGCCGACCCGAATCGCCCCAGCGGTTCCTTCCTGTTCCTTGGCCCGACCGGGGTAGGCAAGACTGAGCTGTGCAAGGCCTTGGCCGAGTTCCTCTTCGACACCGAAGAGGCGATGATCCGCATCGATATGTCGGAGTTCATGGAGAAGCACTCGGTTGCGCGCCTGATCGGAGCCCCACCGGGCTATGTAGGTTATGAAGAAGGTGGCTATCTGACCGAGGCCGTGCGCCGTAAACCCTATTCGGTGGTTCTGCTTGATGAGGTCGAGAAGGCTCATCCTGATGTCTTCAATATTCTGCTGCAGGTTCTGGAAGATGGTCGTCTGACCGACAGCCATGGGCGAACCGTGGATTTCCGCAATACCGTGATCGTCATGACCTCAAATCTTGGATCCACCCAGATCCAGGAGTTGGTGGGCGATCCTGATGCGCAGCGTGCTGCTGTCATGGACGCTGTAAGTCATCACTTCCGGCCGGAGTTCATCAACCGGATCGACGAAGTGGTGGTTTTCGATCCGCTGGCTCGCGATCAGATTGCTGGCATCGCTCGCATCCAGCTGAGCCGCCTGCGGCAACGACTGGCTGAGCGGGAGCTGAGTCTGGAGCTGAGTGACGAGGCGATGGATAAGCTGGTCGCAGTGGGTTACGACCCGGTCTACGGTGCGCGGCCTTTGAAGCGAGCCATTCAGCGCTGGATCGAGAATCCGCTGGCGCAGCAGATACTGTCTGGCGCCTTCGGGCCCGGTACAAGCATCTCAGCTAAGGTGGAGGGTGACGAGATCGTCTTCGGCTGATTTGAGGGGCGCTGGCGCCGTTCTTTCGTGCGGTGCCGGCAGTTCCAATACCAGCGGAGCGGGGTAGTGCCACCGCATCGTGCAAATCATTGTAGTAAATCGCATTTTTTCTGTTGACAGCCGCGCCGAGAACCGTAAAATGGCGCGCCTCTGAGGGGGAAAGCAAGCGGTAACGCGGACCACCTGAAGAGCTGGAAATGAAGTTCCGCGATAGCTCAGTCGGTAGAGCAAATGACTGTTAATCATTGGGTCCCAGGTTCGAGTCCTGGTCGCGGAGCCAAAATCCAATCGGGGTATAGCGCAGTCCGGTAGCGCGCCTGCTTTGGGAGCAGGATGTCGGGAGTTCGAATCCCCCTACCCCGACCATTTTTGGGTCGTTAGCTCAGTTGGTAGAGCAGTTGGCTTTTAACCAATTGGTCGTAGGTTCGAATCCCACACGACCCACCAAAACCGCCTCGCAAGGGGCGTAAGAAGCCGGGAGATCCGAAAGGGTCTCCCGGTTTTTTTTGCATTGAAGTTTATCGGCGCGTTTGTTCCGCTCGTCTCGCTACAATCTGTTCTCAGTGCCAGTGCCTCTCATGATGAGTTGGCGCTGGCACTGTCTGTGGAAGTCAATGCAACTTGAGGCGCGGCACTGTGCTGGTGCTGAGTTTGTCCCCGATCATCATCAGGCTGGTACGAGCGACGCCGTACAGTGCGATCTGGTGCATCCGATACAGGGACACATAGAACATCCGTGCCAACCAGCCTTCCAGCATCACGTTGCCGGTGAGATTGCCCATCAGGTTGCCTACGGCAGAGAAGCTCGACAGAGAGATCAGCGAGCCGTAATCGCGATAGCGGTAGGTGGGCAGGTCCCTGCCCTCAAGCCGCCGCGCGATCGATTTGGCGAGCAGTGACGCTTGCTGGTGCGCCGCCTGCGCTCGTGGGGGTACGTTGCGGTCACTGTCCGGTTGCGGACATGCAGCGCAATCGCCGAAGGCGAAGATGTTCTCGTCGCGAGTGGTCTGCAGGGTAGGAAGTACTTGCAGCTGGTTGATCCTGTTACTTTCCAGCCCGTCTATCTCTTTCAGAAAGCTTGGCGCCCTGATGCCTGCTGCCCAGACTTTCAATGTGGCTGGGACGAAGTGGCCATCTTTGGTGTGCAGCCCTTCATCGGTCACTTCACTCACTGCGGCGTCAGTCAGTACGGTGACGCCCAGGTCTCTCAGCGTCTGGTGTACTGGCTGGCTGATCCGTTCCGGCAACGCGGGCAGCACCCGCGGCCCTGCCTCAATAAGCGTGATGTGGACGTTTTCAGGCTTGATGCCATTCAGTCCGTAGGCGGCGAGCTCACGCGCGGCGTGGTGAAGCTCGGCGGCAAGCTCGACGCCAGTTGCTCCAGCGCCGACGATAGCCATGTTGATGGTGCCCTGGTGGCCTTCGCTGGCGTGGGCGCGCATGTAGTGGCTCAGCAGTAGGCGGTGGAAACGCTCCGCTTGCTCGCGTGTGTCGAGAAAGATGCAATGCTCAGCGGCGCCCTTTGTGCCGAAGTCGTTGGTCGTGCTGCCAACTGCGATTACAAGCGTGTCGTAGCTCAGTGTGCGAGCCGGCACCAGTTCAACTCCATGGTCGTCGAATGAGGCGGCAAGGTGAACGCATTTGCGCTCACGCTCCAGGCCGCTCATGCGGCCCATCTGGAATTCGAAGTGGTTCCACTTTGCCTGCGCCACATAGTTGAGCTCGTCAGTCGACGAATTCAGCGAGCCTGCGGCCACTTCATGCAGCAAAGGCTTCCAGATGTGGGTCAGGTTGGCGTCGATCAATGTAATGCGGGCCTTGCCACGCTTGCCCAAGGTTCTACCCAGGCGGGTGGCAAGCTCCAGGCCGCCGGCGCCGCCGCCGACGATTACGATGCGATGTGTCATGGAATGAACTCATAAGGCTTTGCGGGATTCGGTTTGGCGCCTTGGTGATGACCATGTTAGTCACAGGACCAGGCGACTCAGGAGGCGGCTCAGCAGGCCCAAGCCGAGCACCGTTACCAGGACCAGCACAAGGAGCAGCCAGGGGCGGAAGGGCCGGCGCTCGACTTGGTGCTGAGGTGCGTTGAGATAGTGGTCAACGCGCTCCTGGTCTTCGGGTTTTAGGCGGCTGGGCATACGCACCTCGAATGGGGGATGCAGGCATTCTAGCGGCGCAGGGGCAAAAGCCAAGCAAGACGATGCCGGGGCATCGGCTCTCGGTTGGCAAATTGACGGAAAGGGGAGAGCTACTGACTACAACACTAGGGTGGGGAGCAGCCCCTGGACCCTAGCGACCGTTGTTGTTCTTCAGGCTCCGAAGATTGCCAATCACCGACTCAAGGGCGCGATCAAACAGCAACGCGTCGTTTAGCAGGCGTATGGCGCCGCGGCGGAACTCTATCGCCAGGCCCGTGCGGGTCTTTTCCAAGACTTTCATACCGGTGCGGTTGACGAAGATGTATTTGCCCGTGGGTTTGATCACCGCAGCAAGCTTGCAGCGGAGCTTGTGCTCTTCGTCTTCCTGGAACTCGACCCAGCTGCCGACTCTCAGGTTATCGACCTGCGTCAGTGCTTCGTCGTTATCGTCGAGATCTACTTCCGGCTCATGTTCGCGGGTTTCGCCTGGGGCGAGGAGAACAATCTCCTCGTTAACCTCGATCATCGCCTGGTTTGCCGCCTGATTGGCGGATTCTTCGCGCGGTGGCAGCACAAGCTTCTGTTCGCTTGCGGCATCGCCCTGATCAAGCGATTCGGTGGCTGGTGCGGGATTGGTCGACTGGTTCAGTTGCTGCAATGTCTGCACATGCAGCGCTTCGAGACGAGTGAAAAAGTCGCTGGTGGAGAAAGGGTCGAACGCCGCGCTTACCAGGCCTTCTCGAAGGTTCTTGAGCAGGCTCGGAACCAGCTCCAGCAGCTGTGCGCGCGACTCGACGTCTTCGTGAGGGGCGACGCTCCAGATTAGGTCGTCCATGGTCGCCAGCGCGGCCTGCCACTGTTCCGACTGGGTGCCATGCTTCAGGCAGGTCAGTAACAGAACCTTGCTCCAGGCCTCTTGCAGCAGGCGAACAACCACCTCGGGTAGCGTTTTGCCAAGCAGGCGCTGATTGAGTGCGTGCTCAACCTCCTGGCGGGCCATTTCAGCCCTGGCGCGACCTTCCTCGGCGTCTCTTGTGCGCTGCTCCAGCAGTTCGCTCCGGCGTCGCTCGTCACCAGTGAAGGCGAGGAAATCGGCGAGCAGTTCGGAGAAGATAGCAGGGTCATCGACGAAATCGTTCAGTAGCCGAGCCACAATCTGCTCGATCTTCTGATACAGGCCCTCACGCTGGACTTCGTCCTGATCGGCCCAGCCCATGGCGGCTGAGGCGATCTCGTTGAGCAGGCGTCGGGCTGGGTGGCTGCCGCGGCTGAAGAAGGTCTTGTCCAGAACCGCTACTTTCAGGACGGGGATCTGCAGCCTTGCGATCAGTGCCTTGAGCGAGTCGGGGAGGGTGCGGTCGTCGAGGATGAATTCGAACAGCATCGATACGAGGTTGATCACATCCTCATCGACTTCACCAACTACACGTGACTTGCCGCTCTTGGCGCTGACGCGGTGTAGCAGTTGCTCAAGCTGACCTTGGAGGTCGAATTCATCGACCTGCTGCGGAGCCCGTGACTGCAGATGAGAGAGCAGCCGCATCAGGTCATTGCTGGAGATCGGGATGGCGTCGCTGGGCAGGTTGCGGGCAGGTAGCGCACTTCCGCGCAGTTCTGACAGCAAGGCTTGCAAGTTTCCGAATGCTTCCTGCACGCCGCTGTCGGCGTAAGCGGGTGCATCGCCAAGGCCTGTTCCGGGCCTTGAGGCGCTGCTTCCTGGTGTAGTTGGGCGATTTGGCGAACGGCGCGGCTGAGCTGATTGCAGCTCCGGCAGGACGTTAGCCGCGACCAGCACCTGATTGGATTCGGCATAAAGCTGCTCAAGGTCCGTCAGCACGTAGCGCTCGAACAGTTTGAGAATGATCAGCTTGACCTTGATCTCGACGCCCAGGCTTCGGCAGGCTTCGAGAAAGTACACACAGAGTTGCTGAGGACCCAGGGGGTTGTTCTTGTCGTCCAGCTTTTTGCTCACCAGCACATTTATGCGGGTTGTGAGGTGGCTGAGTGACTGGCTGGTGCGACTCATCACCTTGGCAACCATGGTGTCGATCGCAACGGACTCTTCCAGTTCGTCGTTCTGCACCAGTGCCAGGTTTTCAAAGGAGGCTTCAGGCTCCGCCGGCTTGCCGATCTCGTATTGGTTGAGTTTGGAGAAAGACTCGAAAACCTGCTGCAGGAAGCCGCGCTCGATGCCGCGGCGCTTCATGCGCAGGTCCCGCATCGCTTCAAAGAAGGCGTTCTGTTCGGCGTTGCTCGTAGCGCGGTCCGCTATCTCGAAAAGCGAGTCGTCGGCATTGTCGAATAGCGTCTGCAGCGCCAGGCGCAGTTGCTGAGCGGCTTTGTCGCGCACACTGATGAGTGCGACGGGCAACCTGCCAGCCGCTGAAGTCTGCTTTTGCTCAGGGGCAGCCTTGAGGTGCACCACTTTCGCATCAGTTCGCATTGGAACGCTCCGGTCGCCTGCTTTCAAGGCGCTCAACAACACTTGTCAGGCCGCTGATAGTGAATAGCGGGCAACGGCTAGTAAAGTAGTGGCATATAGCCATTTCCATGGCGCCAATCTATCGTCTGATTATAGGCTTCTCGTTCGGCAATGAATTCCGAGTTCTGTCTTGGACATGATGCAGCTCACAGATGCTCACGGAAAACCTCTGAACTGCAAGAAGCCTTGCAGATTATAGGGATAAATCCATATTTTGCTGAGACGTTCCTCTTCCGCTGCGACAGGTCAAAGCTCGCCGTATACTTTCGCCCAATTTCATGGGAGCTCTTCGTGACCAATCTCACTCTTGCGGATCTTTCCGCCGAAATCGAATCCAACGTCCGCCGCGCACTGGCCGAAGACGTAGGCACCGGTGACATCACCGCGCAATTGATTCCTGCCGAGCGCCTCGCCCAGGCAAAAATCATCACGCGAGAGGCGGCTGTTATCAGTGGCACTGCATGGGTCGATGCCGTGTTCCGACAGCTGGATCCGCGGGTGGCGGTGCATTGG
>Ga0208814_1000559_pt1 | contig 22091 bp, 13 predicted proteins | sample MalvirAntarct_55_FD_184253 | JGI IMG/M metagenome (GOLD analysis project Ga0208814, IMG submission 184253) | Marine viral communities from the Global Malaspina Expedition - Malaspina viral metaG Antarct_55 (SPAdes) (version 2) | ecosystem: Environmental > Aquatic > Marine > Oceanic | place...
CATTCTCTTATCATGAACCAGATCCAGATGGCATGTCTGCTGGCACAGAACTAGACAGGGCAATAGAAGATGTTCAGGAATGGTACAAGGCATTCCCTAACGCTGACGTGTGTATAGGAAACCATGACCGTATGGCATCACGGAAAGCAATGACCGGAGGGATACCTTCTGTATGGATAAAATCCTACAATGATGTCCTAGGAACTCCTAACTGGAATTGGGTTGAAACAGTTGTATATGATAACGTATTGTACGAGCATGGTGAGGGCGGTCAGGCGCAAGCTAAGGCCAAGAACAATATGATGTCAAGCGTTTGTGGTCACACCCATACCGAAGCATACGTTAAATGGTTCGTAGGGAAGCGTTTTAGAGTGTTTGGCATGCAGGTTGGATGTGGAGTAGACTCCAAGACATATGCCGCCGCCTACGCTCGTAATTTCAAGAAACAAGCTATCTCCTGCGGCGTAGTCCTAGGAGGACACACTGCTATCAATTGTATGATGGATCTCTAGGGTTGTACTATTCCTCCCAATTATCATCGTTTGACCATGTATCCTCAGAATTGGCTTCATAATCCTTCCATGCTTGCTCTTCATTGTATCCTTGATCCTCTAACTGATCCCAGGTATCAATATCTCCTGAACTCGTCTCTTCGTCAAAAACACTGTATGGATCATTATCCTTACTAGGTTTTGTAGGAGTATATGGTTTAGTGCCAAACATACTCTTTAACATTATACGTCTATAATCTTTATAGAAAGGAAATAACCCTAGGTTACCAGCGACTTCAATAGCCATTCTATTAGTAAGCTCATCCATTGCTTTTTTCCGTGCAAGATCACCACCAGTTTGAGTTCTCTGTATTAATTTAACTGATCTAGAAAGTGTTTTAAACGCAGGTCCAAACGGTCCTGCAAATAAACCTATCAATTGATCCGCTGCACCTTTTTCTTTTAAATCTTTTTTACCCAGCTGATTAAACACAAGTGCATGTTTGTAAGGATCATACTCTTCACCATCTCTTAATTCTCTACCAAATTGTTCGTTCATTGCTTCAACACCTAGGTTTATAGGTATGAGAGGAATGTTACCTAGTGATCCTCTTGAAATTAAAGATACCCCAGCACCCACTAATTGTCTCGCAATCAGATATTCAAAATCTTCCTCTCTATCATCTTCTTTTACATCAAATAATTCTTCATCCATTAATTGAGTAAGGAGTGTGTACATAACCATGTAACTAGACATCCTTGCTGTAACGCCAGCAATCATTTTAGTCGCCTCTGTCTTAGACATGTCTCCATTATTTACTAATGAATAAAGAGCATTTCTAAAAGTTCCGTATTCAAAAAGACTAAAGTTTGCCATATAAGAATTAGCGACTCTATAAATATTCTTAGCAGTACTGTCTTTTCTTCTGATATTTTTAAAGACACTGTTGTATGGATTAGAAGAAGTTGATATGGTTACAGAACTTTTATCTGCACTACTTGTCGCTGCCTCTACCGCTCTCTGAAACTCAGGAGATAAATATTTAGATGTGCCAGCAGAAATTTCTTCAAAATCTTTTACTGTTAGCTCTACTGATCCTCCATTATATTCTTTAGTTGCCTCAGCAAAAGCAGCTTGAAATGTACCAAACCACATTGGTCTAGAAACAGCCTTGTCGGGAGTAGTTAGTATTTTAGTAGCAATGTAATCTACTGATGCGAAAGCTTGATTAAAACCTAGTTTCAGTATTTGATTACCCATGTTTTGCACTGGCCCAACAGCCTGACCTGAAGATTGAGAAGTTTCCATGAAATTACCCATATCAGAATATTTGTTTTTTCTGGAATCAGAATCGTATAGTCTAGAGGTCTCACTAGATTTTAAATTTGTCATAGCGTCCATGGCTATGTTAACATCTTTTAAACCATTTGAAAAACTACCGAATTCAGAAAAAGCTTTAGCAGCAAGAGCTGGGTTTTTAGCAATTAATAATAAGTTACCTATAAGCTCAGATGCCGCTCTCGGTACAGATGAAAGTGCAGCCTTGTACCCTAAGTTCTGAGCTGTTCTAGCTATTTTACCGCCAAAACCAACATCAGTAAATGTTTTGTCAAACAACAATCCATTTATTTCTTCCATTGATAATTGTAGAGCAGATGATGCTTGCTTTGCTTCTTTTGTTGCACTTGGGTTATCTTTTATAGATTTATTTAATTTATTAATGGTTTTTTGAACTACTCTATTTGTTGGTGTCATGTAGTAATCAACCAATGTTAATTGAGCACCTCTCATAGCAGAATAGCCAGGATCAAAACTAATAGGCTTAGCTCCATCAGTTCTTTCAACAAGAGCCTTAGAGTCAAATTTTACTCCTGCGTTAACAAACTCTTCTCTTTGTCTAACAATATCCTTATTAGATTGATTCTTTTCAGTAACATAATGATGAACATAATCATTGAATAAATTAATTTTTTTACCATGTAGCTGAGAAGAAACAAAAACTGCTTTTTCTCCTAATGAACCATTGATGTCTCTGTAGGCGTTTAAAGCTTTCTTTTCATTTACACTTAAAGACTCTTGTAATTTTTTTAAATCAGCTGTTGGATCTCCACTTAAAAACTCTTCTTTTAATTGTTCTAATATTTCTTTATCCTGTTCACTTAATTGTCCTTCCTTAATAGTAATGTCTAGAAAAGCTTCACCTGAAGGAGCTTTTGGATTACCGACGTATTCTCCTTTGTCGTTTGTTATATAATTATTGACATGCTCTTTTGTTAATTGAAGAAGCATTAATTTATATTTTGCTTTTACAACTTTATTTCTTGAACGTCCAATCCTCAATGTTTTACGAGCTTTTAGCCCATCATATTCTAATAAAGAATCAGCTTCATCCACTAGTGCTCTAAGTCTTTTTACTTCTGTTTCAAAAGAAGAATAGGCGACTGCCATTTTTTTGAAAGTAGCATTGTATACATCTTTGCCATTAAAATTACCTACCACATCATCTACAAAAAAAGCAGGCATAGATCTTACTCTATCTAGAATAAAGTTATCTCCTGAAGGACTACCTGCTTTAATTTTAGTTTTAATTGTACTTGAAAAACTTCTTAAATGTCTATAGACACTTGTCTTTTTTATTTTAGTAATAATAGGTACAAGAGGTTTTACAGCATTATTTGATTCTACTTCAGTCATTATATCAAACGCTGCTTTAGGAGCAAATCCATTCTTTAAATTGTTTTTAACTTCTCGAAGAGTTTCTATCATTCCATAATTAAATGAACCGTCTTTTTTTTCTTTAGACAAACCATTTATTTCCTCTGCTGTAAGTTTATTTATTTTTCTAGCTACTTCTTTTGATTCTTCACCAGTAAGGTTATCAATTTCTTCTTCAGTTATTTTATTTTCTATTATTTCACCTGTAACCTCATCAACATTATAAGTTTTGTCTTTTTTATTTACTATTTCAAAGTTAATCATACTACCATCTTCATTGGTTTCGATCTGCTCTTGAACGGCATTTAAAATATCTTCTGCGATTCGCATTGTTTTAGAAATTTGTTCTAGCTTTAAAGTTTTGTTACTAGATCCAAATTGTTCTATTAAAGATACATAGGCATCCATTTTATTTAATGGCACTAAGTATGGACTTATAGAAAACACCTCTTCTAATGTTGTCTTTAAAGCCGGAGGTATGTTACCTGTTTTTGCTCCTCCAACATTTTTCTTTGCTTCTTTTCTTTTTTTATTTGCTTTGGATATTTTATCGGCTAAATCTGCTTTGCTAAATACATTGTCCACGTACTCAATAAAAGCATCAACACTCTTTTTATTAAACACATTCAAATTAGCTTGTTTACCGAGAATAGCAGCTTGTTTTTGAGGAGTAATAACTCCTTTTTTCTTCAATCCCTTTACATAATTAGCTATATTTTTTAAAGATTTTTTATACGCGCTCGCTGATTCCCTAGCTGCTTTAGCTTCTAATTTTATCTGATCTTTTAAGGCTACCCTTTCGTTTACAGTAACTTTTTTATCACTACCCATGGCAACTTTTCTAGAACTTGGAGCGGCCTTCTCTTTTATTCCTAGTCTTTTATTAAGCTCTCTGACAGCAGCTTCACGCTCTACGTCATTTAATTGCTCATACAACTTTGATTGCTGTAAATACGATGAGGTATTACTAAATAATTCCGCAAGAGTAGCTTTCCCACCCCCAGGTTTGTTTTTACGTCGTTCTTTAGTTTTCTCAATTATACCGTCTATAACCTTATTCACTCTATCTCTGCTTGCTTTAGGTAAAGAATCCTCTATAACCTCAGCTTGTATGTACTCATTGGCGTTCACACCTGCAGCCTTAGCCTCTCTGTTTATAGCTGAAATTATATTAGAGTAAAGACGGCTTTCCTCTTGACCCTGCTCAATCGCTTTTTCTCTGGCCTGTAATAGAACGCCTTTTCTTTCAGAATCATCCATAGACTCAGAGTTTAAAGCCTCTTGTAGTTTTGGAGATTCAAGAACGTTCTCTATTTGCGTTTCTTCATTTTCGGTAACTTCAGATTGGGTTTCGATATTGCTCTCTCCGGCAAGCTCTGAAGGACTGTCTCCGACTCCCATCTCTTTGCTATCTTGGGTAGATTCTTGTACATCCACTTGCGTTGTGCTTGACTCTTGAACGGCATTAGTTTTTTCTTTAATTACTACTCCTCCTAAAAATTTTCCTCCTTCAATATCATTACCATTTTCATCTAGCGCTTGAAATTCTACATCTGCTCCTTTTCTACCGTCTTCTTGTGATCTTACCTCAAAAACTTTTGTAACCCTAGTGTCTTCCGGAACAGAATTAGGACCAAATTCTTCATTTTCATTAAGAGCTTTTTCAGGACTTACCCCATCACGTTTTCTTGAATCAACACTTTTGTCACTTCTATTGGATTCATACTTTGTGATTTTCATTCCATCCTTATCGACGGAAGTTTGCTCTATAATAGTTGAGTTACGTTTGACCCCCTTGTCTGAAGTATCTCTGTTTTCTACTATGGTCTCGTTTTCCTTCAACTCTATTCCATTCGGATTATCTAATACCTCGGTCTCAGACTCGGTCTCAGCAGCAACATCCTTAGAAGTTCCGGTTTCAGTTTCAGTTTTAGTTTCGGTTTCAGTTTTAGTTCTAGTTTCAGTTTGATCTTCTTTCTTGTAATTTCCCTGAGCCTTCTCTCTGTTTTTTTGTGCTTCACTTTTGCCGTTACGTTCTAGAATCTCTCTGATTTGCTTCTTTATATTCTCTATACTAACCTTACCGTTTTCTGTTTTAGGATCTTGCATGTTACTTAATTGCATCTCCAAATCAATCATTCTATTTCTATCCTCGCCGACTATGTTTTCAGGTATAGTTAGCTCTGTTTGTGCTCTTTGTCTTAAAAAGTCATGTGTAGCCTCTAACGCCGGATCATTTTTAATCTTAATATCTGCAGTTCTGATTTGTTCTGGAGTCATTGTTTCAATGAAAACTTCAATCTCTTGTTTAGTTTGAGACTCTCCATTTATAGAATATGTAGATGGTCTTAGAAAACTCCCCGGCTTTGCTATGTTTAAATCTAAACCCGCTGCTACAGGTCCTGATTTTAAAACAGTACTTACCTGTCCTGTAATACCTTCAAATAAGGTCTCTGCAACATCCTGTTCTTGCCCTGCGGCCACTCTAGCTGCAGCCTCTCCTGCAGAGCCACCTACACCTTCTATAATGGCTGCGGTTGCCACTCCTTTTGCTTGAGATTTTACAACGGCTTTACCGGCTTTTATAGCCTCTTTTGTAATCTTTGCGCCAGCCTGACCAGCTAGACCCATTGTCAGTCCATCTATAACGCTTATAACTGCACCTCTAGCAGCTGATTTATTTCTAATACGCTGTAGGGCTTTAGGATCTTCTAGCACTTGTCTGACAGAATCTTTACTAAATTCTAATCCTTTTGTTTCTAACTCTTCTTTTAGAAATTCAGTAAAAGATAATCCTACTTCTAGTGCTGCACCAGCACCCATTACCGCGCCCGTCATCGTTCCACCTGATGTACTAAAAACTCCTAATGGTCCAGCAGCAAATCCAGTGGATCCAATAGCCGCACCTGCAGCAGCACCTGCGCCCGCTCCTGCTAAAACAGTAGGGTTAATCATCGAAGCAACAGAGGAAGTGAATAATTGAGTAATAACACTAGGGTTATTAAAAATCCCGGCTCCGAACCCATATATTCCGCCACCCTCTTGTTCATATATTCTACTAAAGTCTTTCATTTCATCAGACTCTGTGAATGAATCCATTTCCTGCACGGCAGCCATATACTCTTGAATGTCTTCCTCTGAGGTATCTGCTCCACGAGTGAGTAAGGCCATTGCGTCATCAATGCTCGCCCCTTGAGCCAACCCTTGATCAGCAGCTCTAACTATGTCACCAAAAAAATCTGCTACACCAGAAGCAATAGGTACATTACCTAGTAATTGCTCAATCCAAAATTTATTTTCACCTGTTTCAATATTTGACAGGGGTTGTTTTGAATCCAATAAAGTATCGGTAATAACCTCTTCGCCAACCAATACCGAATCCTTTTTTCCAAGAACAGGTAATTTCGAATTCTCTTTTTTTTTTAATTCACCAAACACTTCTTTGTACTCTTCCATATCAAAAAAAGCATTAAGTGGCATGTCCTCAAAAAACACCTCAACACCCTCAGATTCAATGATAGGCGTAAGTTCTGAGGGGTTTTCGAAAGATCCTTCTGGAAGTAAATCAAATAATTCTTGTAGTAAGTCTTCGTTCATTTTTACATTTTGCTTTTATCCTTGTTTTTTTGTGCTTCTGTTTTTTCGTTATAATCTTTAAACCTGGTTTTTTTAGCTTTTTGGAAATCTTTATAACTAAGTTCTGGCTGACCCATAGCTTCCCTGTAAGTAGCAAAAGTAAACTGATCATTAGGTTTGTATTCCGTATCTAGTCTTTTGACATTTACTGTTGTAATAGCTTCGTTTATAGCTTCTTCTAACTGATTAGCTATATCTTTTGTCTTGATATTAGTAGTCGGACCTCCAACATTTATTTCGTATGTTTTATCAGCAAGTTTAAATATAACAAATGAATCCGCACCATTAATGCCTCGTCTAAATTGTACTGAATTTCTAATGTTATCTCCAGCTCCACTACCTAAAGCAGAAAGAAGTCTAGGATCCAGTCCCAATACTAATGCTTCTTTTACAGTATTAGCAACTGTTGTACTCAGGTTGTACATTGTGCTATCATCAATTTCTTCTTGTAAATATTCGTTTACAGTAGCTGGTTTATTGTCTACCAATAATGTACCGCCTGCTACGGAATCTAGTTTGAATTCAGGAATAGCGCCTTTTGCTATTATTACTCCTCTGGATTCCGGATTCGGATTTCCATACTCAAAAGGTGTTCCTGCGCCAGCGTTATACTCTATTGCTTTATCTAAATCATCCATAGTCATTCTTACTTCAAAGAGTGAGCTCATTAGGCTTAAAGCCTCAACACTTGGTTTCACGTTTGTGAACGATTCGTTTACTTCAGTTTCTGGATTGTCTTCGACCCTTACACCATTTACAATGTTCTCTGATCTTCTATTTAATACAAGATCTGGTTTACCAGACTTATTTGTATAGCTAAGGGTTATAAAATCTCCATCGATAGAGTATGAGTCTATTTGATCATTTCCTTTGCCTGTATCTTTGTCTCTTTGGTTATGCTCGGTTACTACTCTGTCTAAAGTAGCTTGACTATCAGCTGTACTACCATTAAGCATAGTGTCTATTTCTTTTATGTATCCAAGATTTTTACTCATCGTTTCGTTTGCTTTATCACCACCACGATTTACGTTCTCTTGTTGTGCTGCTTTTGGCCCTGTCTGCTTAACAATGCTGTCAATCTGAGACTCAAGAGATCTTTCCGCTCTTTCTTTAGCCACTTTTGTCTGAGCATCCGTTGGCTTAGCTACTCCTACACCATTCTCCATGACATACTTGATAAAGTATTCATCATCTAAATCTGGGTATTTACGGTTAAACTCGTCTAAAGATTCCGCTAATTGATAACCATCACCAATTTTTTGGCCCGTTAATATTTGAGCAACATCATTTCCTGTAGCAGTTAAAGACCCGACATTATCAACAATTATTTGATCAAAATCTTTATCATTCCTTAAATCCTTAGTTGATGTTACAACACCTCCGCCCTCTAGAGCGGTTAGTCTAGACACGGTTGATATAACAGTCTCTTTTAGTGGGTCAACTAAGGCAGCTGTCTCCTCACTTAATATTTTTCGATCTTCTTTAAAATTATACCTGTTGTTTATGGCACTAATATTTTGAAAAAACTCTGGGTTATCTTTAAAGTTAGGCATAAAAATGTTACCATCATCATCCTCCTGCATTGTCACTAACATTATGCTTCCGGAAAGAGGATCAACCCAAAACTTTTTATTATCTAGATTACCAAATCCAGCTGTTCCATTACCAATCGTCATCTCCAAGTTAGAACCGCCTTCCACTGCGTTTCTCTTTTGTTGTTCTGTAAACCAGGTAGAGTAATTTTTAGCAGCTGAAGAAAGCTCAGAGTAATTATTTTTTTGACGCTGCATAATCATTTTATACTGCGTAGGACTTATAGCACCTGATTTTAAATTCCTATACGCTATACGTAAAACCTCACTGCTTTGATTAGACGCTTCTATTACCTCTTCATTTAACCGTACTCCATTTAGATCACCAACCGCAGCTATCTCTTTAAAAGCAATTGCAGTGTCTTCGGCTATTACAGCTTTTAGTTCTTTTCTCTCATCGTCTATGGTCTTAATTTCCGTGCTAATGTCACCGGCAATAGTTCCCCAATCAACTCTTGATGCTGCGTTACGTTTTGCGTATACAGAAAACTTATTTGCTCCTGTTGGAGTTGAGTTGTCTTCTGCTATATTTTGTTTAGCCATTTGATAATATTTTTAACTGATTCAAGATATTAGCGTTACTCTACTACTACTGCTGGTATTATTCCGAAATCGAAACTAGCAGGTAAACTCCCGCCTGCTTGAAAGTCTTTTAGTTCTTGTTTATTTAAGTTTCCTAAAAGTTTTAGTATATCAGCGTCAGTTTTATCTCCAAATTTAGTGTTTTTGCGTGCTAGGCTTAATAAATCAGCGTTTTGCTCACTCTTGTTGGCACGATACAAGTCACTTCCTTCAAATAGAGTAGTACCAACGGAGCCTAGAGCATTCATGCCCTGGGTTGTGTATGCTGCTTTATTTTCTGAAGCGTCTCTAGCTCTCATGCTTTCATCAGCAGCTTGACCTGTTAAAAGATCAATACCCTGTTGTTTTATTGCCTCTCTAGAGGTGGCCTTCATCTTAGAGTTCTTGTATAACGCCTCACCCATTTGAATACGTGTTTGTTCGTTACCCGCTGTAGCAGCGCCAACAACATTGCCTACACCAGCTGCTAAATTTCTAGGGTCACCCTCTTGAAGAGATTGAATACCTTGTTGTTGTCCTCTTATGTTTTGTCTGTACTGTTCTCCAAAAGCATCTAAAGGAACATTAAGTGCTGCAAACTCATCTTTTTCTAGTTCTCTGGCAGCCTTTTCTATATACTCCTTACTAGCTATTTCTGCTTTTTTTTGCGCATTTCTCTGATCTTCTGCTTCTAGAAAACTCACTACGGCTCCTGCGCCCTGTAATCCCGCGCTTACTATTGCTGCTGTTCCTATTGCCATAATTATATTATTTTTATCATCTCTGATGTATATGTTGTTCCCTCAGTATAACCTAGTGATTTATATAAATTAATTAAAGGTTTATTTTTAATTAAGGCATATAAAAACTTTTTATCTAAACTCTTAGCGTGTAATGTAATACGTGTTATCAACATCTCTAGGGCTTGCTGCCTCTTGTCTCTGTCTTTGTATTTTATGTTAGATATTATCCAATCACACCAAACTACTTTAGAATTAGTTACATACATAAAACCTGCGCATACCGGGGTGTCTTCATCGTAAACGATGTACCCTCCCCTTCCGTCCTCTGGTAGAAAATCTTTTGAAGGAGGTGTCCATCGCCAGTCTTTCCACCATTGAACTAAAATTTCGTCGTAATCACTAGGTTTTAGTGGTAATATTTTTAATTCCATCTAGTCAAAGATAAGAAATTTTTACGGATAACTTTTCATCACACTGCTTCCCACGGCAAACATCTCTACTTCCGTTGTGTCATCGTTAGTTAAAGTGAATTCCATGTAGTATCCACGCATTCCATAAGATTCTGCAAGAGTGTTGTTCACAAACATCAAGAAATTACCAGCTACCGGAGCGGTAACCCCTGCACCAGTCGTGTCAACTGTAACAATATTTTGCTGCTTGTTCAGCCCTACAATGATACCAGCCAATACAGGATTCCCCCCATCTACTAAGGTGTATACAGTAGCACCTATAGAGGCTATGTCACCTATAGATGTAACAGTTAGCTCTAATGCCGCAGCAGTGCCCCCTGTGGGAGCTAATATAGTACCAAGACCATTAGCATACCTTAGAGCAAAGTTAGTGACACCAGCGTTATGTCTCACATACGAGAACCACTCACCTTCTTTTTGCTCAAAGAAAAGTTCTGCTATACTCCCCTGACTTAAATCTGTTAACAAAGACGTACAGGTCCAGGAAGCATTGCTCTCAAAAGATAAGGTCTTAAATAATTTTATATCTAAAGTAGGTCTAGGGTTAAACGCACTTGTTATTGTTGAGATACCTTGAATATCATAGTAATTGTTTCGGGTCTCATTAGTGTTATGACTATACAAGTTTCCGTTCTTAAACGAATATAAATACGCATTCATTCCTTTTATAAACTCAGGGAAGAATGTGTAAAACGATGGCCATCCTTGTGATGATTCGCTATAAGTTAATGTAAAGGAACTGGTTTTATTTGGTATTGGCATTGTCGTTTTTTTTAAACACAGTCTCCTACTGCTGTTACTACTCCTCTTCTAACCCGTATGTAAGTTGAGTTATCTAAAATATAAAATTGATATTCATTGGTGTCGTTTAAATAACTTGAACCATCTTGATTAGTAAATACCCAGTTACCCGTTTCTGGTTTTACGTTAGTGTCTATGGTAAATGGTGCGGCTACTCCAGTTGCATTTCTAGCAAAATAATAAGTAGAAGTATTTGATGAACAACTTGTATCTGATTGCGCACCTGAACCAAAAAAACTAGGTAAGGTTATCGCACAATTAGCTTGCCATACAAAATCTGTAGAACACATTGGTGATGATATCAATAGGTTTAAATTCGTTGGTGTCAAAGATGACTTTGGCACTACCATAGTAAACACCGGTGAGGTTAATGTAGAAGAATCAGATGAATACCCTACCTCAGTAGATCCTACTGCAAAAGAAGCGTATGTTCCTTGTGCAGTATAGCTGCCCCCACTAAGTATGTAATTTTCAGGAGTATCTCCTTGAGAACAAGCTCCTGATGGAGGGGTTGTATAACTACCTACTAAACTTGAGTTTTGATTACCCACGTAAGTAGCTGAAGAAGTACCTTGATTTCCTATACCAGCGTAGTCAACTGTAGTTCCGCTACCATCTAATAAAACTACTCCATTATGATTATCTTTTGAAGTTAATCTGTTATGATAAACACTATTGTAAAGAGCTAATATGCCATCAGGGACAGTAGCGCCACCATAGTAATAAATTATTACTGCGCCTATGTCGTTCCCTAAATTTATATTCGCATTGAAAACACCGCTGCCCGCTATTGAAACGGTTACTGAATCTCCACACGCTACAGTACACGCAGGACAATTTGCCGATACTTGTAGCACACCGTTCAATTGTCTCCTTGATACAACTGAATCAGAGTAGTATCCATCAGGTGCAAGCGTTGTAAGTGCTATATCTGTATAAATTGACACCGCTGTGGCAAATGTTAATCCGTTAAAGTAATATGTTCCTAAAGCTGCCATAATTTTATTTTAACATGCTGTTACTTCTAATACTAATCCACCTATTCCTATTCTTATATAAGAAGCTGGAGTAGAGTTTAATTTGTAATATCCACTAGGTAGAGTTTGACCTCCGCCAGCCTCTAAATTCTCACATTGAGAAGTGGTGTATACAATGTTACCTACTATAGGATAAGTTGCTGTTCCGTTATGATAATACACATCCTCAGGTATTAACTGACATACGTTAGCAGCGTTTACACTAGATCTACTAGCTACAAAAGAGGTACATCCCCATGTACAGGCACAACACGCATCAAGAGGCCTGTTTAAATCATAACATAATTGTTGTACTCCTATATCTCTTAAATCATATATCAAATATAAGTAAGGATTTGAAGCTGGAATACTAAACGAACTAACAACAGTTTGAAATAAACCAGTTGCTGGATTAGTAACAGCAGCATCCGCTATAGGTGTTGTTGCGGCTAATAATGCCGCTACATCAGTTGCGTTATTTTGATATAAAACACTACTAGATAATATTCTAAAATTATCTTCAGGGTATCCCCAGTCATAATTATCAAAATTAACCTTGTTTATTCTTATGGTAATATCTACTCCGTTATAAGGAAATACTCCTTGAGATCTTACACCAACTTGAGAGTCGTACAAACTAAATATGTTTGGGTCAGAGCCTAATGTAGCCAAAGAACTACTAACAGGACTATTTGACGTTGAATCTGCCCAAGAGTACTCAGGGTGAATATATTCACCGCTATTAATTGATGAGTTTATAAGACATTTTATAACCGTTAAAGGAGCCTCTGGAATACATTCAGGTTGATAAGAGAATGTAGATTTTTGACTAGGAGTAATTGTTATTACTGCAGTTTCCGGAGTCTGAGCTGTCTTGTTCCAAATAAAAGAACCAGCACCGGTCAACGAACCTGAAGTGGTGTTTATACCATTCCATAGTACATTTATTACTATACTTCCACCGCTTATAACACTGAAGTTTATAGCTCCTTGTCCTATAATAGTTCCAAAATTAAATGTTGCACCTGTCGCCACATCTACATCACTATAGTTTAACTCTACACCACAATTATAAATAATAGGAGGGGTAGGTATAGCAATTGTGTTCGTACCTAAAACATATTCATCCATGTAAGGATCGTATCCACCTATCTTCTGAGTGTTTAACTGAAAACCCCACTGATCTCTAAACCATGAGCGCATCCCAGTGTCTGAAACAATAGAAAGCTTATCATTAACTGAAGATCCGGTGAGTTGAATAACTGCACTTCTTTTCGTATCAGTAAAATAAAAATAAGATCCGTAATGCGCAAAACTTTCAGGATTAAAACTGACACCATACTCTTCTATTCTAGAGATTTGATTACCCAATATTACGGGGCTGGTTACAACTGCGCCTCCGCCTTGAGCATCACTTATTATATTTTTACTCGCAAGAACATAACTAATTTTATCTTCTTGTAAAATCAAGATATCAGTCTCCCTAGCGTGCATTAATTGAATAGGACCAAAAGAGGTTTCTAAAGTCTTAAAATTAACAAGACCTAAGTTAAATTCATTCAAGTTGTTTATGCCTGAGTTACTACTGTAGACACCGCTATAAGTTATGTCTGCAAAACGATTTGTTTTTTTAAAGTCTTGTTCTGAAACGGCCAATCCTCTCTGACCCATTACAACTCCTTTACCTGCGATCCTGTCTAAGTATTTGTAGCTTTCAACGCCGTTACCAAAAGAATAAGCATCCGTAAAGAGAAGGTTAACAACCGCTGGTTGAGTAGCTGTTTGAGCTTGATCACCATTCTCTACATCAGTACCTGACTGATGAAAGTAGTTTTCGGTTGTGGCATCGTATAATATATCATAAGCTTCTGAGGCATCATAATATATATCTTCATTAGCGTCCGCTGGTTCAGTCTCAAATACAAATAAATCATTTGATCGTTGAACTGTTAACTCAACCTCTGCAGTTGGCGTAAAGTCCTCCCCACCTCGAATATTAAAACAATCCCTCATGTTTGGTCTTACAGCAAAGTATAATGGGCTAGTAGCTACTCCTAAATTAGCCTGTACAAAACCAAAGGTTACAGTAGTTTCATTTTCTGGTATGGACGGGTCGGCTGCTCCTGGTAATAAACTAGCGTTAGCCTCATTTTTTCTAAACCCATCGAAAGCAACATCTGGATCATTAACAATTGTTGTATTTAGAATGTCCCAATCACCCATGCCTTCAATGTTTCCCGGTTGAGCTAAAGCAGGATCTATGTTGTCTCCTAAGTACCAATCTCTAAAATTTGTATAATCTTGACTTACGACATAAGTTTGATTCCATTCCCATTTTAAATCAATACAGTCAGTCCCAGGTATTAAACCATCTGGCCTATTTAATGTAATTTTTATATTTACCTGAGTGCCAGCAGGTAGAGTGTAATTTGTAGTTGTAAATACTCCAGGAGCAGTTTCAACTGCAGTAAAACAAGGGTATGCTACATTGTATGCTGCAGGAACTTTTTTTGTATTTTTTTTGTTAACTACTAAATATTGCCCATAATTAACAACAGCATCTTCTCCAACATTAATGTTAAAATTACTAGCCTTTAACTGCATGTATAATCCTGGTAATTGAAAACTAGCTGTTCCTAATTCATTTGCAGTGGCTAAAAAATCTCTTGCTTCAGCTGTAACATCTAATACTGTAGTGGTTACCACAGAACTCATGGCTCCCCCGATATCTCTTTTAACAAAAAGAGTGTCACCAGTTTTTACTTTCTGTTGATTCTCTCCTTCTAGTTTAAAGAAGACAACGTTATCAGATCGCCTAATATAAAAGAAGTTACTGTAAATAGTTTCGTATCCTGTTTTACTAGGCTTAACAACAAACTTATATTTCTTTGCCCATTCAGGAGCATAGTTATCTACAGTTGCTTTTATGTTGTTTTTATTTATACTATTAGCGGCTGGAACAAAAATAGTATTGTATTCCGATACTAAAACGGTAGAGGCCCTAGCGAACTCATCCATATAAACTATACCTGTTTCATAATCTCTGTTACTGTGTAATGTATCCTTATTAAAATCATTTGAAAAAGTTAAAGATCCTAAAGCAAAACGAAAATACTCATACATGTCTGTGGTTTGAGCATTGTCGGTACTTCTGTATTGCATTGCTATAACTTGTAATCCAATTATTTGACTAGCTGGACTACTAGTGATACTAAATCCTTCTTGAGTAGTGGGATTAGTAATACTACTGTTAAGTTTAGAGAACGCACAACTTGTACTTGGAGGAACTAAAGACGCGTTAAATTTATCAGTTAATGAATTTCCTTGATCAGCAGTAGCTATTGGTTCAAAGTTTGTGTTTAGTATTGTTCCTATAGCATTTGTAAAATCCGAACCTATAGAGAAGTCATATACGTCATTATAATCTGCCGTTAGGGTTACTTGAAAACTTAAGTCTAAGTCATCACTTTTAAAAGCGGTATTCGCTAAGTAACACGTAGTTGAGGTTGTGCCGTTTAAAGATGAATGCTCTATTCTAAGCCCAAAGGTAAGTGTAGCGCCTTCTTTTAACAATCCGCTTATACTTGAAAGATTAAAAAGGCACTTACTGTTAGGTACTGTAGTGGTGGTACTAGGGTTTATAGTGTAGTCTGTACCCGTGGCAAACACTCCTGCCGGCAGTCTTTTAAAGTCTAACGGTATAGAGTTAAGAGCCGTGCTATAATCAATTGGAATTCTTTGTTTTCTAGAATTTACAATATCATATCCGTCTACGTAATTACCATACATAAGCCTGTTACCCATAATGGTTTGAGCCTTAGCGAGAAGAGGTACATTATCGTATTGTCTTAACAACTCGTCAGCACCTATAACTGAATATATTTTACTGTTTGAAAAAACGTATTCTTGATTAGCATCATTAGCCCATCCGTAGTCAGATTTCTTAAACCTTTCTATTACATATATGCTGTTAGTATTAGAATCTTTATACAATAAATCAACCTGAATAACCCTTTCGCTACCAGTGCTAAAACCTATTCTAGCACCGTTAAATTGATTAGACATCCCGTCATTGGTATATGTTATAGGATTAAAGTTAAAATTTCCAGGTTGAAAGGCCGCAGTTGTAAATAACGAGGTGGCACTATACTCCTTGTTTTCATATCTATATCTATAAGCAAAGCTTACAAAACGATCTTGAATATAATTTTCTCCTCCCGGCACAAGAAGTAAGGATACTGTAGGAGCAGTCAGTGGAACATTTCCTCCTATTGCTGTTTCAAACCCCGGTGGTTTTAATATAACCGCTAAGTCTTCCTCAATTGTTCCGTCTACCGTGCCGGTAGGAAAAGGATAGTTGTCTTTTACATTTATTCTTTTAGGTGAGTTTAGACCATCTGTAAAAAACAGTAGGTCTTCTATTTTGTCTACACCTGTAATTAAAAACTTAGGATTAAAAGCTAAAGTATTTAATGTTATAACATGATAATTTAATAGAGTGGTGTTTACGTTATACGAAACCACCATGTCTACTATTCCATCTATTACTGGATTAGCTGGATCATGAACAAACCAGTACATTGTTTCTGCTTGTGAATCGTCAAAAGCCCCAATACATACAGCAGAACTAGACAAAGCTGTGCCTAAGTATTCAAGACTAGTAAGTTTTGTGTTTCCCTTGGAGTTCTCTACAGCACCCATCTCGGTGGATTCAGTAGATCCTAATCTAACATTAATGGCATCAATATACTCTCCAGGTGGAAGAAGTCTTTCATCCACTGACTTGTTCATTCTACCAGCAATGAAATTTGTGGTTACTATTGGCATATTATTTTATCCATTTGTTCTGACCTCTTAAACTCATTAAGAGACGACCAGGGTGTATATTACTTAATCTTATTTTCGCGTTTCTCAGAAGAGAAGACTTGTCTTTCCTTGCTCTATTGACAACGTACTCAGTCACGCCTATGCGACCATTTAAAATTGAATATCTTATGTAAGCGTAAATATACTCTTCAAATAACTTATTGAGACTGACGCTTCCGTCTTCTCCATTCTCCATACCATCTGAAATATATTCCAATACAATAGAAGCGCTCGCTCCTAAAGAAGCAAAGTTTATAACTCCAGCTTTTTTATTTATAACAAATGTAGGGTTACTGTTAGCTGTTTCGGTATTCAGTCCAAACCTTGCGCCAATTGCGTAGTCAAAATACCACATCCCGTTATCATTAAATCCTGACTGACCATGATAAGGGCTGCCTTCATTAAGGTAGATACTTCTGCCACCTCCTGTAATACGAGCCATATCTACTTGACTATCCTCTGGGCTTAACACATTACCGTCTTGATCAAATAGTAAGTTAGACTTATTGTCCTGCAAGTAAGCCTCAGCCCAATTAGTCTGAATATTTTCAGTTAATGGATATAACAACCCGTCTCTCCATTGTGATATTCTAACCCAGTTTACATAGTCAGCTGGTAAAACAAACCTTAAACTATCTGTAATGTCTAACTGAAGAACTTTTATTTCCTTCATCGCATCATAGTTTAACTCCTGTATACCACGCTTAGCATGAAACAAAACTTGATACCTATTTAGGTTATTCAATAGCTCGTGATTACCTTGATACATCAACATGAAATTGTTAACTATATCGCTTAGTGATACGTACTGATAACTTCCCCAATTTGCGTCAACTGGATTAGTGCCATCATTTGTATAGTATTGATACTGATTTATATATGACATATCTAGCTAGTTTGTTGATCATTACTGTTTTCTTGTGCTGTACCAAATTGGTAGACATCTCCCTCTCTAATTTCAACACCTATGTATTGACATATTTTAGCTACTATATAAGGCTCGTCAGAAAGCGGTAACTCAAAGTCTTGATAATCTGCTTTAGAGTCATTAAATATTGGGTCAAGACCTGATGTGTTAAAGAACGTCCACTTTGGTGGTAATGGATATCTTATGTATTGAGCATATACATTCCCTGCTGTATTAATTGTAGTAGGGTAAATGTTTACTAGATTACCCAAACCTGTTGGTGTTGCATTTCCAAGAACATAAGCTGGGTATCCTGCGGATGGAGCTGTTAAAGGAGATGCGTTAAGATAAAATATCTTGTTCTGATTAACTCTCTCAACCTCTACTATATTAGCTGAGGATGTAATACTATAAGAATCTCCCTGTGTACCAGTATTAAATATATCTGCTGTTAAAGTTAATTGTGTTTCAGAATTTACGCTTACTATATAAGCACTCTGACCAGCGTTAATACTTGCAGAAGATGTTGATCCAACTAGTTGACCAGCAGCTACTAAGCCACTTGTTATAAAGGTTGCTGTGGCATCTGTTAAGGTGAATGATCCTACAGTAGTTGTAGTGGAAGATGCAAGTATTGTAGGATAATAACTAAGTTTATTAATCAAGTAATAGTTACTTGGTAATGAAAATAAATTAGCGCCACTATTTGTTAAAACCTGTGTTGATGAAAAGCTATCTATTACTTCTTCTAATCCTTTTACAATATCTGCGTATCCAGTATTAGATGTAAGTTGTTTTTCTCTATTTATCCAGTTGTTATATTGATAAAAATAATCCTCAAACATATCCATTTGAGCCTGCTTCGCGTATAGGTTGAAATCTTGCGGAGAAATATATCCGTAATTATTTTTATTAGCTATAGCTAAAACTGTATTGCGTACTGAGTTAATCATAAAACTAATGTTTTCACAAAGATAACAAAAAAAAAGAGGCTGCTTTTTTTTAGCAACCTCCTTCTTCTTAAAATATTAGATATCTCTAAGACACTAAACTTTTGCGATTTTCAAGAAAAAATATTCTTTTCCTCCTAACCAAGTGGCATTACTTCCACTAGCAAAAACGTTTTGAAGTCCTGGGAAATCATACGTTACATTTGGCCATGAAGTCTGCAAAGACTCCACAACTGCATCTTGTATTGCAGCTCTCATGTCTGAGTTTGATCCAACTGTAGAAGAGTATGCGTAATCAATTTTCATTACTGAAGTTCCTGCTATACCGTAGGTAAGGTTGACTATAGAGGTATCAGCTGAGGAATTTGAAACATCAGCAACATCAGCAGATCTTAATATAACATCGCTGTCATCAGCTCCTAAAGCATACACCAAATACTTATCGCCTGTTGCAAAAGTTGCTGCGTCTACAGTTAATACAGTAGCTCCTACCGCAGTTACTTGAACAGTAACACCAGCACTTATATCTAAAACGTAGTCTCCTACTTTAACTCCAGCTGAAATAAAGTTTTCTGAAGTATCTATCAGCTGAAATGATCCTTCTCCAGTTGTAGTACCCGCTTGTAGAACAGTGTACTCTGGCATGTAGATAAAGTAAGCAGTTGCATCAGGGATACCTGTTCCGGTATCTACACCTATTGATGCTAGTGCTAATACAGTATCTGAAGTAACAGCTGTTACAAGATATTTTCTTGCTGTTGTACGATCCCATACAATAGCATTAGGCAAAACAACTTCTGTAAAAGTTGCAGCACTATCAGTCAGTGTTAGAGCAGCTGCTCCATTTGCAGTAGATGTTCCCGTCTTAACAACATCAAGTTCTTTAAAATTTATAAATTTTTCCATTTTCGTATTCATTTAAGCTATTGAAATTGCACTAAGCGGGTTAATATTTAAGAACGATCCTGATTCAGTAGCAGTATTGACTGGTTTACCCGATACCATTCCTAGTGGTGCGTAGTATTCTGAAACCGAGGTCCATCCTGTTTTTAAAGCTGCCATTGCAATTGTTTGAATTGCCGTCTGAAGTTTTGGAGAAGCGTAAGCTACTGGCCATGTTAATGTTGTTACTTTACCACCAACATAATTAATAGTAGCCGTTGTTGTTGTAGGCTGTCCTATACTTAAAATCCCTGTTACCGAAACCAGTTGATCTTGACTGTTTGTACCATGTGCGTCTAAGACGGGGATACGTATAAATTTTTCCATAATAATAATAATTTATGAGTTAATAATAATTTATGCAATAGCAATATCAGATACCGCGTATGTAGGGATTGCGACTCTACTTACTAAAGTCCATGAAGTTATCAATGCTTCTTGAACTTCTGACTGTATAAAACTTCTGAATTGTGTTCCTGAGTTTGTTGCTGAAGCTACGCCTACACCGGCGTGAGTAATAGTTATTACCTTCCCGCTTCCGTAAGTTAAAACTGTTGAAGTAGCTGAAGCTGCCTCTACAAGCTTTAAGTCATTACAAGGCACTAGTTGGCTTCCCTCGCCAGTAACCGGTATACTTAAAAATTTATCCATAATAATAATAATTTATGAGTTAATAAAGCATAAAGATAGCAAAAAAAAAGCCGCCCTTTTAGGCAGCTCTTTTCTTGATTAATATAAATATTTACTCAGCATCTACACGCTTTTTCAAAGCCTTGTAGACCTCTATGCCGTCATCAGACTGGAAGAATGAAGCTACTATATAGTAGTGGTCTTCTCCAAAAGGTACTGACAACATTTTCTTTTTGTTTTTTGGTAAGTTGTAATAAACATCTTTTCCGTTGTTTCTTAAAGCTATTAAGTTTTTTGTAAACATCTGAACCACATCGTCTTGTAAATCAAGCATAGGGTCATTAACAGCTGACAAGAAATCCTCAGGTTCTTGTTTTGCGTATAGTAAGATGTCTCGTTTTAATTCTGCCGTAGACATTGAATCAACATGCGCTCCAAATAAAACTCTAGAAACTGTAACTAATTTCTCTAAAGACAATTGCTTAGCTTCAATTTGAGCATCTAAAGCTCTTTCAACAGCCTCAAGCTCTGCACTAGCATCTCTCTCTCTGTTTATTTCCTCAAACACATGACCGTTACCTGGATGATAATGAAGAAATTCCTGTAAAACCTGATCTTGCTTAGCTACTTGTAGCATACCATCTTCAAACACAATAGGTTCTAGAATAGCATTTCCGTCTTGCTCATCTTCAAAAGGTGATCTTTGATTACGGGCGTAACGTAAGGGTTTGTTTACTCCTGTTTCCTCATCAAAATATAATAAAGGGGATCTTGAAGAGTGACGGGAAGATAGCATATAAGATAAAGGAGCTTGATCCTTCGTCAGCTTGTATGCTTTGTTGGTGTACTTTTGTTCACTTTTTTTCATTGTAATAAAATTAAATTAGAGTTTAAAAATAAAAGGGAGAGGTGTTACCCCCTCCCTTCTTGATATACTTCTTAGTCTTGGAATAAGAAGAAGTTGTTTGCACCTAAAGTACATACAGCTCTTTCAGACAAGTAGTTTACCTCCATCGCATCAAGATCAGAAGTTTGAGCACCACCTGCAGAACCTGTAATCCAAGTTTTGTAGCGTCTATCTTCAGTTTCTGAAGCACGGTAACGTACATGTAAGAAAGGACGCTTAGCATTCTTTCCTAAGATTTGATCATAAACAGTAGTAGAACCAGCTGGTACTAACAATCCGTTTACTGAACCACCTACTAGACCACCACGCATTGTTGGGTCGTTCAAGTATTTCCAATCAGTCTTATAGAAATCATAGCCTCTACGGAATCCAGTGAAACCTAAGTTTAGAGCCATGTCTTTATCATTGTCAAATAGACCATATGAAGTACCGCCAGCTCCGTAAGAGTTTTGAGCAGCCAACATATCATCAATGTCAAACGAGAAATCTCTATTAACGAAGATTACATTTTCTTCAATTGCACCTTGCTTATCAAGTCTTGAAATGATGTTATCAAACTGAGCTAAAGTCGTTGGGTTTCCACCACCGAATACATTACCTCTTAGACCAACAGTATAGAATACACCATCAGAACCGTTCAATCCTGCACCAGAAGCTGCTGCAGCAACACCTTGAAGGGATCCAGCTGCACCAGAACCTGCTTCAGCTGGAACTGCTTCAATCATTGCAGTCTCAAGATAATCGTCAAAACGCAATCTTGTTTCATGCTCAGACTTCATATACCATAGGTATCCAGAAGCACCGTTTTCAGTAGTAACTTCAATCCAACCAATTTGAGCCATGTCAGAACCAGAGACGCTGTA
>Ga0208814_1000563_pt1 | contig 21977 bp, 12 predicted proteins | sample MalvirAntarct_55_FD_184253 | JGI IMG/M metagenome (GOLD analysis project Ga0208814, IMG submission 184253) | Marine viral communities from the Global Malaspina Expedition - Malaspina viral metaG Antarct_55 (SPAdes) (version 2) | ecosystem: Environmental > Aquatic > Marine > Oceanic | place...
TTCTAAGTAGTTCAGGATAAAATAGTTCTTTAAACTTATCTAAAGATATTGTATATTTTTTATCATTTAAATTAATGCGAAGAGGTTTAACCCTGTGACAAGCAGGACATTTAGCATTACATCTAAATGTTAACTCTGTTGTAAGTTGTCTATATTTTCTCATTAGGTCGGTGGATTAAAGGAAGTAATCTGCACAGTTAATCCATCAGGAATTAAAGCATCTTTAAAAGTAACAGCACCTGTTCCTGCTGTGTATATATAGTCTGTTGTCTGGGTCTGCATAATACCATTTATACTTACTGATATATTATCAATAGCAGTAGGGTTGCCTCCTGCTGGAGTAGCTACAAAAAATACATTATTACCGCTACCTGCTCCTGTAACACTTGCAGCTACATTTACTTTTCTAGATAAACCTACCGCAACATTACCTGATACTACATTAATATTAGCATTTAGTCTTTGAAAAGTTACAAAATCATTAGCAGCAGAAGCAGTAATAGCAATTTTACCAGCTAACTGTGTTTGTAAAGCACTACTAACGCCATCTAGATAACCAAGTTCTGTTGAAGTTACGGCAGATACAGCTACCTTACCACTGCCATCAGATACTAAGGCACGAGAAACTGTAAGGTTATCTTTATATACTGTAGAAATAGCACCTGAGCGGTTAGATGTGATAGCAGTATTTAGATCTGCACCATTATATTTTAACGTACCTACAGCTAAATTAGCTAGTCCTGTAGGGCTAATAACTACATTAGAATCAGGGTCTCTAGTTTCAGCTAGTGTAAAAGATTTAGCAGATTCATCATAAAAAATAGCAGCATTACCTAAGTTACCTCTATTCATAAAGATACCTACATCTGCACTAGGCGCTCCTGTCACAGAATTAGCTAATAGTATAAATCTATCTTGAACAACAGAGTTTATAGTATTAGCACTAATACTATCACCAAGTACCGTTAAGTTACCTTGAATGATTAGATCATCTGCCATATTTACTTGCCCAGTAAAGGTACTGCCATCAAGTATACCAGCAATATTAGCTTCTGCGGCATCTACATTAGATTTAACAGAATTTACATTAGCTTTTAGATTAATTTGTAATTGTACAGTATTAGCTGCATTAAGATTTACATTTGCTAGTAAGCTAACAGTATTACCAGTAACTAATGATACATTTAATGCGGCTGCAGCTATGTTAGCAGAAGTTTGATTTAGATTAGCAGTCAGTAAATTTACATTAGTTGTAAGACTAAAAGCATTGGCGCTAGTAGCCATGTGTCTAGCTTCAATTGATTTTATACCATACAGCCTAGTAGTTAAAGAACTATTAGCCATTTTTTCTGCAGATACTGCATTTGCCTCTAAAACTGTAGATGTTACACGCGTAAGCGCCATATTAGCTCCTTAGATATTAAACTTCATCATCTTCTAGTTGTTCAAAAAACTCAGCTAAAAAATCTACTGTTTCTAATGAAGTATTATTAAATCTATCTTCTATTCTTTTATTTAGTGTAGTATCAGAATCTTCCTCAAAAAAATCAGCTAAAGGATCATTTTGTTTAGGTAAATTTTGAGACAGAGGTTCTAACTCTTCAAAAAATTCTGCTAAAAAGTCTTTTTGTTCTAAAGGTTCTGAATCACCTTCCTCAAAAAACTCTTTTATAAAATCTTCAACTTGTTCGTCAATTGTTGGAGGTTTTAGTAATTCGTCATACACTTCTTCTATACATATCTTTTTTACAAGTGTAGTAATCCAATTAATTGTTTCATCTTCTAAAGGTTCAATTTTATCAAGCCATTGTCTTTCACTAGTAAAATTGTTTCCTCTTTGTTCGTAGTAGATTCCTATAATAGGGCCATCAACTAGTTCTTGTATTTTTGGTTCTTTTTCAATAATTTTAGAAAAAGGAAAAGCTCTAGATATAAGCGGTCCTTTTTTATCTTCTAGTATTTCTCTGTATTCACAGAATACAAACTCTTGATCCATTTCGTCTATATGAAATTTTATATATTCCATTCTTTTCCCTCTATGTTTTTATTATATATCTTGCAACAGCATGTGGAACCACCGCTGTATGTGTATGACCACCGGCACTAACAGCTGTTAGTACTGTTACACCACCAGCATCTTTTACGCCTGTTGATGCAGAACTTGTTGACGTAGATAAAGCAGCAGATCCAGAAGCAGTAGTTAAAGTACCTCCAGAAGCAAATGTTCCAGCACCTGCACCATGATTATTATTAGTACCAGCACCCATCAACATCTTGTTTTTTAAATCGGGAGCTGCAAAAGTGCTACCTGCACTAGCTCCTGCACCATAAGTAGTACCTATAGTTGCAAATAGAGCAGCATATGTACTTCTAACTAGACTTTGCCCATTACAATTTATCCAACCTGCAGGAGTAGAATTTGCTCCATAAGCTACAATAGTTCCTACAGGAATCAAAGGTACAGGTGCTGTACCAGAACCTGTAATTGCAGAAGATAATACAACATTAGCAGCTATAGGTGCATAAGTACCATTTTGTTGTATAATATTTAGTCCATTTTTAGTAGATGCGACTCCTGGTATATGGGCTAAAGATACATTAGCGCTAGAACTACCAAAATTAAATAGTATAGCAGTATTGTCACTAGAACCTATACTCGATATTTTAAGGGCTGCATGCCCTACCCCTATAGTTTCTGGAAACCATTTTTTACCACCACCAGCTGTGGTAGCTGTTATAGTAAGATTGTTAGTACTTACTCCGCTTGTTGTTAAGTTAGTTCTATCAGAGGTAACACCGCTAATAGCAATCATCGTATTAACAACTTGCCCTGTTCCTGGTGTACCTATATCAAAAATAGCAGCATCATTAGCATTATTACTAGTTTTTAAATAGACTCTAGAGTTAGCGGCTAAAGTACCATTTTCAGATACAGTAGCTACTAATTCACCAATATCATAATGACTAACATTAGACATCAAAGATACAATACCATTTTCTATTCTATGGCCTATACCTACTCTAGTAAAATTGCCACCAATATGAGAACTTTTCTTAGTTGTAGAGTCAGAAATAAATAGAGCATTAACATTTGCATTAGCAAACTGCATCATAGTGCCATCAGGTACAGCAATACCGTCACCCGATGCAGTAATATTTACAGTAGCAGGAGGACTAGAACTTCTAAAATTAGTTAAAAGTGATCTCATAGAATTATTGAACTGGGTGCGGGCACTGTTTAGTGACGTACCTGCAGTAGCTTCAATATATGTATTTGAATCTTGTAGTGCCATTTATACTCCTGTTGCTGTTAACATTACTGACATACCTGAAGATGTTGATCCTGCACCTCCATCATCACTCTTAAATACCTGATAACTAATTGCCTGATTTGATGCAGCAGTAGTTACTACTATATGAGGTTTATTAGAATCTTCACTAAGCATTGAGTAACTTATTACAGGTCTAGTAAGAAATCCTGCACTAGTAATATCAATAGTTTTAGTAGTAGCATTATATGCAGTAGTATCTGTAAAAGTAACTGTATCCTTTTCTATAGTATACCTAAATTTATCAATTGTAAAGTCAAATTCATCAGGTTGGTTATTTTGTATAATAAATTTTAATTGAAATTGTCTAAAGGTTCTAGTACCCGCTTGATACGTCTGAAAACCATCATTTACTGCTGAACCAATAAACTGACTTATATTAACATTGCCATTAGCATAATATAAAGCAGCATTTGCAGCAGTAGTAGTTCTAATTAGTGTTTGGCTACTAACAGCTCCTAATGTTCCTGCAAAAGTATCACCAGAACCTGTGTCAATATATTGTTTAAAGTTAACTAACTTATAACTACTTGCAGCAGATGTTATATTGGCTAAGACATTTCCGCCAGTAGCATCACCATTAGAAAAATAAGAATCTCCTAGTCTAATTTCATCAACATCTATAACACCAGCTATTAGTGCATAAGAATTAGCATTTGCATAGTCACCTTGATCTAATACTCCTTCAGAAACATAAGTACCAAAACCACTTGAGTTAAGTGCCGCACTTCTTCCTGCATTAGTATAGAGTTGTACACTAGTAGCATTTACCCTATTAACATATAGTTCTCTATTGTTTATTTGAGTCATACCATTTACATCATGAATAATAATTCTATTACCATTTACTAGTCCATGCTCACTACCACCAGTAGTCACAACTGCAGGACTAGCTTTTGTAATTCCTGTAATAGTTATCACATTACCTGTATATTTACCATCATCCCAAATAGCAAATACATTACCAGAAGCACCACCTGTCATAAAAGTTTGATTATTAGAATCGAATCTAGGACTAACTACTGCTGTATTACTAAATCCCAGCACATGACCAATTCCCCCAAAACTTGCATCTTTTAATACGCCAGCAGTTCCGGAAGCATCAGTAACACCTGATAAATATGTTTCTTTAGAATCATTAAAAGTAGTTTCTACTGCCTGACTTCCTTCTATATCTACAAATATAGCGCCTGTCACAGTACTTCCTGCATCTCTAATTGAAGTTATATATTCTGCAGATTCACTAGCTAATAAGTCACTAGCAGCGGCTGCAGAAGAAAAACCACTAGAAGTACCGTTTGCATTATCGACAATAGAACTAGGGTGTCCATCACCTTTATTAGCAAATGCTACTCCACCACTGTTAGAAGTTGTAAAAGAAGGATAAACAGCTTCTGCACTATTATCATTAGTTCTACCTGCAAAAATAGTAGTAGGTGCGTCCTCACTATAGGCTCTTATTACCGTACTTCTATTAGGACGACTAGTAGTTAGTGTTATAACAACTACCTCATCACTAAAGTTACCGCTGGTATCTCTAGTCCTAGCTAGGTAACTAAATTCCCCAAAAGTATCAATAGGAATTGATTTGCGAGCAGTACCTGCCGAGACAGTAACTAAACCGTCAGCTACAACAAAATTCGCAATGCTGGCTGATTGCGTTCCTGCTATTCGTTTTATTACAACCTCTTTTAAATCTATGTCTGCCAATTCTCCATCACTAGTACGAGGATAAGACCATAATAAAGTAATTTGATCAGTCTGTTGACCACCAGTAAAATTAAATATATTTGAGGGTTTAGCTGTCTTACCAATAATAGATTTACTTATATTAGCAGTTATCCCTCTTATTTCTTTATTTAAAGGCACAACTCTAAATACAATATTTCTAGTATCACTAGTTTGTCCTCTATTTACGCCGTTAACAGTAAATCTAAGCTTACCATCAGAATCTACCCCAGTAGCAGGAACTTTTACAGTATTAAAAGAAGTTAAATCAGTACCGCCATCATCTACACCTACATCATCTACTGAATCTAATTTATATGATATTTCATAATCTGTAACATTTTGTTGCTGAATATGATCAAATTGTATAGTAACACGTACAGCTACTCCTCCAGTTTGTTCACGGTACAAAGATTCTATAATATTAATATTTTCTACTTTTTGTATAGGAATAGGATTAATATTTAATGATTTACTATTAAAAGGACTAGTTCTACCTCCTCTAGTTTTATTCCTAGCTCTTATAGAAGTAGTTCCTACATTTAAATCTGGTATTACCATGTCTTTAGTTAGAAATATAGATTCAAAGTCAGATCCAACTTCTAATTTATACACTCTATTATTAGCTAAAGCAAATCTACCTGGAAAAGCAGCAGGATCATAGTCAAAAGTACCTGAGCCTCCTGAAATATTACCTAAAGAACCTATAGGATCAGGAGTTATATTAGTAAAAGTAAATCCTGCTAAATTAGAATTAGGTCTAGAACCAGTGTGTATTCTAAATATTGAGTTAGCAGTCAGTGCAGCATTATACTTAGGAGAAGTAGAATCATAGCTATTAGTAAGTATACTAAATACATTAGCATGGGAAGATTGTACATTATCTCCTATCTCAAATACAGGAACAGTATAATAGTCTACCTCTGTTCTAAAAGCTGTTTCAGTAGCAGTACTTGTATATACTATATTTGAATTATTTAAGGGAACTGTATCATTTTTATTAAATACAAACTGACCAGAACTTTTTTGACTACCATCTACAAATAATCTAATAAAAGCTTTATCTCTAGGAGTTACAGGCAAATCAATAGTACTAGTAGTAGCACCATTTATTTCACCACTTTTTACATAAGTATCTTCATATCCAGATACATAAAAACTATTATTTGCGTAATGTCTAGAATCTAAAAGTTGATTTAAAGTAACATAAAAAGGAGCTTCAGGTACTTTATTAGCTAATGTTACGTCACTAGTTCTTTTATTTTGTATCTTTAATTTATCTGTAGCAAGAGTATAACCCGTGATAGGCTGACTTAAATCAGTTATAATACCTGCATATCCTATAAAATTTAATAAACCCTGTTGTTGATCTTTTTCCTTGATAGGAATAGTAACATGATCTGTACCTTTTAGTGTACCAAAAACAGAATCGTCATTAGCATTTAACAAATCAGTTTGAAAATTTTCATCGAATACTTGACCAAAACCTTGTAAAGTTAATTCTATATTACCATCTTGAGTACCGCCAACAGTATCTACAACATTAACAGCTGTACATAATAATTTAACCTCACCAGCAACACTACTAAATCCATTTTTACCAGATAAAGTTATAGGATTTACTTCGCCTACTAACACATTTGCGTGCTCTACATGAATAACTTGATTATTAATACCAGATAAATTTGCATTTGCTACTAGGGTAGCTCCTGATGGTTTAGATAACTCATATTCAGTAACATAAGTAACACCAAAACCATCTTTTTCTGTTGATGTTTTTATTAAACCATCAATAATTACTGATCCATCTAGTTTTCTTCTAGCACTAGTAACAAAATCAAATTGAGGAACAGGAGGTACTGACAATGCAGATTGCATATCGGTATATGCAGTAGGTTTATAGTCAATAAACTTATCAGAATCTACATATACATTAGATATATATTCAACAGCTTGTAGTTTAACTTCTTCATCATCCATTTCTCTTTCTATTTGTGTCACTTTAAATAGTTTATCACTTTTAGCTCTGTATATATCTCCTTCAGATTCTATTTCTCCAAAAGTCCATAAGTCTCCCTTAGTAGGAGCTGTGTTAGCAGTAAAAGCAGTATAGTTATCCCATACTTTAGTAATAGGATTATATCTTTTAATAGGATTTACAATAGCATGGTCTATACCAGAATTTACAGCATCAGTAGTTGTTAATGCAAATTTAGTTTTAGATAATATATATACATCAATCTTATCATTAACCATTTTTATAACTCTAAGCACTAAGGGACCAGTATTAGCACTAAAATCCGTAGAAGCTAAAGAAGGTACAGTATAATGTTCTAGAAATACATTAGTATTACTTGACTGAACTGGGGAGCTTGCTCTTATTTTACCGCCATAACCATATGCAATACCATTAGCTTGTTGTGACACTGCAATCACATCTCCAGGTACTAACTGTAGTGCATCAGTACTAGTAGTAAAATTACAAGTTCTTCGCAAGTATCTAGATGAAGCAATTTGATATTGAGCATATCTAAGAGCTTGTCCTCTTCTAGTAACACCAGGCACGTCCAATGACGTTAAATTTTCTATTTCAGTTTTTCTAATACCGTCATTACTTCCTAATTGATCTATACGTACTGTTTCTCTTTTATAGTGATTACCTGGGTCTACATAGCTAACATCTACCCCTGTTAATACATCACTTTCTTTATTACCTGCTATTACAAAAGTATCTTCTTTTATATTAGTCTCATTAAATACCATAACAGGAGTTTCATCAGGTAAATCACATGCCATAGTTATTTTACCATGCGCATATATGATAGCTCCTCTAAAACTAGCAGCTAAAGCATTAATAGTATCAAATGATTGTTTTTGATCTGCAACAATACAGTCTAAAGTAAATCTTCTTTCTTTTATTTTAGTACCTTGATCTATACCTAATTGATTTTCTCGTGTAGTTGTAAAAGTATTTCTAGGTTTACTTCTAAAAGTACCATCAGCAATACCTTCTACTCCAATAAAATTACCAGTAGTATAGTCACAAGCATCGCAATATTGAGCTATTTGATAAAATCTATATTTATCAATATTGCTTTCTGGTATACTTAGTCCATATGTTTTATTTGTTAGTATATCATATATAATCCATACAGGATTTTGTGACCATGAATATACAAAAGTACCGTCCCAAGTTCCTGCATATATATTAATAGTAGAACTAGTTTGAACTGCGGTGCCTGATTGTTGCATAAAATAACCAGCTGTTGCTGCACTATCAGCACCTGTAGCAGGAACTTCTATATGTCTCCAATCAATTTCTCCATTAACTAAAGTAGGTTGATTATAGTTAGTAGGAACTTTAAGTAATAAACCTTTTACTAAGCTAGTAAAACTAGGAATACCACTATGTTCATCAGTAGCTTTTAACGCAAAACCTATATGAGCAGTTCTAGGATATGCTTGTGGAGAATTTTCTATCTCATTCCAGCCAAGTAGTCTCACATCATCAGTTGTACCAGAGCTAGAAGAATCACTAGAAGTTTTACGTACTGAAAATTTATAACCATTTGTACTTTTACTAGCTTCAGGTATTTGAATCTTTACGTTAAATTTAAAACTAACAGTTGTTTTACCACTTACAGTTTTATTAGCAGAAGCAATTTGAGTTGATCCATTGCTGTTAAAAACTGTTATAGCTACAGATAAACTATGTCGTAGTACATCACCTTTATCTGTAATTCTTTGTAGAGATGCAATAGTAAATTGAAATTCTAAAGCATCCCAATCCTTAGAAGAAGTTTCTTGTAATGTAACTCCAGAAGCAGGTATACCACTGCTACCGTTTTTTAAAGAGACAGGAGATGCAAAATTTTGTGGAGTAGTTACTGTTTCACCAAATACATCTAACCTACCTTGTACTGGTGTACCAGTAGTAGATATTGTTTTAAATTTTTTAGTTTGTTCAAGTCCATCCCCATCTAAATTAACTAGATCATCAATAGAGCTATCTGCAAGTTCTATATCTTGAGGACCATTAGGATTAATTCTATATAGTGGTCCTTCTCCAAGTCCTACTACAACAAAAAGAATATCAGTAGAAAATAAACTTTGAGGATCTTCTACTGGAGTATGTGGTTCTTGTTGCGCTCCACCTTTACCGCCTTTTGCTCCTTGTATTTGGGGAACAAGAGTATTTGAATAATTAACAAAATTTCTAATCGCCATCGAACTGCGCTCCTACACTAATTTGGTCTCCACTGCCATGGGGAATAGAACTTATATAACCACTTAAAAATTGTCCACCTACTCTGTGTTGGCCATATATTAAAGCAATAGGAGTACCACTTTCAGAACTATTAGTTAGACTACCAAACATTCCGCTATCTCTAGTAGTAGATTCTGTAGTTTTTTGTGCTTGTCTAGCTGCAGGAGACTTAGTAAACATTCTTCCTATAATAGACATACCTATATTTAAAGCCATAGTACCTAAAAAACTCATACCTTTACCTGCAGCCATTGCTGTTGTTATACTTGCCTTTGCACCTACTAACAGAGCTTGTCCAGGAGGGGTCATAGCTAACATTATAACAGCAGCAATCATAAACATTTTTCTACCTGATTTACCGCCACCACCACATATATTAGGAACTAAATGTATAGTATCCCCATCTTTAAAATGTTTAAGTTCTAGCATTTCTTCAGTAATCTCTTTTAAATTCTTATCAAGTAGAGAAAAAGACTCATCAGAATCTCCAGAACCGATCTGTGTCATATACTTGGAAAATTTAGGATGCATACCTTTAAGATAATGCATAACATCTGCAGCAATATACGCATCAAAAGTATATTCTTTTTCTTCAAAAAATTTATTATATGCTGAGTGTATTTTAATATTAATTAACAAGATGTTCTTCCTTAAACTCATCAAATATGAGTGCGTCTACGTTATAGTCTAACCAGTATATAAAAAATTTATTATTAAAACCTACTAAAAATTTATATTCTTGAAAAGCTGCACTTACTTTATCTTCCCTACTTGGGATAGGGTTTTCTTCACCCGGATGGGAGTGAAAAATACCCCATATATTACCATCATTTCTAACTAAATCTGCAGGATCTAATATAAAAGTTGTTTTAGGATAAGGAGATGTATTAGTACAAGGTATATAGGTAAAGTCATTAGTTACTATTCCTACACATTCTCTAGGATAATCTAGCATGGCATGTCCGTTCATATCCTCAACTAGTTTTATAAATCTTTCCATCTGTAAATCCCCGTAGTATATTGTTTATAGTAGTTTCCGTAAGGAGCAATCCAACTTTTATGGTTTATCATAGTTTGTAGTATTTTATTTCTATCTGCGTATAAAGCACAATGATTAGTTACATTTGTAGCACCTAAACTCATAGTTATTATATCGTAAGGCTTAGGTTCTTTTACTTTTATCCAACCATACTCATCTGTAGCTGCTTGCTCAAATAATCTTTCTTGAGTCTTACTATACCAATCTTCATCTACTATTTTACAAAAGTAATCTGTTGTGTAAGGAATATCTATTTCTAATTCGTTTAGGTACACTAATTTGCAGAGATTAAAACAATCAATCCCTTTCTCAGCATTATTACCTAAATGTAAATATGGAAAATCTTTGTATTTATCATACCAAACTGTCATGCCTATAAATCGAATGTATACTCTCTACCCAATAGTCTGATAAAGTTTCTACACACGAAATTCCCCCTTCTTCGATATGTAACATTTTAGATGGCATTAAATACATTCCAAAATGTGTTACTAAATTTGTTTTTTCTGACTTAAATGCTATTACATCATAATCTTTAGCGTTTGTCAAACTTACTTTTTTAGCACATTGAGCTGCCCAATTATCTATACTAGTTGTAGTAAATTCTTTAATCCAATGCTTAGACAGAGGGTAATCAGGTAAAGAAAATTCTAAACTCAATTCATTGTGATAAAAGTCTTTTATTATTGTTATACAATTTACACTATCATATGAATGTGGTAGGCTTATATAGTTTCGTACCACGATGCAAACTCCGGAAAAGTAGTTACAAAAGATTCATTGCGTAATTTATCAACTCTTTCAGTCTCTTGCTTAAATTCTAGTAATTGATCACTTTCATCTACACTAGTCATATAGCTTAGCCAATTTTTTATTTGTTCTAAATCATATACTGTTAATATTGTTCTATACTCTTTAATAAATTTTTTATATATAGTTAACACTTGTTTTTTAGACTCTTTAGGTAAACAAGTAATTTTTTGGTAAGAAGGTTCTAATTGTGTTGAACCATAAAAATCAAAATCATTACGTTTACACCATATAATAAGATCAGGCATAGAAGTTATACTATATATATTTATAACACAACTAACTGTTTGTATATGTTCTTTAAACATAATAGCATGTTTTTCAAATTTAGGCCAGGATAATCCTTTTCTAGCATACTCTACTCGGCTTCCATATCCTTCAACACTAGGCCAGATAGATACTTTTTTAAAATTAGCCCATAGTTGGGTAAGATCATATTTTTTAAATTTAGAATAACTTAAGTTAGTATTATAACTAATATGAATATTTTTAGCATAGCCTGAATCTATAAGTAAATTAAGCATTTTATAATGACCTTCTTGTATAAAAGGCTCACCTCCTGCAAAATATATCTCTTCTAAATTAGGAATATATTGAGGTACATCTAACCAAAAATCCTCATTATCTGTATAATAGTCTTTAGTCTTATTCCAGCCAGCTTCTAAAGTATCTTTATACCAACTAGTAGATGCATAAGGTCCACACATTCTACATTTAAAATTACATAAATTACCAAATCTAATATCTAGATAAGTAGGAGTAGTATCTATACTACCATCTTCATTAGTCTTATCTTGTAGATAACCATATTTATTAAATCTTTGATTTACTTGTAATCTATTACTACCGCTACCTTGTTTTTCTTTATTATAACAGGCTTCTATACACTCACTAGGTATATTATTTTTTAAAAGATTAAGACGAGCTTCTTTATATTCTGTACTATTCCATATTTCACCTAAAGATTGTTTATAGTTACCCATAGGTCTAACGCTAGAAGTATATTCAGCATGACAACATATATAAAAATTGCCACTTAGACTACCAAAAATATGCATCCAAGGAAGTATACAGCCTTTTATATTATTGTTTAGGTATTGTTCGTCCTGTTGCAGGGAAACCTCCAAAATGTAAAGAGTTATTTCTTATGGTACAGGCTAATATATTTTTACCACATACATCTCCTTCAGGACCGGAAGCAGTTTGATTATCTACACCAATAGGATTAGTATTAGCAGTAAGACTAGTACCTGGTATAGTACCACCTCCTGGTCCAGGATACTGACACTCTTCTCCTTTATACTGCCACTGACAAGTATTTTTATAATATTTACGTCTAGGAGTTACTTGTTTAAAATATTGAAGCCAAGTAACTAAGCCAAAGGCAGCAGTAGTATCGCCTAAAGACTCTAATTGATCTATTCTAAATCTATCTTCAATATATGATTCAGTATCTACATCATCATTTATAATAAAAACAGAATCTCCTATAGAAGTATTAGATTCTAAGCCATTAGATAAGAATAAAAATCTATTTTCTTCTATAGTTTGTATAGTAGCAAAAGTTGAGCCTTTTGACGAACGAATCTTATCTCCTACTCTATAAGGCATACTATTATATACCTCAATCACGTTTCCTGAAACATATTTAATAGAACTATGCTCAGGCCAAACATCTAAAAAATTGGCAAATGTAGTCTTAATATTAACTACAGCACCTTGTAAATCTCTAGAATCATTTTTAAGCTCTCTCCAAGTTCCTGCAACTGCCTCTGTTTGGAATTTTGTAAAAGAAGAATTAGCTTGCCCATAGAATCCTTCTATAGCAGAGCTATAGTTTAAACCTTTTGCTCTTGCTATAGTTAAAGTATCAAAAGCAACTTCTCCAGCATTACCTACTTGTGCAGGAGTAAAGTTAATGGTTCTAGGGTCAATACCGTGACAAGGTACTCCATTAACATTAGCAACACATGAATTAGATGTATTATTACCCACAATAAAAGGATCTTCAACCAATGCTGATATAATATTATCAACATTGAATATTGTCAAAGTAAGTTCATTAATTTTTCCATCAGTACCTTGACTAATACTCGATACATCTACAGGAAATGGTATGTATGAATCTCCATCATAAGTTACATTATAGTTTAGATCAGAAATTAAGTCACCAGCTATATCTGCAAACTTTAAAGGAAAATTAGTAGGCCAAGCTCTACCCTGACCATCTTCTGTGGGATTACCTTCAGGAGTTGCGGGAAACCACTCACCAGGATAATATATTTCATACAGTCGTACTATAGGATTTTGTGTAAAAGCATTTTTTTCGGCTATAAAAGGACTAGGAGCTTGTGAAGATAGGGTAGCTGCAGCAGTTTGTTGAGCGGAAATAAATATATTAGCAACAAAAGGTACACTTATTAAACTACTGCCTGAATCAATAAATAATATTGTCCCATTAGGAATACTATTTGGAGCATCAGATACAGTTAACTGGGTAGTACTATCTACACTCGTAACAGTTTGTGTACCTGTATAACCATTACTATTTGGAGAGTTAACTACGTAGCCAGCATTTATTCCTATAGTATTAGCAACTGTTAAAATAGTATGAAAACTTGCTGTACCTGCACTTGAGTATGCAGTGAATGAAGAAGTATTAACAAAAATAATAAAACTATCCTCATCTATAACTGTAATTGTATAAACATTTCCATTAACTTGTGTCATACCTACTACACCTGAAAATGCAATACGATTTCCTGTACTAAATCCGTGTGCACTAGCTGTTACCACACCTGGATCAGCTCTTGTTATGCCTGTAATTGTTTTACTAGTACCTGCTATGCCCCCTATATTAGAAACCTTAAAGGTTAAGACAGCAGCTCCTCCACCTCCAAGTTTATTATCAGCAACAGTAATAATATCTCCTATAACGAATCTGTCACCACCAGCAATAACTGTAACTGCTGCTGCACCAGAACTATTAACTACTATAGAAAAAGTTGCATCTATACCGCTACCAGTATGAGTATAGTCAGTCGCACCAATAGCATAGGTTCCTGCAGTACGAGCGGATACTGCAGCGCTAATAGTATTAATTGTTAAGATAGGAGTAAATACGGTGGTAGTAAGTCTAGCACCCCCTACAATAGAGGCACTTGAAGTCACTGTTTCACTATTATGAAACTCTTGTAAAACGTTATTTAATTTAACTTTTACCTCATTAGTTGTTTGGTTAACATTAGCAATTAACGCTACTGTTTTACTAGTAGAGCCTACAACAGAGTTGCCAGAAACAAACCCAGTGGCATTATTTACAGTAAGTATTACGTCATAATTTCTAGCAGTCATTAATCATATGTCTCTTGCAATTTAAAACTAACAGTGAAAAAGTTTTCTGTTAAACTAGTACCTGCTGATAAAACTTGACTTATTTGTAAATCTCCGTCAAATCTTGTACTAATTGTACCACTCTCGTTTAGATGTGACAAGTCAAAACTAAAAGATTCAAATTCTCCACTTCGGGCATTATAAAAGTTCTCAATTGCAGTTCTTTCTATTCCTGATATATTAGTATATTGTAAGTCATAAGCTCTAAGACCTCTTCTAGATTTTAATCTTCTTTTTTCATAGCCTGCTTGAGACTTAAAGGTACTTACTTCAAATTTCTTACTAGTTGAAAATCCTGAATCAGGTTTTCTATCCGCCATAGAATTAAATCTATCACCTACAGTAACACTAGAATCAAATACTCTAACAGATAACGTATCGTCAGAATATATAGACCCTAAAGGTGCTCCACCTATTACTGTAGCAGTAGTAGGTAATGAGTTTATAGTAGCTGTTCTATATCTAGCACCATCTGACATACGTATATACTCAATTTTACCTTTAAATCTCTGCCTACTAGTAACAGATCCACCAGCTACAGAATCATTAGCACCTATAATTAACGAACCGCCAGGAAAAGTAGCTACTGCAGGATTATAGTTTACATGTTTAACTAATTTACCTTGAACATATAAGCGTAAATTAGCAGTAGTTTTATCATAAGATAGTGCAACACTATATGAGGTACCTCCATTACAATTACCACCATATATTTCTGTTATAGTATTTGCTTTATTTATTATAAAACCTACATTAGAATTTGATCCTACAGTACGTAGAGCATAGTAGTTTGTAGAACTATTTTTACGAGCTATTACAGTTTGATTAGAACTCATACTAGTTCCTGAATCAGGAGTTATAATAGTGTCAAAAGTAAATGATTTTTCTTCTCCTGCATTAAAATCATTACCGGAACCTATTACAGCTATAAATTTAGAACCATCTAGCACTACATTAGAACCGCTAAAACTAGCAGAGCCAGTATTTATTTGCACTGTATGTTCTTTAGGACTTAAGTCTGTTAAATTACCTGCAAAATTAGTTAATAAGTTTACAGATGCATTATCACCTATATCTATACCTTGATACCCTAAATTAACAGAAGGATATGTGTAAGCAGTTGGTTGTTGAAAAACACCAGAAGCATATACTATAAAATCACTAGTACTAACTACATTAACGCTTGCGGGAAAAGAAAAAGACTCAGTAACTCCATTTATAATATAGTTATTACCATTAATTACTGTGGGAGCTGTGTTACTAAAATCTGCTGCTACTACTTCAGGAAAACTTCTAGTTAATCTATATCTTTCAGGTAATGTTATAGTTTTTACAACTAATTGAGTAGCATTAGGAGCATCTGCAAATGTTATGGTTTGTCCTGCATTAGATAAACTATAGGTAATAGTGGATTGTAAAACACCATCATCAAAAGCTGTCACTTCTCCTTTACTAGTAACAGTACTAGGTAAGTTAAAAGTTACTCTAGTTGTTCCAGTGTTATTAAAAGTACTAGTAGCTACAACAGAAAAAGCTGTTATAGGAGCTTGTGCGTCATCAGGGTAGGTAGCAATAGTCATATCTTATCCATTTCTCATAGCATTTCTAATAGGTCCGTTGCTTTGTAAGTCTCTCATTACAACCTCAACTACGATCTTATCAGCATCAAATTTAGGGGGTCCTTGCTGTTCGGCAGATTTAGGTGCGCCCTCATTAACAATGTTAAATTGTACATTACCCATACCAGCAGCCCCAGTAGCGTTCATTTGACCCAGTGCACGATTACCTATAGATTTAGCAGCAGGTTTACGAATTACAAATTCTCCAGGTTCTAACATGGCGGGTACACGGTCACGAAGTGCATTTACTTGTCCACCAGCCGCCATATTTCTAACACCTGTCATACCGACTAGTCCTCCGGTAGCCGCAGCAGCAGGCCCAAAAAAACTAAGAGCTGTTTTACCCAGATTAAACAGAGTAGATCCAACACCTTCTCCACCGTTACCAGTTATACCCTGCATGAATCCTGATAAGCTCTTCATAATACCGCCTTCTCCAGTAAATAAATCCTTAAGACTGCTACCTAAACCTCTAAATGTCTCCATAGCTTTGCTGCCAAATTCACCAAGACTACTTTGTATAGTTTCAAATGCTCCTTTAGCTTTTTCTTTAAAGCCAGTAAAGAAGCTTTCACCTTTTTCTTCCATCTCTCTTTTTACTTTGGTAATAGGGCCTTCTTCTGCTCCGTCTAAAGTAACAGGCACTTTTTTCCCTACCAGCTCAACGTCATCAATGCCTTTTTTGTCAAGGTCAAATCCAGTAAGATTACCTATAAAACCCTTCATCATATCTTGAGCAGGAGTAACAATAGTCTGACTAACAATAGTTTTACGTATGTCTTCATACATTCCTAATCCTATTTCTTTAATACCATCTGTTAAAGAAGCACCTCTAGTTGATATATTTTCAAAAACTTTTTGAATAGCGTTAGCTAGTCCACCATTAATATCATTAGTTATTCCTAGTATTAGCTCTTTTAATTTTTTTCTAGCACTTAATTCATAAGCTAACTGCTCAAGTTTATCTTTAAAGAGTCTCTCTGCTGCTGCTCCTTCTGCGCCCATACCTGCTAAAGTTTTTCTAAGATTTTTTTCTATATTTTTTTCTTTTAAGTCGAAGTTAGCCATATCTGCTATCATCATTTGTTCAGCATGATTTAATTCCATATCCATTATATCATTTTGTACTTTGGCAACCAGTCGTTGTTGTATTTCTAGATCACCATTTTTAGCTATTAAGAGTCCTAAGTTCTCAATACGTTTTTGAAGTAAATCTTTTTCTCCTTTAGCTGCAGCTTTAATACCTTCAGTTTGAGTAACTCCAGCTTGCGTAATAAGATCACTAATAGTATCATAATTTTCTAAAATGTCCTTTACATTATCCATTAAACCTTGAGAAGGATCATCTAATTTACTAGTGGTTCTAAGAGTGAGTTCTTTGGCTTTTTCATTACCGTTTGCTATTAGTAAATCTCTATTATCAGCTATTACTTTTTTATCATGAGTAATCTGAGTTAATAGTAACGCAGCTTTATCTCTTTGTAAGGTATTTTGTGCTTGTCTATCTACAATTTGAGCTGATACTGCGGCTAAATCATCTTTTCTCTTTAAATCTATATTCTCTTTTTGCTGACGTAGAATGTCTTGTTCAAATAATTTTCCAAGATTCATTATTTCAAATTCTGCTTGACGTACAGTTTCTTGTTGATTGAATAAGTCTTTTCTTTGTTTAAGCTCTGCTAGAATATCAGCTTGCTCATCTTTTCGAGCAGCTCTTTGGTCATCAAGAGCTGCTTTATCTTGTTTTGCTTTTAATCTAGCTACACCAGCCTGTGCTCCTGCAGATCTTTTAGCTTCTTCCATTTTTGTTTTTTCTAAAGCTAGTTCTACTTTTAGTATATCTTCGCGTTTGAGAATAGTACGATCTAAAATTTTAGCAGTTTCTCGTTCTGCTTTTGCTACTCTAGCAGCAGAAGCAGCTTGCGCACCTGCAGCAGATGCTTCTGCATCAATCATTACTCCTTGTCTTTCTATAGCTGCACCTTGTCTACCCACAGCATTTAATTCTCTTAACTGACTAGCAGCTAATTCAGTTTTTTCTGCGTTAACACCCATTACTGCATTAAACGACTTTAACCGCTCAATATCATCTGTGCCTAGTATTACTACAGATTTATATCGTCTTTTAGAATCAGTAGCATTCTCCATTGCAACAGCTGCCCCATTTAATCTCAATTGCAGTAGATTTACAGCTTTTGCATCCTTTCCAAAAGTTTCGGCACCACCATAATCTCTAGCTAATGATTGTTGCACAGCTGCACGAGCAGCTGTGGGAATTGGTGCTTGATCAAGTCGATCTATCTGGTTGGAGTTTAAGGCGCCCTCATCAGCAGCACCACCTCTTGGAGCGTTAAAAGATGCTTGTATAGTCGGTCCTTTAAAACCTATTCTAGCATTATCCTGGACACCTTGAAGTTCAATATTTTTAAAAGGATTTTTTGCTCCAGCACGCCTCTGTATAAATGCTCCTCGCTGAGTCATACTTTCTATATCAGCCTGTTTTTTTGCTATATCAAGACTACGATTGGCCTCTCTATTTTTAGCTTCTTGTACCCTAAGCTGCTCGTAAGCAGCAGCCAATAGTTTGTCTTGTGCTTTTGCTTCTTTTTCTACTAAAGGTACTCTTTTAATTTGTTGAGCAAAAGCCTCTTTAGATGTTTTAAGTAGTATCTCATCTATCACTGCAATAGCTGATGCATTTCTTAGTTCTTCTTCCCGAATGGTTACAGTAGCATCTAAGTCTGCTCTTTTTTGTTTTAAGGCAGCTAAATTAGCTCTCTGAAATGTAAGTTCTTCTTCAGCATTTTTAGCTATCTGTCCTGTTTCAGCACTTACCTTTCCGTTTAAATACATATCTTCTAAGAAAGAAAAACTTTTTTGAAAAGTCTTAGCTAATTTATTATTTAGTGCGTTCATGCGTTGAAATTCTATATTCAAGCCATCAGCTTCACTAACACTAGTTGCTATAGCTTTACCTAATTGACTGTTTTTATCCAATACACCAGACTCAAAAGCTTTGCCTAATAGGTCAAATACTACTACCATATCCTTAGCCGCTCTACTAGCACTAGTAGTACCACCTGTTAGACCTGTCATAAGTTTTTGTAATTTATCTATAGTCTGAGTGCTAGCATTAAGTCCTTCTAGTTGATCTTTATCGACTAATTTACCAAACATATCACTTGTAGGATCATTAAATACTTTTGCTACTTCAGCTTGTATACCTCTAAAAATTAATATTAACTGATCGCCTTCTTTTTTAGCTTGGCCTAGGTTAACTAGTTTTACTAACGATTTATCTTCAGTGCCTAACTGACCTTGTATCTGTCCTTGTAAATTTTCCATAGCAGTTAGCTGCTGTGCAGCAGCTATAGCTGCTCGTTCATCTTTTATTTCGGCAAGTATTTCTTTTATTCTTTTTAGCCTTGCTTCTTCTAGTCTACCGATTGTATCGCTTTTTTCAGCTAAAGCAAGTAATTCTTTATTTTTTTCTACTAAACCTTCTTCTATTACCCCGATATCCCTCATTGCATTAACACGGGTTTTTGCAAAATCTGTAATAGCACCTTGAGCAGCTTGAATTGCTAGGTCTAGTGCTCCTACCTTTTGTCTATCCGCTATTGCCTCTTCTTCAAACATAACGATTCTTTCTTGTAGTGCCAGCTTCTGCGCATAGGCGGCAGCTTCTGATTCTGTAAATTTACTTGCGCGAGTGAAATAGCCAGGCTGTTTATCTCGTATACTTTCTAACTCCATTTCTGCATTTATTCTAGCTGTATCAGCAGACGCAGTAGAAATAGTAGCAACTGTTTGTCGATTATTACGATCAGTCTGTAATGCAGTTAATCTACTTTCTAGTTCTAATTCTTTTTCTGATAATGCAGCTATTACTTCTCTATTTGATTTTTTTGTTAAATGTATACTTTTCTCATCAGCCATTATGTTTTCACGTATTCGCTTTTGAATAGCTTCAGTTTTTGAGACTGGTCCAGAACCTATATCAGCAGTAATAGCACTTTGTTCTGGATTTGGTCCTACAGGCATCATATCCATACGCCTTAACTTAAGTAACTCTTCTCTACGAGGATCTATAATATCTTCTTGTACATTAGCCTTTGACAGCTGTTGACTAGTTATGGGTGCCATATTATTAGCTTCACGGGCAGCATTAAGTCGTTCCATTTCATCTGCTTGTTTAGAAATAAAACCTGTAGAGTTTTCCATAGCAGCCGAAAACGTTTTTTGTCCTGCTGCATTTTCTTGGGAAGCTTGAAAAAATTTATTGTATAAGTCTGTAGCTTTTTCAATTAAATCTATACCAAAGAAACTAGCTATAATTTGGGCTCCGGTAAAAAGTATAACTACAGCATTTAGTAAACCAAATACCTTACCAAGTCCTTTACCAATTGCCGAAACTGCTCTAGCGGCAACATTAAGAGTTGTACCCCAGACTCTAGTAAGAATAGTAGCTCCACGTAGTCTTGCCTCAACTAGTTGCATACCTGCGTCAATACCTATCACGCGTTGTTGTGATTGGCGTAAAAGTCTATTCATAGTTTGAGTAGTAAGAGTACCTCTTTGTCTTCTTTCCTGTAACTGATCTTGATATCTTAATTCAGCGGTACGAAATTGTGGTAGCTGTGCATCAAGCTCTACGGCTCTACGACTACTCATAGTTCCTTCTGCTAAAGTTCTTTTAAAAGCCGCACCCTGACTAGCATTACCGCCTACAAAAGCCCCTTGTCCTTGTAGTTGTGAATTAACTGCTCCCGCTTCATTACCAAAATCAGCAGCACTTGCCCGTGTGGATTCGAATGATTGAGATAATCCAGCTAAGCTAGTCGAAAGAGTTGCAATACCTTGCATAGCAAAACCCGCAACAACAGTCTTTAAACTGTTGAAAACAAGTAAACCAATAGAACCTAATAATATAATTCTATTTCCTAAATTTTTATCTAAAAATTCTGCTAAGGGTGCTAGTCTATCTGCTAGGAAAGATCCTACAATTAATGCTAAATCAGTAAAGTTAGCTACTAGTCTTTCAAATTTTTCTTGAGTACTGATAACAGACGTATCAATATCTCTAAAAGCTTCTGTACCATCCTTAATAACTTGATTAGCAAAAGCTTGTCGTCTTTCAAATTGTGTTAACTGAGATACAGATTTACCTACTTGACGTGCATAAGCTTCTACAGCGGGTTCAATACGTGTAAAAATACCGAGTTCATCTAGCAGTTCTGGTTCAAGTTTAATAGCACCTCTAGCAAGTCTTTGAAAGGAATCTCCTAAATCTCTACCCAGTGCCCGTGAAGCTTTTAGTGCTACAGCTCCAAGTTTCTCAATCTGTTCAACATTAAAACCAGCAGATAGAGCTAAGTTAGCATTTCTAGCAGCTTCTACTATAGATAACTGTCCTTCAGTTATATTTTTTAAAGAACTAATAACTTGAGTAGCACTTGTGCCTACTGCATTGGCTAGAGATTCAGTACCTCTGATAATTGTGTCGAATTTTGCAGCAGCATTTAGCGCCTCAAAAGCTGCACTGATAGCAAATACATTAGCAGCGGCTGCTGCATATATACCAACTAACCCTCCCAGTCCCTGAGACTGAGAGGAAAAAGAACGTCCAGCAGAAGCAGAGCTTTGTCCAAGACGAGTTTGAGCCCTACCGATTTGTTCGGTCTCTCTAACAGCTCTTGTAGCTCCTCTAGTAGTAAAATTAGTTTCTAAAGTATTTCTAATAGTTGCCAACGGCTATCCCCTTATTTACGTGACTTTGTCTGTTGTGCATA
>Ga0208814_1000564_pt1 | contig 21972 bp, 27 predicted proteins | sample MalvirAntarct_55_FD_184253 | JGI IMG/M metagenome (GOLD analysis project Ga0208814, IMG submission 184253) | Marine viral communities from the Global Malaspina Expedition - Malaspina viral metaG Antarct_55 (SPAdes) (version 2) | ecosystem: Environmental > Aquatic > Marine > Oceanic | place...
ATATATTGCTAAGATACCTTTTTTTAATACAGTATTATCTAATTTTCATTATGTTACAGCTTAAACTATTTGTACTTTGATTTGCTGTTGTAGTAAATACTACATTACCATTTGCTGGAGTTACAATTACTTCAGTAAATACTAATGCACCTGTACTTACTAAATACGTTTGTATTATAAATGGTCCAGTTCCTAATCCATGAGCTGCTGCAGTTATTGTCCATGTAGATGCTGTAGAAGGAGGAAATAATCCACTAAAACTGTTATCATCTGTTAACGCTGCTAATGTTGCTGGAGTTACAGCTTTATTTGTTACTGTTCCTGCATCTACTTCTGCTTGTGTTGCTAATGCAACTACACCTACTGCACCTGTACTTGATCCAGGTAATGTTCTTGTAGATGATGCTGTTATAACACCATCTGTTAAAGTTAGTGTATCAATAACATTTACACCAGAAGTTGTTACATTAGTATCTGTACCTACTGTAGGATTATAAGATCCTGTTGTTTGTGTACCTAATATAACACCACCTGCTTTAATAGTTGTAAAACCGTTTGCTGTAACAGTAAAAGATGCACTACTAAATCCAGTAATACCTTTTACAGTTGCACCATCTGTTGCTCCAGCTCCTGCTATATCTTGTCCTGATTGAACAACAACCCATCTACTTGCAACGTTACCTGCATCATTTGCTGGCTGATCTACATCAGCATATATTAAATCACCTGGTTGTACAGTTTCTGCAAAGAATGTTCCTGTATCAGTTACTGCATAGAAGAAACCTCTTGTAACTGCAATGTTTGATGTTGTATCTAGGTTTGGTGTATTTGTAGCTGCATTATATGGACCTTGAAATACTGATTGACCAAGGTTTGAAGCATCTACGTATGCTTTAGTTGCAGCATCCTGAGCTGCAGTTGGGTCTGCTAGTGATACAATCTTATTTGAGTTAAGATTTACATTAGCAAGTGCTTGACCTAATACACTTATTGGTACTTCAGATATCTTAGCTCTTCTTACTGCATTTGACGCACTATTATCTGATACTAAAAATTGATCATCTGCTTCTACATTTGGTGTAGCTGCTGTAGCAGTTGCTATAATACCTGAAGCACTATAGTCTACTAATATAGTTGGATTAACAGTTGCAACACCTGTTTGTGTTAAACCAGCTCCTGCTGTAACACTAGTTACTGTTCCTACAAATTGATCAGTTGAATTAATTATTACAGATGTACCTGATGCTGTAGTAGTAATATTAGTTCCACCTATTATATTAAAGGTACCTGCTGATGTTATTGCACCAGTAGTTCCTGTATCACCAGCTAATGTAATTGATGTTACTGTACCAGGGTTATTACTAAATGGTAAGTTACTAATTAAAGATTTTTTAATTGTGGTATCAGTTGTATCTGAAAACCATACAAAATCTGCACCAACTGGAGTTGCAGTACTTGCTGCTAAAACTGCATTTCCTGTTCCTACATAAGTAATATTTACTGTGGGTGTTAGAGTAGATGTACCTGTTATAGTAATTCCTGAACCACCTATAACATCTGTTACTGTACCACCAGCTTCTATACCAGTAACTGTTAAAGTATTTGCAACTCTAGTTACTGTAACTATTCCTGCACCTACAATTAATACGTCATCTACAGATGAATCAGAACCAGTAAGTCTTACACCTGCAGTTCCGTTTGTTGAGCCAACTCCTGTTAAATCATAAGTTACTACTTGATCATTACCTGTTTGGAATGCAACCCAATCTGTACCATTATAAATTTTTAACTTGTTTGTACCTGAGTTATAATAAATTCTACCTGTTATTCCTGCTGGATCAGTTGCTAAAGGTTGTATTACTGCATTTTGTAATTGGTTAGTATTAATGTTAATATTACCATTTACATTTAATCCGGTTAAAAATTGTACTGCCATTTTATTTTATTTTTATATATATTTTAATTTAAGAATACACAACCTGAAAAGGCAGCATTAAAAGTTATTACTAATGAGTTACTTGTTGTATAATCAACATTACCCACTACAACTGTATTTGCACTATCAACTACTGTAACTGAAGGAAACTTTCCTAAGTTATGAGTAATGGTCCATGTTGCTGATGCTACTTCAAAACATTGTGTGTATGTACTATCAGCTATTAATATTTCTTCTAAATCTAATACTGTACATACATTACTAGGACTAGCTGGGCAAGACATACTTGCTTTTAAGTTTATCTTAGCTAATGGTTCTACAAATATTCCAGGTATTTCTGTAGCTACAACAATTTTATTACTAGCAGAATTCTGCCAATCACATATATCCTTGTTATTAGTAGCTGATTCAAAATCTGTATAGCAGCAAGCAGATATTCCAAATCTAATTGCTTTAAAATTTATATATGCTTGATTAGCAAAATCACTTTCAATTTGAATTCGTTTACTCAGTTTTAATTTTGCTTTTTGTGCAGAATTATCTGATATTTTTATAGTTGACTTTGCCATATATTTTAACTTCTTAAATTCTGTATTTGCTGTCTTGCTAACTCTCTTGATAAATCACTTGTAGCATCAACAGTATCTTCTACTGCAGACTTGCAGTTTTTACAAACTATTGATCCATCATTAAGAGTAGCTTTTTGACATCCGCATGTAAATACTCTATTACACTTAGTACAATTCGCCATAATTTTTTTTGTTGGTTGTTAGATGGTTATTAAAATGAATATTTAGAACTTGAGCCACAGTTACCTGATGGACAAGCAATTTTATTTAATCTGGATTTTGCATAATTATATAACTGCATTCCTTGTGCTGGTGATTCGCAATACTCTACATTAGATACTGCTGCATCAATCATTGTTCTTATGTAACTCATCTCAGTATAGATATCTTGTTTTCTAGTATCTGGTTGACAGGCTTGAACATCAAGATCACATAATACTTCATAGTAAGTAGTTAACAGTCTTGTTACTCTTAAATGATTATATTCTACAAATACTTTAGTATTTGGTGATACACTATATCTTATAATATATATTCCATCTGGAATTTTTTGTTGAGTTGTACCGCAATTTGTTTTTTGTAGTGCTAAAGTACATGCTGTTAAACACATGTCAAACTTACTATCTACTTTAAGAAGTACTGGAACTGAGTATCCTGGTAATGTGATTAATAATTCTTCACAATCTACCGCTAAGTCTTTGGAATATTGACTTGTATCTTTAATACATAATAAATCACAGTTAGATACTGTGGGAATTTCTAGACTTAATATATGCTTGTTTGCCATTTCATGTTTGCTTTAATACACTATATTAATAATATACAAAAAAAACTAGAGATTGTAAAATAAAAAGAGCAGGAGTTTCATAACCCCTGCTCTAATTAATTTAAAAGCTTAAATCATAAATAAGCTTTAAGTAATATTAAATTTATCCTAGATCTGTTTCTAGAGCAATATTATTACCACGAGCATTTGCTAAGGTAACAACTTGCGTTGCTAATGCTGTTACCGCAGTAATTGCAGCAGTATCAGTACATTTCACATAAATTTGATATACATATTGATCATTATCAAAAACACCACTTGGGTTATTGAATCTTGGTACAACATGTTGAATATAGAAAGCTCTATAAGTTGCTGTTCTATCTACAGCTGCAAGAAGCTCATCAGACATTTCAATTTCTCTGATTCTAGCACTGTCAGCGTTTCCTTGATTATAAGGAGATTGACGGTATCTTTCAGATAAGATTAAATCTCTAATTACTTCTTCACCTTGAGTTGCTTGCATTTGACCTGAAGTTCTAGCAGCAGTTCCACAATCATTACATGGATCTCCAGTTTCATCTAGGATACTTGCAATAATTTCAACTGGCTCTGCATTAAAGTGATCTCTTGTATCAAAAGAACAATCTCCAAATTTAGTACTCACATAAGCTCCAACGAAATTTACTTTAGCAGAAACAACCGCTGCAGCAGCAGAAGGAACTAATGAAGCAGTATAATTACCAGAAGCAGCTTTACCTTGTGCTTGAGCAATACTATAAACACTAACAACTGCAACACCTGCAGCATTAGTAACAGTTACTTGCATACCACCTGCAGTTAAACCTGCAGCAGCAACAGTAAGTGTACCATTTAAACCACCTATAGTTACAACATCACCAACTTGATATCCTTTACCAGCTTGTGATACAGTATATCCATTAGCAGCAATTGGCCCAGTTGCACCACCACCTGTAATAGCAGTAATAGCAAAAGTAGCACTTTCAAAACCTGGACGGCTTACAGCAGTAACTGCAGTACCAAGAGAATCAACAGTAGTTGAAGCTAATTGAGTTGCAGCAACAGCATAACCTGTTCCTGGAGCTAATACTAAACCAGCACTTTTAAGAAGTCCATTTACATCAGCTTCTGCTACGAATGGAGTAATTAGTGGGTTACCTGCTTGGTATCCTACATCGCTTTTTGCTAATCCATTTCCAACAACTTGTGCAGCTTCAGTAGCTAACACTAATGCAGGATCTAAATATTCTTGTCCATCAGCACAACATAAGTTTGCAGAATCACCAATTGCATAAGCATTGTGATTTAAGAAACGTAATGCAGGAGAACCTTTCACATCCATTCTCATGAATTGTGTAGTTCCACATGGAGTACATTTAGCACCTAAAGATAAAGATGCAGTAGCTTGAGTTGCTGTTAAGCAATCCGCTGCCCATACTCTTGAAACAAATTTTGGGTTAATACCTTTTGATTTTACTGATTCTTTGTATCCACCATGACCTGGATTGTTACCAATCGTGTCTTTTGTGTAGAAACTCCCTTGAACCAAGTAAGCCATAGAACCTGCTGGTAAAACAGCAGCTGGAATAGCCATTGTTGTCCAATCAGAATCTTTTACTAGCGCTAACTCTCCTGCTGCCAAGGCAATAGTTGAGATACCTGCAACTGCTTCAGTTGAGGAGGCTACAAACGTTTTATAAAACGCGTTATTAAAATATGCCATAATTAATTAATTTGTGTGAGGACCATTACCCCCACTGGTTATAAATAATGATTTTAACAGTTTACTCTGTCCGTAACTTCTGTGTTACTATAATAATATACAAAATATTAATCTTATATCATATATTAATTGTTTCTTTCAGCAGCAGCTTGAGCCCTTTGTTGTTGGTATATACTTTCTATGTCACCTGCAATAATGGACGCAGCGTCATCTAACATTACTTCTGCTAAATCATCTTTAAATTCACATTCTATATTTGTTAATGATACTATGCCTGTATAAGGATCAACACAATTTAATATTTCTATGTATACAGGTTGTCTATAATAAGTTAATATAGGATCAACAATTGTAAAAGTTGAATTTCTATATATTCTTATTGTATTATTTATCATAGTACAAAATGTCTCACCCCATTCAAAATCTGGATTCTTTAAAGGATCTCTTAGAATTAAATTTACATTTGCTTCTTCTGCTAAATAAACTGTCATATCTCTAGCGGGACAACAATCTGTTTTTGCATTTGTACTAACTTTTTTAAATTCCAAATAGTTATCTACCGGAAAGTTGTTAGTTTCAAAATACGTATCAGTACTTGCTCCTGTTAAAGATAATTCAATTAATAAAGGTTGTAAGTCATCTATTCTTTTTTTAGACAACTCATCCCCTTCTTTATACATATTACCCCCGTGCAAATTTCTTCTACACCATTCAACTTGAGCTTTATTAAAAGCTTCAACAAATTGCCAACATTCTATATTGTCAAAATCTTGACTATCTAGTTTATTTAACCTTTGCTTTAGTTTTATTAAAAGGGTATTATTATTCATTATTTATATTTTAAGAATTCCAATATGGTTCTACTTTTTCTAAAATAGAAGTTAAGGCTTCATCGTTTTCAGGTTTCTTTAAAAAATCTAATACTTCAGAAGGTCTCTTACCTAATCTAATACCACTGTCAATTGGTTCTATCCAACCACCAGCTTTAGTAGTTATAAATCTATAATATAAAGCGTCTTTTACTACAGCTCTTATTTTTAAATCTTCCATTGATAGTTGAGATACTTCTAAAAACTGACTAGCAGCTTTTTTCTTAGAAGACTCAGCTCCAAACCCATTAATATAATTATCCATATTTTCATATAAGATATCATTAGGTGTTGATTTAATATATTGTACACTATCTACATCACATATTTTTGCAACATAAATTAATTTAGCTGTATTAGAATCATACAATTTCTGTAGTTCAACTAACGCTCTGTTTTTAATTTTACTTAGCTCAGTACGTGTACTTAAACTTTCTTGAACTGTATCTAAATAAAATTTAGGAGGGTTATTCATTTCTTTAGCCTCTCTTAATGATTTAGCTACAATTGAAAAACCACCTGCATTTATTGCATGTAATTTAATTAAATCATATGGATCTTTTTCTGGATCTAAAAAAACAGGATCATTTCCACATCTTAAACTTATCTTATCCCAAAACTTAGAATTGTCAGGCTTCATGATTGTTAATTTGTTCCAAAAATCTTTATCATCTGGATCAACAACATTAGCTGCTAATTCTGCTTCTAGTTGAGCTACTACTTCTCTAATCTCTTTAACTTTTTTCTTCTTATCATCTTTACTAAGCATTTTAACTTTAGGATCAAATTCATTTAATCCAGTTATATACCTTTTAACACCATTCATTTCTAAACAGGCTAAGTTTTCTTCATGATATACTCCGTCATGAAGTGATAATCCGTATTGTTCTAATCCCATATTTTCTTTACTAGGACTAAAAAAAGGACGTACAGCAATAGTTGCACTTTTTCCTAATTGATACTTTTCTACAATTGTGTAATCGTTCATTGTTTTTTTGGTTTTTAAAATTAGTAATTTAACAAAATCAAAGGTACATGTTTTATGTACATTTTATATATTAATAATTTCTAAAGCAAGATGTTTAGTCTTGCTAAAGTTTTTGACTTTTATTATACTACAACCTTCAAATCTCCTGTAGAATGGTATAGATCACCTTTGACTAAACCTGCTGCAACTGCTGCAACATTATTTGCGTAGTCTCTGACTAATATATCTTTCCCAACTGATTTTGAAGAGATAATTTTAGACACACTTGAATTTGAAAATTCATATGTTTTATTTGCTAACTTTATATCTAGTCCCATATTTATTTGTTTTAAAGATTAAAATAAAAAGGGAGGAAGATTAACTCCTCCCCTTTAATTATTTAGTTCTAGAATGATCCTCCTGTAACAGGATTTCTCATTACAATTTTAAGAACTTTAGTTGGATCTTTAACCCAAATAGCTGGCATTGTTTGAGTCATCATAACTCGATAACCATTGAAGTTTCCAGTAGAAGCAAAACCTTGAGTTCTTCCCATGTAGTCCATAGTACCATTTTGGTAGAACCACTTAAGTTGATTATCCCAAGAAAGTTTCAACAAGTGAATGTTGTCATTTCCTTCATCTGTTACATCAAAGATAATAAAGCTATAAGAACTTAGAGGACGACCATCAATTAATGGGTTCTCAATGTCATTAGTATTTAAATTATCAAATGCAGGATTCAATACAAACTTAACGTTAGCTAAGAAAGGAATAGTAAAGCTTGTGTAAGCAAAACCATAATCTAAATCCATACCTGAACCTGTAACAGCTCCGATATCTGATGCATTTTGAACTAGACCTGAACCATATACTTCATCAGCAATAGCTTTGTTGATCAATTGCATTCCTGCAATACCTGTTTGTACAACAAGTGATCTTTGTGGGTCTGGCCCTTTGAATTCAACTTTACCTTGGTAGAAGTTATAAAGTTCAGACTTAAACATGTCAAGAGTAAATGAAGACTTGTTATATACTCTTTTGAAAGAGTTATCTAACTGTGCCCATAAACCTACAGATAATCTAATATCATCTGGTCCATCTTGTTTAATTCTACCACCTTTACCCCACATTAGGTAAGTTTCAATATCCGTTGCAATTTTAGATAAGTGAGCTGCTTCCATATTTGTAATGAAAGTTCTTGTAAGAGTTCCATTTTCAAATGCTTCTCTAGCGCCTGCTTTACCCATGTTTGCTACAAGTCCTTCTATACTAGGTACAGATGGATTGTTTGGATCAGTGTTGAAGTTTCTCCAGATTTCAGTAACAGGTACAGTACCATCAGCGTTTAAACCACCTTTGATCATTAAATCTGCTCTTGAAGAAATTGAATAGTGAACGTGTGCTTCTGCTCCTCCTACAAAGTTGTAGAATTCACGGAAACCAGATCCAGTTTCAATGTCTGAGAAACGTTCTCCGTACTCACCTCTTGCAGAACCTTTTCTGAAGAACTTTGTACCTTTAGCTAAATACTTGTTATCCAAGATAGCTGCGTTGTTGTTGTTTACCAATTGAACAGTATAGATAAAACCGTCACCTGCTGGGATAATATCATCAGCCGTGATGTAAAGTTCTAATCCATTGTACTTATCATAAGTGATAATATCACCATGACCAAAAGTTCTTTTGGAAATTTTAATTTTAAAGGTAGTACCATCTTGACCTTTAGTTACATTTGCTACTTCTATATCAGCAATGATATAAGGTAGATCTTGTGCAATAGGAGTTTGCCATTTGTACTCACCACGCGCATTGTCCACCATGATTGTGTTCTTTCCACCGAATGAAGCCATTTGATATAAAGGCATTTCTACCTTCTGGGTCATTGCCCATAAATCTACTGGTCCCATATCCATAGGCTCAGCGTTACCGAGCATTTGAGTAAGGTGATAAGAATCAACATGAGAACTTGCCTTGTAGCTTGTATCTCTTAGGAAAATCCCATTATTTAATACTGGAGTTGCCATAATTTACTTGTTTTTGTTAATAATTAATTGTGTTTATATTTAAATTCTCTATTTAAATTCGTTTAAAAATGTTGTTGGTTCTTGGTAACTTCTTACCTGCTGGTTTTCTTTTATTATCTTCTTTTTCCTGTATACCTAATGATGCAGAACTATTACTTGCTGCTGCAGTTTTTAATTTTCTGACAGTTTGCTCAACACTTTTTTGAGCTCCCTTATCCATTATTTTTGCTTTGTATCCTGCTGGATCTTGAAGTAACCATAATGCTTCAGAAATTAATGTATAATTTGGTTCTACAAATTGATACTTCTCTAATAGGTGTCCTAATAAATTTGTATTTGTTCCATTTACAGAAGGATAACTAGGTTGTACTAAACCATTATATAACATAGCTTGTGTTTTTCTATCTACTTTGATATCTCCTAAACTACCTTCTTTAAGTGTTTCATATACATTTGACATATATTTTTTAGATGCTTGTTCTTGTTGTTTCTTTTTTAAGTCTTGTTCTTCAAGCTTTTTAACAACAATTTTTTCTTGCATCTTATCTAGCTTAGGTTTAAACTTAGCAGCTTGTTTTTCAAGCTTACCTAAGTCTTTCCAGATTTCTATCTCTTCAGCTATTTCATCTGAACTTCCATATCCAGTTGCTCCTAAATATTCTTTAATAATTGTTTCTTGATCTGATTCAGATTTAAGACTCAATTGTTTTGTTTCTTCAACACTACCTAAAGTATTAAACAAACCTTTAATATCTGTTCCACCGTCTGCTACATATCTTGCAGCAATTTGTAATTCTTCTGGTAAACTAGCAAAAAATTGCTTAGGTGTTTCACGTCTTACTTGGTTAGCTTTTTCTTCTAAGTTAGCTTCAATTAATTCTTCCCAATCCTTTGCACTGTAATCATCTAATGATTTTTCATCATCAAAAGGTACAATCTTGTCATCTTTAATAAGTTTACTGAATACATCAGATATACCATTAATAGATTTTCTACCTCTCTTTTTCTTTTCTACATCTTCATCAGATTCATCATCCAATGTGTCTATAATGTCTTTAACATCTTCTGTTTCAGCTACTATCTCATCAAGAGTTTCTGTAGCTTCTTTTTCTTCTTCTAATGGTTCTTCTTTAGACTCAACTTTTTGATCTAAGTTATCAACACCATCTTCATCTGGATTAGCAAATGAAAAATCAGGTTTTTTACTTAACCCACTTAAGATATTAGGTTTAGATTTACTTTCTTCTGGTAATGTTACATCACCAGCACTTGGAGTTCCGTTAAAGATCTCATCTAAGTTAATATCTAATGTTTCTACATTGCTATTCACAGCAGCTTCTTTTGTATTCATAATATTGTTGGTTTTAATATTTAGTACTTATATATACAATATAATAAAAGTTTACCTATACTACAATAGATAAACTTTTATTATTTTACATTTATGCAAAGTTTTTTGCAGTATATAGCTAACGCCAATTATTTATTGTTAGATTTCTTAGATGCTTTAACATCATATTGATTTTTGTTAGTTCTAGCAATTTGTAAATCTTTGTTTGCTACATCTCTTGTTGCTGCAATTTTTTCTCTTTCAACTTGCAATCTTTCTGATTCCATACTTCCTTTCATTGCCATTTCATCACGCTTAAGATTTGTCTGTTCTTGGAATCTTGTAGTATCTCTAATATCTTTCATTGCATCTTGATAATCAGATACTTGATTTTGATTTATGTCTACTCCAGCTCCAAAACCAGCTGATCTAATTTCAGCAATAGTTATATCATTCTGTCTATCTTTGTCATTTTCTTGCATTTCAACTTGTAGTTTTTGTTGCTCATCTTGAGCTTTAGCTTTAAGTTGTTGTTCTTGCATCTGACGTTGCTGTTGCATATCTTGAGCTCTTTGTTGTTCAACTCTTACTTCTGAGTCTTTTAAGATGTCAGTTATTTCAGATATTGAATCAGCTTTAACAATGTTACCAAGCTCATAAATAGATGCACCAGTTGTATTGTTAGTTAATGCCATTTGTTTAAGTTGATCTAAGACTGCTCTGTGGTTAGTCTTAGTAGTTGCAAATACATTAAAATCTCTAAGTAATAGATCAGTACCATTCATGGTAAAATTAACCTTCTGAGCCTCTGTAGAGATGTAAGATAATCTAAGACTTGGATTTGTACTATTATAATACTGAGCTAAGTCTGTTCTCATCTGATGCACTCTAGGCATTAGATGATCTGAATGTTGTACAAAATAAATTTCTGTTTGTGCATATGATTGTTGCATAGCATTTACAACACCTGTTGCAGTTTCTGCAGATACAGCACCACCTAATCGTTGTGGGTTAATACCAATAGAATCAAAACATTGTTGTTTAAAGTAATTTGCCAATTGTATTCTAGACATTAATCTACTAGTCTGCTCCATGTTTAGAGTTTGATAGTGATTAAAGTTAGTAGCATTTTCTGTATTAGTAATAGATGTATCTAATGGTAGCATTTGAAAATCTTTCATTGCTACAAATGCTTTAGCGTAATTATTTTTACCCCAGTCTTCACCCATTGAGTGACGTGGTAAAGCATTTTGATCAAACATTATTACTGTTCCTAACTCATCTATTAAGATATCAGCAATTTGGTTATTAACCATATTGTAACCTACTTGATAAGCTTTCATTAAATCTACTAAAGATGTTGATCTAGTATTTCTATCAGAAAAAACTCTACCTTCTACTGGTAGTTTACAACCATATAAAGAATTTTCTCCTTTAAATTGAAATGGTAATCTACCTGGCTTATCTCTATTGATACCTAAGTATATTGGATTAACATTATCATCCATTGTAGTTCTCCACATAGCTGGTACATTAGGTCCAACTTTTACTCCACCCCATGTTTCATTTATCCATATCCATTCAACATGCTCACCTTGTAGCAACGTATCTTTAGATTTGTTTTTAAATATTGATGTATCATAAACTGGTTTCTCAGTTATCTTAAATGATTCGTCAATTATTTCCTGAGTTACCTCACCATCAAATTCTATTTTAGTTAAATGACCAACCTTTCTTTGAGTCTTCCAATAAATAGTAGATACTCTCATTAAGTTTCCATCTCCCCATTGTTCTAGGTCTTCACTTTGTGAAAGTATTTGAGTAAGTATATCTCCTCCACCAGCTGGGTCAGCTCCGTAATTACTTGCATATTGTCTGTATGCTAAACCTGGCATGTTTGTATTCCATTCATGAGATCTAGTTGCATCATAGTATGATCCATCATTTTGATAACCATTAACCTGATACTGTGCAGAACGTGCAGGATATATTCTTTGTAGAGATGATAATTGTCTTTCATCCATTAAATAACCATACTTATCTACTACATCAGATACAGTCATTAAATCAACCTTACCTACATAATTAGAATCAGCTATATATCTTTGATCTGGAGATTTTTGATAAAACGTTAATACAGGATTCCATAACTCTACGTCATAATCATCCTCTAACATACGGAAATGCCAAAACTCTCTATCTGCAATAAGCATATCACGAAATCCTCTTTCTTCTAGCTCATGCATTTTAAATCTTTCCTCATCCACATTTAATTGGTGAGTTGCCCATTCTTCTATACTACTTCTATAAGACTTACTAAAGTAGTCTTCTATTTCAGGAAGTGTTTTTAAGTTATCTGGAGATAGTTGTTGTTGTGCTTCTTCAGATTCTGGATCCATTCCAGCTTCAATCATTTTTTGAACTAATTGCATTTCAGCATCAGCTAATAAAGTATCTTCTATCTGTTGTTTTTTCTGAGCTAACATTTCATTATATGATTTGTCATCAACAGCTCTAAACTGTACCTTGTTGTAACGTTTACTAAACTCACCGCTTAGTACATTGATTACATTTGGAACAATAGGATAAAATTTAAGTTCTAACGCAGAATCATTTTCTTTTGTTAAAACATCCATCATATCTTTATAATCATTGTCTTCTTCAATTATATAATCAGACTTATCAATAATACCTTTAGCTAACTTATAATTTTTTAAAAGTCTTCTTGAATTTGATCTTAAAAATTCTACACCTTGTAATTCTAACCAATCTAAATTCCATGCTGCCCAATCATCAGTTTTTTCTGAAGAAGGTAAAAACTGTACTGGTTGTGTTAAGCTTGAATACGTAGGGCCTCCTTCAGCCTTGGCACCATTTTTTAACTGCATTGCATTTAATACTTTCATTACGTATTTTATTTAGTTGAATCTATTTAATATTTTTAAATCCTGATCTATTAGTTCTGCCAGTTCTAGATGAAGAACTACGCCCAATATTTTTAAACGGACTATACTTTAATTTATACAAATTTTCTGAATTTACCAAAGATTTACCCTCTGATTCGCGTCTTTTAGTATATCCTCTGTTAGATTGTTGTATTTTAACAAATGCAATTAATGCACCGAAAGCAACTAATCTATCCACGTTTAATCCAGGATAATAGGCTAACATTTCTTTTATTAACATAGGATCAGGTACTCTTTCTACTCCTAATGTTTGATTTGTTACCACACCATTTATATCTGTTTCTTCATCAATTACTTCTCTTAAAAATTCTATTGCATAAGAAATTAAATGGCTTTTAAATAATGTACCTGTATTCTTCCATCCGTATTCTTGATACACTGTTTTGTTAGAACCTAAATCTTTTAAGAATAGTATCTGTTGTTTAGGTACTAAATAACGTTGCTTTTTTCTGGCAATCATGTGTTGTATAAATAATGATATATTATTTTCAACTAATGTCCAGGCATTAAACCATTCTATAATTAATTCTAATCTTTCATGTGTCTTATTGATGTCATCAAATCTACCACACCAAGCTGCAACAACTTTATCTTTTTCTATAAACTGTTCTACGTCACCTGACTCATTAGTTCTGATTACTTCCATTGCATTCTTGTATACAAAAATACTACATAATGAATCTGACGTAGTTGTTTTACCTTCTGATACTGGATCAATAGAAGCATAGTATGCTCCAAATTCTGGACTCTTTATTGGTCTTTCCCAAACTACAATAGTACCTGTTTTATCTATTTGTTTTTTATCTACAGGAAATTTACTAATTGGAAGTTTATTAGTTCGTTTAGCAAATATACCTGTCTCATCCCTGTCTAATTCTATTAACTCATAAGGATATTCTTTTTCTTCAATTCTTTTTTGCTGTCTGGTTAAAACACCTTGAGGAAATATTGATGCTTTTCTATATGCAAAAGCTTCAGCAATATTCATTGGTTTTTGAGAAATTCTTAACTGAAATTGTTCTCCATTTAATTCATTCTTCCATCTTGACCTTTCTTCTATAATTGCTTTAACAGCATCCTCTACTAATGAGTTACCGTATTTATCAATGTAAGGTGGCATAGAGTGCTGTTCAGGTATAAACAACCCTGCCATACCTATAGTGCCATCAGCGTCCATTAGATTCGTTTCTACAGAATATATATCATTTGCTGCAGGATTTAATATCATTTCCTTTAAAGGATTACATTGTTGCAAATCCCCTACAGATCCTGCTGCTATAAACATACCTGTTGTCATCATTCCAGAAGACATAGCTGGACGTAAGTACTCATATGTATCTGACATCTTTGGTGCTATACCTGCTTCTTCATGAAAGAAGTATGTACACGGTCCACCAACTCCAGTTGTAGCATTTTTCTCAAATGATCCACCCTGTATTTTAGATTTTAATCCTCTTGCTGTTTTCCTGTTGTTTACTTTAACTTCAATCTGTTGTTGCCATAGTAATACTTTCTCTGGATTGCTAGGTCTATACCAAGCAGTATGCTCATTAAGAAATGTTTTATATTCATCTAAAAATTTCCAAGATCCTTTGTCATTAATAAAATCTTTTAATGATGCTCCCACTTTACATATAGATCCTTCTTCAAACCAATACTGATTAATAATTTTACCCATATGAAAATATGAGGAAGCAATCTGACGCTTTTTAAGTATAGCTGAGTGTTGGTTATTTAACTCAGCTAGTAATTCATAAAGAGCCATATGGTATTGAGCATCTCTTACTTTAGCAAAACCATATTTCTTTTCTTCTTTATCAAATATAGGTAAGAAGTTTAACCACATGTAGTAATCTCTACTTAAGAAAAAACTTTTAGGACCATCATTGTATATAACACCTACTCTACATTTATTTTTTTGATCTTCCCAATAATTAGTAAAATCTTTAGATCTAAAAGGAGCATTACAATAAAATCCTTGAGTATTAAACGTTTTAGCTTCACTATTAAAATCATATGCTATTTTTGTAAAACCATAATCTCCAGGTTCTTTAAATATACTTAGTATATAATCTATAAAAGACTTTTCTGTTTCAAAATCAGTAGTACTCCATTTACCATTACCATATGTAGGAATGGTTTTATACATCCGCTACCTCTACTAGAATAGCAAAGACATCTCCTTCTTGAATAAGTAAATGTTCTTCTCCTTCGTGTTGCATACTAGTTGGTAAACAATGTTCAGTGTATTGTACAACATCACCCATCTTTATTTCATCTACAGATTGACCTAATCCTACTACCGTACCTATACATTCTTTTTTAATTGCCATTTCAGGTAAAATAAAACCTGATTTAGTCATTGTTTCCGCTTTCTTCTGTTTGATTAGAAGTTTTTTTCCTACTGGTATTACTTGTTGTGCCATCGTTGTTAGTTTTTTGTGTATTATTAAATTCTGGTTCATCCCAATAGCAAAAATGCCATTGAATTTCTTTTTTTTTGTTTATCATATTTGATCATAAGCCAATCCTGCTCCTCCACGCACTGAACTTTCTTGTTCATTCTTCATATCAGTAAATGCGCCTTTATATGATTGTCTTATCTGCTCAAATTTAGCAGCAGCATTAATCATAGAGTTCATATTACCGTCTCTACCATGTTCTATTGGCGTTACCTCCATATACTTAGCTAATCTATCTAACATAGCTTTAATACCCACATAAGCTCTAAAGGTAGGTGTTTCATACATTTGTCTACACATATCTAATGCATATCTGATCTTACTATCTTCAGGAGATTCTTCAAGTCCTATTTCTTCTATAATAATATCTTCTTTCTCATGTTCAGGAAGATTAAAGAAAGGATTTAAATCTGGATCCGGACAACTTAAATAAAATATATATTGATATACTTGCATATATGTATCAGGGTATTCATCCATTATTTTTTTTAGAAATGGTAAAGCATAACAATGTTCAGAAGGTATAACTTTATTATTTTGGACATCAAATAATCTTACTATCATATTTTTATATTTTATAATGCGTCTATAGCAGCTTTTACTGCAGCATAAGTATCAGTAACGTATATTGAACCCATAATACCTGTTAAATATACTAAACGTACATCTACTGTTGTTCCATCTGGATTATAAAGAGATCCAACACCCAATAAATATACTGGATTTATTGCTATTGGTTTTTCAGAACCTTGTACAATAAATACAGGTTCTTTACTATCTGTTGGTGATTTTGTTGCTACATAAACTTGTGTTAATTGTATTGATGCCATTATTTTTTATCTTTTAACCACATCATTAATGAAGATACTTCATCTTTTAAATATGGTAGTTCATATATTTTTACTTCGTCTAAAACTGGTTCACCATTCATTACTTTAGTAATTGGATAACCGTTAGTATCTTCTCCAACCTTGACAAATTTAACATGTTGAATAGTTAATTTTCCTATCTTTAATTTGGGGTTGTGCTTCTTAATAATATACGCATAAATACTCAATTGTAAGTTATAATGCTTAAGATTACAATCATCTAAATGATTAACTGGCTTGTATAGTTTTTTTGTTATACCCTCCCAATTAGTAAAGCCTTTATCTTTTATTTCTTTATTAGTTTTGTAATCATGTATGTTTATATGTCCATCTACTACTTCAACTAAATCTGCTTGTCCACATAATGCCATAGATTTTAAATAAACCATATGTTCTGGATATACTCCTTCTTTAAGTTTTTGTTCAGGAGCTAACTTAACACCTTCATCAGTTATTAAAGGTTTTATAATAGGTACTTCAGTTCCATTACGTTCAATGGTTTTAAAGTCTAGCATATCTGCTTCTCTTTGGTTGTGATACCAATTTCCTAATTTGATAGCTCTTTGAGTTTCATTATCCCAAGCAGTAAGTATTTCTTTTGGAGTCATACCATGCCATTTAGATCTTTTATTCTTAGAAGATTTTTTAGCTTGACCATCTCTATCAAATTTAGGTTTAAACATTCCAATAAAAGCTGTTACACTTGTCCAGTTTATTCTATCTTCATCATTACTCTCGTATAGATGACCTTCTTCTTTAAATGATATTGCCATAACTTTATGTTGTTGATGTATACCAGTACCCACCGCTTTGGTTGGTAATTAAGCTACATGTTGTTTGATTACATATGTAATTAATTTGAATTTCCATTATCTGATATTTGTTGGTTTATTATTTCTTCTTCTTCTTCTGTTGTTACTACTGACCAGTGACCTTTTGGACATTCAGATGATAATGATCTTAATTTAAATTCTAAACTACATCCACAATCAGAACAACAAGGCTGAGTTCCAGGAGCTAAGCAATTTTTACCTTTTAAATCTAACTCTGAACAACTTGCACATATTTGCCATCTATCTGTAAATATAGATTCTACATGTTCTTTCTTAAACATCTTATTTTTAATTCCGTCAGCAATTTTATCAGCATTTCTAAATATCTCTAAATATTTAGACCAAGGATGTTTATTTACTTTACCCATTCTTTTTACTTTTAAAATCTACCTTTCTTAATTTAGCTTCTTCAAGTTTATTAAGTACATCAGACATTTCTTTTATATCTTTAATTATGTTTTCACTTTTTGCATAACCATTATATGTCCTTTTAGCAATGTTACCTAGCATGCTTTTCTTTTTCTTTATTGCTGTTTCAAGTTTACCTTTTCTTATTTCAAAAGTACCTAAACCTTCTACATTTATTCTAGGATAAGCTAGCTTAGATAATTTCTTTCTGAGTTTACTATAATAAAAACTTATAAAGTCATCTACTACTTGTTGATGAACGCCCACTTCCTCAGCAATACCATTTGTAAAATCTTTATGTTTTTTGGGATTCACTTCCTAATATTTTATAGTCTAATAATACTAATCCTTCATTTTGAACATTTGTATTTTTATTTAAACATATAGTTTTTTTATTGTTACCCTTTTTTTCAATTAACATTTTTTTCTCAGCTTTAGAAATTGCATTCCTTGCTGATTGGGCACTTTTAAATATATTTAAATTAGTTAGTAAAATACAAAACTTTGCTATTTCCATATTAGGATTTTTTGCAAGTACAGCTAAAAATTCTAAATCAGAATTGCTTATTAGGATTTCATTGAAGAAACAATGAGTAACTATTTGATACTTTATTGAAATATCAAGATCTACTTTTAGTTTAAAGTCTACTTTGTTTACTATTGCCATATTTATAAACTTAATATCATATCAACTAAGTTAGGGTCAGGATAACAATCAGATTTATCCTTTCTAACATTAGTGTGTGTTAATAATCCTTTAACTTCTCCTAAACAAGCACTCATCTGAAAACCAAATCCTTTTACAGGACCATATGTTTGTATATATTTTTTCAGACCTACTCTAACATCAATACCATCTCTTTCACCAACGTAACGTATCCATTTTTCAGTGGCTTTGATTTGTGCATCAGAATATTTGTGATAATTTAGATAACCTCTAAATGGTTCTTTGAGTTCTATGATTTGTTCAGGTTGACAACGTGATCCTACATAAGTTTTTAGTTCATTATCTAAATAACCCATAGAGCATATTTCTAATCCTACTGAATGTCTATTCATCCAACCAGATTTAGTTTTACCTAAATGATATGCTTGACCTCCTTCTGGAAATGCTTGTACCATAACTCCATCATATTCATCATCACCATTCCTGTGATTGATTCCTCCTAAAACAAATTCAGTAGCTATTCTACCTCTTTTATCTCTACCCCAATAATCTATACATTTATAAGGATTAGAATTACCAGCTGTGTGATGTAAAAATATATATTCGTTTTTAATAGGACCTTTAATATACTCACCTTCAGGTAAATAATTTCTGTGAATTAATTGATCATAATTAGTTCTGAAGTAATTTAGTGATATATCAGTATCTTCATCAATACCTAAGTCCTCACTATATGCTTTATTAAAAAGTAACATCCACATATCACTATCAACCATACCTGTTACAGTTAGTCCATTAGTTAGTTGATATTTAATAACAGCTTTTTCTGTCATTGGACCAAAGTGTCCATCAGCACTTATACTTAATTTATTTTGTAGATGTCTTACATCAGGTTTCTTGTCTCCTTTTTTGAGTAGCATAATATTGGTTTTAAGTTAATCAATATTTTTTGCTGCATTCTCCATAGCTTCTTTAAAGGCTTTGGCTTCTTCAGAGTCTGATGCTACACCGCCTTCTTTCTGGTCAGCATATTGCTGAGACATAAACATTTGTGCTTGCATTCTTTCTGCTCTAGCTTTTTCAATATCAGCTAACAGAGTTTCATACTCAGCTTGAATTTTTAAATGTTGAATGTTGTCTTTGTAAAAAGAAGTGATTTCATCTCTCCTAGCGTTAAGTTCTTCTTTGCTAAGATTTGGTTCCTTATCTTCTAAGTTGGATTGTTGCATTGTATAATTTTTAGTTAAACGTTAAACAAATATATATAAATAGTTTAACTAAAAAAAGTTTAATGCCAATTATTATTTTTTGGATTTAGCGCCTGAACATTTCCAACGTTTACGAGATAAGTTATTTGGCGTATTAGGATCATTTCTTTTTTTCTTAGATACTCTTTTCTTAATACCTAAACTTCTTGCACAATAGCTATCACCTTTAGAGGTACCTGGTTTTACTCTAGGTCCTCCTCCTTTAGCTTTACCTGCTTGTCCATAACTAACTCTTTTACCGCTAGCCGTAACTTTAACTTTAGCTTTACCCTTTCTTGGTGTTGCCATTACTTTTTCTTTTTAGGTAAAGACTTTATTTTACCATTGCTGGTTCTTGCATACCTGTGAGTCTTAGTCTCTTTACTTGGTATTAATGTACCGCTATACGTTTTACCTCCGTACTTCCAACTTACTTTACCTGCCATTATTTTTTGAGATCTTTCTTATGAACTAAAGGTTTACTACTTTTAGTATGAGTCTTGCCTGTGTGTAATTTGCCATTGGGCATCTTATGAGATGCGCCTTTCCATTCCGTTCCGTTTTTTAAATAATGTTTTACTCCTTTCATTATGAGTCAGCTACTTGAGATGATGAAAGAACTATCCAATTAGTACCATCAGACCAAATTGTTACTGATGCATATACTTTCTCTAATACAAAATTAGCTCCACCATTAATTGTTTCTGATCCTTGCGCATCAAGTGTAATTGGTTTTGCTGCTGTAGTTGATCCATCAGTAGTAATAGTTATTTTTCTGTATTGCCAGTTCTCTGTTCCAGCTGCCGGAGGTAACTGAAGTGTTCCTGCTCCATCTGCTCCTGTTCTAGCAACAAGAAATAATTGACCGGGTGAGCTAGTATTTATTACTGTAGTAGCACCAGTTGCAACACTTAAGGCAGTAAAGTTTACAAATTCTTTGGTATCCTTACGATCCATGTCTACTGAAATAACAGTTCCACCTACTCTAGTTAATTTTAATAAATCAGTAGCTCCATCAAATGTTGCTGCACTAACATACTCATTAGCTATTCCTGCATTAGTAAAAGTTTTAATACTACCCATAGTAACAAGTTCTGTCTCTACTTTTGGATGAGGCTTCATTCTTTCTTGAGCACCTGCATATCTTGCTAGTGTAATATAATCATCTGTTCTAGGTGTTACTACTTTCTTTCTAGAAAGCATTCCCATCATGTCTTGTAATATTGTTCCCATTTTATTTTTTCTTTTTAATTGATCCGCCTTTTTTCTTAAATCCAGCTTGCATATTTTTGTAAGCCTGTGGGCTAACAGTACTGTTCTTTTTTGACCTTGATGTTCCTGCTTTCTTACGAGCATTTATATTTGCGTATAATCCTTTACCTGCCATAATTAATCCTCTATACCTAAGTTAATACTTTGGGGAAATCTGGTATGCATTATATCACGTAGATTAGCACACTTCTCATAATCTTCTTCAGCAATATAAAATTCAATCATATTCTCTAATTCATTTAATGCTGGACCCAATTCTGGATCAAATGCAGCATCTAAATCATTTCTGTATTTATCTTCTATCATTTCATCAAAGCTTATTGCTTTAATTAATAATTTATATGAGTTATTAAAAGCGTCAGCTAACATATACTCTTGTATCTCAGCTTTCCTAATCTCGTCCATAGGATCAAACCCTTCACTACTTGCATCGTTATTGTCCATACAAATTATATCTTTTATTAAAGTAGTCTTAACTATCTCTATATGACAATATACAAAATTAATTATTTATTTAAAAGAAAAACTTGATTTACATCCAAACTTGGGTAATTAAAAAAAAAATTTTCCTACCAAAAAAAATGGTATGTGTTGCATTGTTGAGGGGATCTTGCTATCTGGCCCCCAACTAATTTTTGCGGTAAGGGTACCCCCGTTAATGTGGTACTCAAATTAATAATTAATACTTAATATTATGAATGTATTCTTCAGAAAAGTACAAATTAATGAGTCTACAGGGTCGGCTGTGCTACAATGCACATCTCATCCTGTAACTAACAGCATCCAAGAGATTGCTGGAATCAAGGTGGCTGCATCCTCAACACAGAGCATTGTATGGGGAAGTTTATCCCTTAAGGACCCAGATACTGGAAAGACAATGCGTGCTAATCATCCTACTATACAAGGGTTGATGGCAAAGCTTGAGCCTGGTTATGAACTGGTTGGTTTTAGATTCTCATCTAACGCACAGATTGACATGAAAACTGGTGAGGAAACCAACATGTTCTGGGTGGAAGCATATGATGTGAATGCTGGATAACATAA
>Ga0208814_1000565_pt1 | contig 21893 bp, 22 predicted proteins | sample MalvirAntarct_55_FD_184253 | JGI IMG/M metagenome (GOLD analysis project Ga0208814, IMG submission 184253) | Marine viral communities from the Global Malaspina Expedition - Malaspina viral metaG Antarct_55 (SPAdes) (version 2) | ecosystem: Environmental > Aquatic > Marine > Oceanic | place...
ACCAAACGCTGAAACTGAATTTCCTATGTTTTGATATGCTGAACCTAAACCAAAGGCAGAAACATTTGTTCCTGTGTTTAGTCTTGCTGAATCATAACCAAACGCTGAAACATTATCCCCTGTGTTTGATGTTGCTGATAAATAGCCAAAGGCTGAAACAAATTGCCCTATGTTTGAATCTGCTGATTCATAACCAAACGCTGAAACTGAATCTCCTGTGTTTGATTTAGCTGATTCAAATCCAAAAGCTGAAACCTTATCTCCACTGTTTGAACTTGCTGAATCCCTACCAAACGCTGAAACTGAATCTCCTGTGTTTACTTGTGCTGAACGATAACCAAAGGCTGAAAGATTATCTCCTGTGTTTTGATAAGCAGATGCGTAACCAAAAGCTGAAGCATTTGTTCCACTGTTTGATTGTGCTGAAAACATACCGAACGATGAAACTGATTCTCCTGTGTTTTGTTCGGCTGAACTTAAACCAAAAGCTGAAACGTTTGCTCCTGTGTTTTGTTCGGCTGATTCGTAACCGAACGCTGAAACTGAATCTCCTGTGTTTAGTCTTGCTGAATCATAACCAAACGCTGAAAGGTTATTTCCTGTGTTTTCCTTTGCTGATTCATATCCAAAAGCTGAAACATTCGCTCCTATGTTCGATTGTGCTGATTCAGAACCAAAGGCGGAAACATTATCCCCTGTGTTTGATGTTGCTGAATTGAAACCAAAAGCTGAAACCTTATCTCCTGTGTTTGAGTAAGCTGAACTATACCCAAACGCTGAAATTGAATTTCCTATGTTTTGATATGCTGATGCGTAACCAAATGCTGAAACGTTTACTCCTGTGTTTTGGTAAGCGGAATTATTACCAAATGATGAAAGGTTATTTCCTGTGTTTTTCTGTGCTGAATACGAGCCATAGGCTGAAACAAAATCTCCCTCGTTTTCTCTTGATGAATTAATCCCAAAAGTTGAAACACCTACTCCTGTATTTTCTTGTGCTGATTCAAAACCAAAGGCTGAAACATTTACTCCTGTGTTAAACTGTGCCGATGCAGAACCAAAAGCAGAAACGTTATCTCCTGTGTTTTGACTTGCAGAAGATTGACCAAAAGCTGAAACATACTCTCCACTGTTAAATTCTGATGAATTAACACCAAACGCTGAAAGAAAAATTCCTGTGTTTTCTTTAGCTGAATCAAAACCAAAAGCTGAAACAAAATCCCCTGTGTTTGAACTTGCTGAATTATTACCAAAAGCTGAAAGATTATTTCCTGTGTTTGCCTTTGCTGATATGTAACCAAACGCTGAAACCTTATCTGCTGTGTTTGTTAATGCTGATTGATAACCAAATGATGAAACCGAATCTCCTGTGTTTGATTGTGCTGATTGATAACCAAATGCTGAAACATTTGAACCACTGTTTTCCTTTGCTGAATTAACTCCAAAAGCTGAAACTAAATCTCCTGTGTTTTCCTTTGCCGATGAATAACCAAACGCTGAAACTGAATTTCCTGTGTTTTGCTCTGAAGATAAATAACCGAACGCTGATAAATTTGCTCCTGTGTTTATTTGTGCTGAACTTCTGCCAAAAGCTGAAACGTTGTTTCCACTGTTTGATAAAGCTGAATTGAAACCAAAAGCTGAAACGCTTTCTCCTGTGTTTTCTCTTGCCGAATTATAACCAAACGCTGAAACAAAATCCCCACTATTTTGTTGTGCTGATACGTAACCAAAAGCTGAAACCGATGTTCCTATGTTTTCTTTAGCTGAATCAAAACCAAACGATGAAACAAAATCTCCTGTGTTTGAATTTGCTGAATACGAACCATAGGCTGAAACTGAATTTCCTATATTTAACTGTGCTGATGCGTAACCAAACGCTGAAACATTATCTCCTGTATTTTCTTTTGCTGAATCATAACCAAACGAGGAAACGTTGTTTCCTGTGTTTGTCTGTGCTGAACGAAAACCAAAAGCTGAAACTAAATCTCCTGTGTTTGTTTTTGCTGAACCCCTACCAAAAGCTGAAACTGAATCTCCTGTATTTTCTCTTGCTGAACTATAACCGAACGATGAAACTTCTAAACCTGTGTTTGATTTAGCTGATTCAAATCCAAAAGCTGAAACACTCGCTCCTGTGTTTGCTTGTGCTGATTGGTAACCAAAAGATGAAAGATTTGCTCCTGTATTTTGCTCTGCTGAATCAAAACCAAAGGCAGAAACAAAATCTCCTGTGTTCGATTGTGCTGAATCCCTACCAAACGCTGAAACTGATTCTCCTGTGTTTAACCTTGCTGAATTACCTCCAAACGCTGAAACTTGATTTCCTGTGTTTAAACTTGCTGATTCAGAACCAAAGGCGGAAACATTCGCTCCTATGTTTGATTTAGCTGATTGATAACCAAATGCTGAAACATTGTTTCCTGTGTTTGATTCTGCTGAATTAACCCCGAAAGCTGAAACTGATTCTCCTATGTTTAACCTTGCTGAATCATAACCAAATGAAGAAACATCATTTCCTGTGTTTGTCTGTGCTGAAAATGTACCAAACGCTGAAACATTATTTCCTTCGTTTGACTCCGCTGAATAAGAACCAAATGATGAAACGTTTGCCCCACTATTTTGTTTTGATGAACTATAACCAAAAGATGAAACCGATGCTCCTGTGTTTTCCTTTGCCGATTCTCTACCAAACGCAGAAACGTTGTTTTGTGTATTTAATTGTGCTGAATTGAAACCAAAAGCAGAAACATTTTCTCCTGTGTTTAATTCGGCTGATTGATAACCGAACGCTGAAACAAAATCCCCACTGTTTTCTTGTGCTGATGCAAAACCAAACGCTGAAACGTTTGAACCTGTGTTTAATTGTGCTGATAGATAACCGAACGCTGAAACAAAACCTCCTGTGTTTTGTTGTGCTGATGATTGTCCGAATGCTGAAACAAAATCTCCTGTGTTTTGATTTGCTGATGCTAACCCAAATGCTGAAACTGATACTCCTGTGTTAAATTTTGCTGAACCTTGACCAAAGGCTGAAAGTGAAACCCCTATGTTTTCTTTTGCTGATTCATAACCAAACGCTGAAACTGAATCTCCTGTGTTTGATTTAGCTGATTCATAACCAAAGGCTGAAACCTTATCTCCACTGTTTGAACTTGCTGAACCTAAACCAAAGGCAGAAACATTTGCTCCTGTGTTTTGTTTTGCTGATTCATAACCAAAAGATGAAACGTAATCTCCTATGTTTAATTGTGCTGACGAGTAGCCATAAGATGAAACAAAATTTCCTTCATTATTTTGTGCTGAAAATGAACCGAAAGCTGAAACTCTCGAACCTATATTTGTTTTTACTGATTGATAACCAAAAGCTGAAACAAATTCTCCTGTGTTTTGCTCTGCTGAATTGAAACCAAAGGCTGAAATGTTTTCTCCTATGTTTTCTTTTGCTGAATCAATACCAAATGCTGAAACGTTGTTTCCTGTGTTTAATTGTGCCGATGCGTAACCAAAGGCTGATAATGATTCCCCTGTGTTTTTTTCTGCTGATGCGTACCCAAAAGCTGAAACGTTTACTCCTATGTTTGAATTTGCTGAATACCATCCAAAGGCTGAAACGTTGTCTCCTGTGTTTTTCTCTGAAGATAAATAACCAAATGCAGAAACGTTTTCTCCTGTGTTTTGATAAGCCGATGTGTTACCAAAAGCTGAAAGATTATTTCCCTCGTTTTCCTTTGCTGAATTAACTCCAAAAGCTGAAACTGAATCTCCTGTGTTTTCTCTTGCTGAACTTCTACCAAACGCTGAAACTGAATTTCCTATGTTTTGATATGCTGAACCTAAACCAAAGGCAGAAACATTTGTTCCTGTGTTTAGTCTTGCTGAATCATAACCAAACGCTGAAACATTATCCCCTGTGTTTTCTCGTGCTGAATTATAACCAAACGATGAAACCGCAACCCCTGTATTTTGATAAGCTGAATATGCACCAAAAGCTGAAACTGAATCTCTTGTATTTTCTCTTGCTGAATAATAACCAAAGGCTGAAACCGAATTACCTATGTTTTCTCTTGCCGAATAATAACCAAAGGCTGAAAGGCTATACCCTGTGTTTGATAGTGCTGATTCAAAACCAAAGGCTGAAACGTTGTTTCCTGTGTTTTCTTGTGCCGATGCGTAACCAAATGCTGAAAGTTTTGAACCCTCGTTTTCTTGTGCTGATTCAACCCCTACCGCAGTAACGGAATCACTACCAACAATACTATCAATTGCACCCTCTCCTAAACCTAATGAATTACCATCTTCTAAAAATGGTATATCAGAACCGCTTGTTTTTACCCAGTTAGTTCCGTTATAAGATATTAAGTCTCCTTCTTTAAAATCAATAATACCGTTACCTAAGTCAATAGAACCGTTTTCAGAAACTTTATAAGTATCTAAAGGAAAACCCGTTCCGTCGGCTATAACAGGTGTATTTGTTGTTGGATTCCAAGAGCCTTTAAAACCTCTTAATAAAGCTATTTTTACCTTCTTTGCGTTTTCTACTCCTTTTTGAATAACACTTACTTCTTGCTCGTCGTTTAGTATAGTAGCCTCTTCTAGTTCTGACGTTAGTTTACTATTTGTTATTACTGAGTTAATCCAAATAGAATGTTCTAAAACTATTTTCTCTATCTCCGCTCGTGTCATATTTTACTGTTTTATTTTTAAGTAGCCTCCCGAAGCTATTTCAAGCAAACTAGGAATTTCTAAACTATCTACGTTAAACAAACTACCTGTTCCTTTGGACGTATAAACTGCGTTAGATTTAGTCATTTGAGCGTTAACCCTATATTGATTAGTTCCTACCAAGTGTACTACGTCTGGAGAATCTTCCTTAACGTATTGTACTTCGTTCAAAAATACAAATTTATGTGATAACGCTTGTATAACTTTACGCATTATTTGCTTTGGCATTAATTTAAACGCAATTAAATCATTTTCATAAGACTGAGCGTTAATTAAATAAGTCTCTCTATCGGTTTTTTCTGAGTCTGTTACGTCGCTAAAATTACCGCTAAAAAATTCTATTGGTAGCCTAATTTTATTTTTAATACCCGTTCCGTAAAACATATCGGTATTTTCATCATTGTAATACTCAATAAGAACTGCGTCTTCGTGAGTTTCTTTTACGTCTATTATTTCACTAATATAAACCTGCTCTTCAAATGAATTGTCTGAATCATTTTGAGTTATATTAACTTGTATTTTTCTATTTTTAAATATCTCCATATTTATAGAAAACTCCCATATATCGTATTTCTCTATACTATAAGAACTTTTAACAACTACCGAAGATTCTAAACCACTGTAATTGTAATCTATTACTATTACGTAAGCTGATTTAGTTTCGTCGTAAACTATATTTACTATTTCGTACCAACCCGAAAAAACAAAAACAAAGTTACCGATAACTCCCCATTGAGGTAAATTACCGTTTAATACATAGCTATCGGAAGTAGGTAAACCAGTATCGTAATCACATATATTTCCGTTCATAAAATATATACCCGTTTGAACTCCTAAATCAGCTAAATCATAAGCTAACGCAGTTCTACAATCTTTTAAGTCTGCGTTGTTTGATTTCTTTATTACTGGTATATCATCATAAATAGCTTCTCCGTCTTCTAAAGAAATAACGGTAGCTACAATATCCCTGTAATTAGTTTTTACTTGAGTTGTTATTACGTCGCAATTTTGAAATAATTGATTATACTCTAAAGCGTTTTCAGTATAAGGTAACTGGCAACTTAAAGTATTTTCGTCGTTTTTATAATTTGAGCAATTTCCCCAATCTACGTATTTAGCAAATCTTATTGAATTTGATTTACTTGGTAAATCTGAATAAGGTATTCTCTGCCCTATACCGCCTTCTGAAAATTCTGGTATTGTAAAATTAAACAAAGTAATACAACCAAACTGGTCTCTTACCAAAGAAGGGTAATTGCCAGGTAGTATTCCCGAATAAGAATTGTTAGATTGCCAATTAACATTATCTAAAGAGTATTCTAATTCAAGTAGGTTTGTATCTGTTACCAATATATTTACGGTAGCACCCGACGGAGAGTTTACGTAAGATACGCTAATATTAGCAGATACTAAATTACTAGGAATATCTAAAGTTCTTTGACTTGTAGTACCGTTAAATCCTTCAATAGTTATATTAGCTAAAGAAGACCGAAGTAAGTCTAAGGTAAAAGGGTTGTTTATATTTGGGTATTCTATTCTATTTATTTTATACTTAACGGCTAAAACGTTTGTAGTTATTGTAACCTTTATATTTCCGCAAGTATCTACGTCGCTAGTTGAAAAAGAAACATCTTGAAAATCTATAACTACTGGGTTTGCTGTATTTTCTACGCTAAAATTTAATAAACCACCAGTTTGGTCGTTTACGTACTCTGTTTTAAAAAAATCTTCGTCTGGGTGTTCTATTGAAATTGAATTATTACCTACGTTGTATAATATTACAAATAAATTAGAAATATTATAATCCGCTACAATAGCACTATATAAAGCAAAAGTGGTAATACTTATATCATTACCTAAACTAGATTGAAAAGGAGATATTCTTAAATCTTTAAATGTTTCTCTTATATTATTTAAGAAACCAACACGTAATTCTATAAAGGAATTTTCTTGAGGTACTCCGCTTAATGATATTGTTAATTTACTAGCCATATCTTTTACTTGTTAAATTTTTTTAATTTCCATTTACCTACACCGTTAGGGGATAGATTCTCTAAGTAACCCTCTTCAATCTGCCCGTCTTCATTCATAAAGGAAACTAGACCATAAAAATTTTGAACTTCTTTTCCCAAAATTACGGATTTTCCCCGAACTTTTTGCAGTAAATCATAATCTACTTGATAATCAAACTCTATAATTTCTCCGTCTGTTCTTGCTTTTTCTAAATCACTAGCTTTTATATTACCGTTTTCAGCCCTAGAGACACCACCGTATTCGGGGTACTTATCGGCTTTTAACTCAGTTATAAGACCGCTGTTTGCTACTGAACTTCCGTATCTTACAAAACTTAAAGGGTACTTTACTAAACCTGCTCCTATTCTCCAACCGTGTCTAAGCAATATATTTAAAGGAGATAATCTCAAGTTCTGTGCCGTAGTAGGACTAAAAACACCTTTAGGCTCACTTTCAAAATCATCTTGCCAAAGTCTTTGTTGGAATATTTTAAAAAAATCAATAAATGAGTTTCCCGTAAATGCTTGTCTTCTTAAATCCAACAACCATATAGAGTTATCGTATTTAGTATCTTCGGTTGCGTAGTTTACAAAATCAAAACGTCTACAGAACTCCATACCGTATGAATCTGCTCTATACTTGGAAACTGCTTCGTATTTTTTTTCTAGCTTATCTATAATAGTAGTATAACTTGTTCTAGCGTTATATTCATCAAGACCTACCGCCTCTTCATAATTACCACCTTTGTCGTAACCTATATCAATACTAGAACTAAAAACATCGGTATCGACACTTCTACGAACATTGTTTACTTGTACGTACTCAAACTTTCCTTCTATTATTTTTCCTAATCTTATTGTTATATTTTTATTATAAAAGTAACTTAGTTTTTCTATTCTAAAAACCTCTTTAAATCCTACGTATTCTACACCACCTCCTAGATTCCAAATATCAAAGTAAGATTTATAAAAATCCTTAAATGAAGTTGTCATAGATTTATACCTATTTTCTCCTTCTGAATTTAATTCTGGTTCATCGTCCTTACTAAATCCACGAACCCAAAAACCGTGAGTTAAACCAATTAAAGATGCTTCTCCGTCTTCATCGTAACCGTTTTCTGTTTTTCCTAAAACATTACTAACAAGCAAATCGTCCTTACCTGTGAATATTTTTAAAAGTCTATTACAAACTTCAAAAGGAAAATGAAACCTACTAACACTTGAAAAAAACTGACTATCTTCTTCTATATTTATACTAGCATCTATGTTTTCAAATCTAACTATTAACTCCCCTTCGTTTATACCTATTGTACTACCAAACCTACCGTAAGCGTACCATTGTAAAGATAAACTTTCCCCAGCCAATAGGTTTATATCTCTTTCTATATCAATAGATGAAAAAGGAACTGTTACAGCGTTATTGTTTATTAAGTTTGGGGTTAACTCTTCTCTTTCAATTATATTGTAATCAGTACCGCCACCAAATTTAGCTAAAACTAAATGTAGAGTAGCATCCTCTAAATCATCTATATCTACTTCTAAAGTATTAAAATCAACTTTTATTTTTATATTTAAAGTTTTATCTATATTGTTATCAGTATAAAACATACCTTCAACTCTACCTTCGTCGGGTGTTGTAGTAAAAGACAAATCCTTCGGTACTGCGTGGCTTCTTATATCAGAAGAGTATGTTTTTGAAACGGGAACTCCTAAACTACCCGTCCTTTGATTTCCGTCTCTAAATACCATTCTAAACGCACCGCTAGTACTTTCTTCGGGGTCTGTTTCTAGTAATGATTTTAGAAATATATTCCTACCTTTTAAAGAGACGTTACTTGGCTCTAAATAAGGTATTTCTTCGCCTTTTAAAGTATCTAGCCTATCTATCTCTATTTTCTCATTTTGCCTAGCCTTAATAACTCTTAAAAGACCGCTACTGATAAACTTAATAGAAACCCCTGTGTTTTGTTTCTCGTAAGTTGTTAAATCTAAAAACCCACTATAAGAGGTTTCCCATACGTCGGTTAAAGGATTTCTCTCTTCTTTGATTAAAATTAAATCTGCGTTAATACCGTATAAATTATAAATAGAGGATATAAAATTAGCACCGTCGTTGTAGAATGTAAGTTTGTTTGTCATTTGCGGAAATATACCGTGAAATGATTTATCTCTTACAAACTCGTTATCGTCTTCTCTCCAACCAGACGGCTCTTGCGTTGTCTGTGTTCCCGTTGGGTTGTGGCTTAATTTATATTGAACTCTATCTGAGTAAATCGGTTGTATTGTAGACATTAATTTATTAGTTTAGATTTCCAAATACTATGAGGTATATCTACCTTCTCTGTTTTTACAAAGGTATTAGATTTTGAGTTCTTAACCGCCTTTGTATTCCTAATCATTTCATCAAGTAGTCTTTCGTCTAATTCCCTCTGCGTAGTCAACAAGCCTTCAATGTTTTTCTGATTTAAACTAATACTAGCTAAAAGAGTTGCGGAATGTAACATACCCGTCAAATCACTAGGATTGTTATTGTTGAACTTTTCAATAGAAGAGAAAATCTCAGTTCCTTTTGGAAGATTAACAAGTGTATCGGTATCGGGTGTTATACTTATCTCTCCGTCGGGAGTTCTAATAACCTCTCTTTTACCACCGTCTCCTACTACCGCTAAACCGTCGTGGTCCATTACCCCACCCTCAGCAAATTGAGGTAAAGGTTGAGCAAGAACAGCTGCGGCTTGTAACGCACCTAAAGAATATACAACAGGTAGTAGAGGTAAACCAAATACTAAACCAGTTGTAGCAAGAGTTTTACTTGCACTTATAGCTGTGTTTATTGCTATTTCAATTAAAGCGTTTGCTTTGTTAAATATAGCCTGTTCCCTTTGTACTTTTCTTTTCTTTTTCTCAAGCTTCTGTTTATCCTCTTCCTCTTGTATAGCGAGTAACCTTTTTTGCTCTGCGTCTCCTTCGGCTAAAGCAAATAGTAAGTTGTACTTTTCTTCCTCAGCCTCAATCTCTGCGTCTATCTTAGCTATTTTACGCTCAAATACAGCGTTACCTATATTAGCTAATTCAGAAGCGAATTTACCAGCCCATTCTAAATCCGTCTCGTATTGCTCTCTTTTTTTATCTGGGTCGTCTTCGCTTCCAGGTTTGCTTGCTCCCGTACTAAGACCCGATTGTAGTCTAGCTATTTCATTTCTAATCCTTTCTACTTCCTCTGTTGATATACCTAGCGTTAGTAATAAAGCTTGATTGTAAGCTACAAGTATCTTTATTCTTTCGTCGTTGGCATCGCTCGCATTTTTCGTAATATCTTTATCTAGATTCTTTTTTAAAATTGCGTAATCTTTATCAAGCATAAAGGCTTTTTTCTGAGCCTCGTCCATATCCTTAAACTCTTTTCTAAAAGAGTCTTCAAGTGCCTTTTCTTTTTTATCAAAACCAGCCTGTGTTTTATCTAACTTTCTTTTTAAGTCTTTATCTAATTCTTTGTCTAAAAACTTCTCGTGGTCAATTTCAATTTTTCTAACTCTTTTATTATGGTCTAGTAGTAGTAATTCGTTTTTTTGCTGATTCTCTTTATCTATATCTTGTCTCTGTTTATCGCTTGTAGTTTTTTCTTTTTCTAGTTTAGCTTTTTTATTATTCCAATCAACCTCATCTACAAAACGCAAATTTGACACCTTTTTCAAATTCTCTGCGTTATCCTCAGCTAAATCAACTCTCTCTGCGTAGGTTTTCGTATTTGATTCAATCATTTTTTTATTAAACTCAACCTCTGCCAACAATCTTTCAGCTTTTATCTTTATTTCTAAGTCTCTTATATTTCTTAAAGAACTACCACCGTCGTCTCCACCACCACCTATCGGGTCTGCGGATTCCTCAGCCAATAATCTTGTTGCGTTTAGCTTTCCTTGTGCTTTGTTTAATTTCTCTATTAATCCTTCAATTTTAATTTCAATATCCCCTGTTGGCTTGAAGCTTGTTAACTTCTTCGACCAAGACATTTTATCGTTGTTTGCTTGAATAGTTTCTAATTCTTTTTTTGCCTCTTTTACCGCTTCTTCTGCTAGTCTTTTATTTTCTAAAGCCTTTCCAAATGATTTTTGAGCATCTTTTGTTGCAAACTCGTTTACTTCGTCTCTAAATTTTAATTGCTTTAAATTAGCTTTTCTTGTAGCTTCATCTGCAGTAGCTATCTCTTCTTTTGTTGTAGCTTTCTCTCTAAGTCGCTTTGCTGCATCAAATTCTTTATTTATATCCTCTATCTTATTACCTGTTTTTCTAACTGAATCAATCCTAAACTTAGCGTAATCTTCTATCTCGTTTTTTGTTTGAGTAAAAGAGTTTCTAGTTTGTAATTGTTCCATTGCTTCGTCTTTATTAAAAAGCATATTACTAGCCTCTACTGCTTCCGTAATATAATCCAAAACACCTTTAAAAAACTTAGATATAACGCTATCACTACCTGTTAAGTTTTTAACGTAGTTCTGCCAAGCCGTAGATAATCTATTTTCAGAAGCTACCAAAGTTTCAATCTTATCTACCGTATCTAAACCAAAAGCAACCTCTACCGCATCGGCAAAACCAGGCAATACCTCAGAAGATATCAACTTTCCTTTTTTAAGTAATTCATCAAGCTGTGGTAAAGTAACACCTAAACTCGCTGCCATTATACCAAACGCACCTGGTAATCTCTCCCCTAATTGTCTTCTTAATTCTTCCGTAGTTACTTTACCTTTGGAAAGCATTTGTTCTAAAGCTAAAAATACTCCGCTTAATTCATCAGTCCTAAGACCAAGAACAGCTCCAGCTTTTGCCATTGTTAGAAATATCTTTTGAGTATCTTTCATAACAAGACCAGAGTTTCTTGCTGCGGCAGAGAACTTTATAAATCTAGTTGTTGTAGAAACTAAATCTAAACCCAACTCTTTAGAAGTTTCTAACATAAACCTCATATTCATTTGAGCCGTCTCTAAAGTCCTAGACGTTTTTTCCATTGCAAACCTAAGAGAATCAAAAGTCTTTGCTAGTGAGAATATCTTTTTTCCAAAGGCTAAAATACCCGCACCACCTAAAGCTAAACCAAAACTACGCATAGCCGTAGACAATGCTCTTATTACAACTAATGATTTTTTATTAGCAGAGGTACTACTTTTCGTAGCTTTAGTACTATTTCTCATAGCGGAAATCCTCTTTCCGTTTGCTGAGGTAAGTTTGTTGTTTGCCGTTATAAGTTTATTTATAGATTGAATTTCTTTAATAATAGCTTGATTATTATCAACACCGCCAACCTTAGCGTTTGCCCCAGCTTTATTTATTTGAAGTATTTTGTTATGTAATTTATTTAGTTCTTGCGTAGCTTTTTCAATCTCAGCTATCGCTTTTTTGGAAACTATTACGTCAACTTGTCCAGCCATAATTATCTTTTATTTTTTAATTTCTCAATTTGCTTTTTAGCATCTTTGGATTTTTCCTCAGCCCTCATAAGCATTGCACACCATTCGATTAAAGGACAAGTATAAACGTCTATTGATATACCGCCTAAACTCTCCTGTAAAACTAACTTTTCTTTTATTACGTCAAACTTAGCCGTGCTTGTTGTTATTTCTTTAGGCTTTAATACATCTGAGTAATTAGATTTCTTTACGTTTGTCTTGGTCTTAAATCCTTTAATCTTGGACTTTAACCATTTCAAGTAATCTTCCCTATCTTTTACCGTCTTAATTTCTTTTGTAAACTTGTAACCTTCATCTTCATTAAAATATATTACGTACTCTTCAAATAGAACGCTTTTTAGAGGTAATTCTACTATAACGTTAAAACTAGAAGTAAGCCTAAATAGTTTTGTCTCTAAGTCGCTTATTTCGTTTAATTTTCTATAATACTCAGCAGTTTTAATATCGTTAGTGTACTTTACTCTATCTTCGTAAATCTCTTTATATCTTAATCCTAAACTAGCTTCTTCATCTTTGCTTATTTTTAAACTTTTATCTCTTCTAAATGAACTATAAAACCACCTCATATCGGTAGTCTCAACTATTTTGTAGAAGTTAAAAACAGGCAAGTCTTCAAAACTTAAATAGACTATTGGTTGTTCCATTACTTGTTTAAGTGATTTTTAAAAGAGTCTTGTAAATTGGGTTGTATAATATCGTTGTTTATTACTTTAGCACCCTTTTTACTAACACCTAATAGGTTGTTATTTGTTATAAATCTTGTCTTGCTAGTTAGACCCATTCCTTTACTAAAAAATTTAATCTTATTATTTTCGTAAGTTATGAAAATTCCTTTAATAAATTTACCCGTCCAGTTGAAATTATAATTAGCACCCGCAATTTTTAAAGTATTTGCCTCTTTACCTTTTCTAAAAGCCCAAGCTTGAGTGTAGGTAGAATAACTACCAACCAACAGGTCTTCACTATTCAAGCCTTTGTCTAAATTATCTTTGTTTAGTTTTATAATCTCCTTCTTGTTTTTGCGAACAATAGAGTTTACGGTCTTTTCTACATTGAAAGCCCTTAATCTTTGCTTGTATCTTGCTACGTTCCAATCAGACATTTTATTAGGTTTAAAAAAACCCTCTACGGATAGCAGAGGGTTTTTATATTAATTAAATTAAACCCTACGCTACGGTAGCACCTAATTCTGCACTTCTAAATAATACTCCTTCCGAGATTACAACCCCAGACTTTTCAGCCGAGTCGTAAGTCTTAACTCCGATAACTCCCGATAAAGACGAAGTAGTTAAAGTATAATAACCGCTTCCTTCGTCGGTAGCCGTTACCGATGCTGTAACACCTCCAATTACGGTAGCAAAATCACTAGCACCTAAGCCTTCAACAGGCGTATGTCTATCTGCTGATAAAAGAACTCTAATTTTCAATTCAGTATCTCCCGCAGAAGGTACTACTGGTCCATTAGCATCTTCAAAAGATAGAGTAACACCGTTTACTCCCGATACGTCAGAGATAGGAAATAAATTTGAAGCCAATACAACCGCATAGCTTAAATCAATTTGTCTTCTATCAGTAAGTTGGAAACTTACAGATTTCTTTTCAGTTTCAGTAGCCGTAGCTGGAACCGTAATAGCTGCCAAAGTCTGACCCGCTGTGAATCCCGTAAAGTCTCCGTTAGAAGTTACTGCGAATTTCCAATTTCCGTTAACGTCTCCTAGAATCCAACTAAGGTTTCCGAATCCTGTTAACTTAGCCATTTCCTTGTAGTAGTATTGACCTTTTTTCATAGTCAACATATACTTTGGAAGACCTTTTAAAGTCAAAGACTCTACACCTAAAGGAGAAGTCTCTAAAGTATCTTCTGCGATTGTTGGCTCAGAAGAGAAAGCATCCATTAAAGGAATTAAGTCTCCGCCTTGAACCATCTTGTCGATATACTCTTGAGTAATATCTGCGTCAGAAGGAATTACAACACCTCTTTTAATACCTAAAGCGTGGATAACTAATCCAAACTCGATATCGCAACCTAAGTCGCCCGTGTTAATTGTTTTACCTCCACAACCCGCAGATTTAGAGGCGATAGTGTTTATTACTGCCATTTTAAATAGTTTTTATTGGTTAATAAGTCCGACTGCGCTTTTGTACCCTTGAAAGTATCGCCTACTTTATATAGGTTTCCTTTCATTGTGAATTGAAAAATAACTACAAAGGACTTCTTTTTTCTTGTTTTCTTAGTTGCCATAATTAATATTTTTTAAGCATTTTATACTTGACTTGAATCTAACGTTTATAGTAAGCTGAATAGCATCCCATAGGTCGATAGTACCGTTTTTTTCGCTATCGTTAGAGTAATTAGGAAACTTCATAATTTCCCAAGTGTCCTCTGTTCTATCCGTTATCGAAGATACCGTTATACCGTGTATTAAATTTTCCGTCAAAGGTTGTAATACAACGTCAAAAGAGTTAATATACCTTTGGTCGTTAAACAATTCCTTTCTAGTTTCTCTAGTCGCAATTATAAAAGTACATTCCTTTATAATTTCTTGACCCAAGCTACCTTCGTATCTATCGGGAGATGGCAATAGCCAAATCAAAGGATAAGATTCATCTTTTTTTAATTGAATGTATCTATTTAATTCCTTTTCGTCTCCCCAGTGAAATTTAGGTTTAGAACTTAAATTGTCATTTAGTCTGATTTCGGGTATTGTATTAATAACCGCCCTTAACATATGTTCTACAACTATCATATACCTAAAGAGTTTCCAACGTGATAAAACTTAAACCTTAAATTAGGAAAAGCAGTCTCGTCTTCGTTATTTTTATCTACTAAATACTCATAAAGCGATACGGTTGATTTTTCAGATTCAAACCAATCAATACCAGTAGTTCCTAATCCGTTAATATACGTTCTAGGTTGTACTTCGTTTTGTGATTGATATAACTCTATAAATTTTAAACGTGCGGCAATATACTTTGTCGTTCCGTTGTCATTTGTAGCGTTTTTTGAATCGTTCTTTACAACTCCTGCGGTAGAGAATGTTTCGTTATAATTCCTTAAATATTCTACGTAAATATAAAATGCAATAACCGATTGATTGTTAAAACCTTTTAGACCGTCCCAGCGTTTTGCAACACCTTGAGAGTTTGTATAAGTTTTACCGTTTACTAAATCCTGCCATTTCTGTTCAGAATTATCGATATCAGTTAAAGCGATTTGCAATTCATCGTACAAAACAATTCCAAAAGCATTAAGCAATAACTCACGCTCATATTGAGTAATAAAGAAATCTAAATCACTTTGATTCGTTGGAGAACCTTCGGGAGATACATTTACGTCTTTATTATTAGGTATATATAATATACCCTTTTCAAAATTTGTTACGCTTGTTATATTTGCCATTACTTTTTAGTTTTTGCTTTTGCCGTCTTTTTTGTTTTTACGTCTAGCTTACCAGAGTCTCTAAGGGATTTTGCAACCCCTTTAGATACTCGTTTGGTTTTTCCGTTAAATGTTATTTCAACGGTATTGTCTTGGTAGAACCCCATTATAGTGGAGTTACTTCCTTAGCAATAGATGCCTTATCAGTTGCAAAGTCTCCTTTTACAAAAGCAGGATAATGGTTAGACTTAACTCTCTGAACTAATCTAGCCTCAGCCAAGATAGTAACAAAGTTTTTAGTGAAATCGTCATTTTCATAACCGATATCAAAAACTAAAGTCTCTTTGAATCTTACTCCAGCTTTGCTGAAATCTCCAACTAAATACTCTCCTTCGGTAACACCTACGTTTGAAACGATTGGAATACCTTTTACAACCGTGTTTGCGTTTGTAGAAAAAGGTGGTAAACGGTAATGTCCGTCATTTCCTTTGTCTAAATCCATTGCTGCAGCATCCGTAGGATTCATAACAATATAGTTAGGTTGGAACTGAGCAATCATAACTTGATTAATCGCTACCCTTAACACGTCTGCGTTGTTTGGGTCTACAACCTCGTTAGCTTCTCCTGTTGCAAAAGAACCAGGTGTAAAAGCAACTGCGTTTAAATTAATACCAGCCAAGTTTTGACCAGTGTTGTCTCCCGTTAATAACTGAGAATCAATTTTTAAGTTGATTACCTCTGTTAATTCTTGATTGATTTCTGATTCCATTAAAGGAACATCGTCTAGCATCTCTTTAGATACCTTGATAAAAGCGGTAACTTTACGAACTTGAGCAGAAGCAAGTACTAAATCGAAGTCGATTTGACTTTTCTTTAATCCTTCCCCAGTCATTCCTGCGTCTCCCTCAGCGTTTGCTTGTTGAACCCATTCCCAAAGATTAGAAGTAATTGAACCTACGTTCACTAAGTCTAAAATAAATGGTTGTCTACGTACAATTCTAGTGATACCAGATTCACGTTCAGCCTGTGGTATTTGACCAGTTACGTTTGAACCAAGAGTCATATTACCTACTGCCTTTACAGCAAATCTAATATTAAGCTTGTTATCGCCATTCTTCATAGCTGTTAACTTGTCTTTACTATCAGAAAGTAATTTACTTACTTGTTGCTTCATACTAAGTTTGTTTCCAGCGTTTGCTTCACTTAACTTAGCTACCAAACCTTCAATCATACCAGCTTGTGCTTTTTGAGCATCTTTTAACTCGGTATTAGAGGTTACTAATTTGTCAATGTTTCCTTTCAACTCAGTTGAGTTGTCAGTAATAGCTTTCAAAGTACTAGGATTTACCGTTTTAAAGGCATCAACTAACTTTGAATCCATTTTTTCTCCGATAGAAGATTCTATCTTAGAGATAAGCGCATTAAATTCTTGTTCGTTCATCTTAAAAATGTTTAAAATTGTTTGTTATTAATAGCATCTATTATACTGAAAGTGCCTTCTGCGGCTTTCGCTTGAGTGCCCATCTTATCTATCATAGATAAAATTGACGGCTCTTTGATGTTTATTGTTGGAGTAATTGGGTTGCTTCCCATTGGTACGGCTGAACCTTCAATTACTTTTGCTTCGGTAACTACCCAGAAATAACCTAAATCCTCTGCGTCTTTTCGGTTTATTACTTGGTCTATATATTTATCGTAAAAGTTTTTTTCTTTTTCGTATTCTTCATCGTTTACGGCAAGTTCCATTTTTACGTATCTCATTCCAACCGAATGGTTGTTTACGAAACCTTGCTTGTATTGGTCGAACATATACTTGTTTCTTGACTCCTTTACGTTTGAATCAAAAACTAAGGCTTGAGTATTTCCTAAAGCATTATACCCTAGTTCCTTCCAAGATATACTTTCTACCGATGCCTTTAAGTCTTCCCCACTAGCTATGATTTTATCAAAAGAACTTGATTGATGCTCCTGTATATGCATTATTCTTTTATTCTCCTTCAAAGACTTATTCCAAAGACCTGGTATATGAACGTCTCCGTGTGAGTCTAAAATATTGGTAGTATTAATAACCGCCTTTACTCTAAATGCTTCTACTTGAGCAATTTCACTAGATTCGCTTTTATTAGCTTTTCTTAAATCTTTTTGAGTAGATAAAGTAGTATGACCTATACCGTCTGCTAACTTAATAACACTTTTCTTTTGAGTAGTAAGTGTATCTTTGTTGGCTACTAAAAAAGCAAATAACTCTTTTTTGGTTTCGTAATTTGGTATTTCTAATTTCATAATCTACTTCTTTATAATTTTTTTGTCCTTAAACTCTTTTTCACGTTTTTTGACAATACTTTTTATTTGCTCCTTAGTTGGTTTAGTCTTCTTCATTTTCTTGTCTTTCTTGACCGTTACCACCCTCAATATTTGAGTTAGGACTAGCCGTTATTACTTGAATTTCCTCTAACTCCAAATCAGAGTCAAAACCACAAAGTTCTAAAGCCTTTTCTTTTGGAATACCCGTGATTAATAAATCATTTAATGCCTTTGCTTTTTTACTTATACCCTCGTAGCGTTCAATTAAAATGAACTGCATTATCGGTAAATGCTCATAACTACCTACAATCTCAATACTAGAATCATCTAGCAAACCGCCCAATACGTCAGCAAAAGCGTTAATACTAGATTGCATCTCATTTTGAATATAAGAAACCATTGATTCCTTAAAGTTATTGTAAGTAGTTTTTTTAGCTTCTAGAGAAATAATATCTTTCGGAATATGTAAAGCCGTGTAAATTAAGTTTCCGTCAACTTTTACGGATTCATCTAATCCCAAATCCCTTAATGCTATATGTAGTGATTGATAAGTAACACCAGCTTTTGTTACGATACCTCTTTTTCTAAACCAACCAAGACCGTAGTTGTTTTGTAGCAAGTTCTCTGCGTTTTCTTTATCCCCACCTACTAGAGGTAAGTGTGTATTTCCGCTACCACTAATTATTTCTTTACCGTTTGTTTTTAGTATGATATTCTTAGCAATAAGAGAGTCGTTTGTATTTATCAACGTCTGCTTCAATCCGTCCAACCTTGAGCGAACCTCAAAGAAGTTTTTATTGAACATATTAGGAAGGTCGTAGAAAAATATTAAATCCCGCATTGAGATATTTAAGTTTTCTCCGTCTTGGTCGTAGATTATATTTATATCCTCTAAAGCACTAGATGCTTGTTTAGATAACATTTTAGATTTGTAATTATCGGGGTATTTAATCAAGTCAGAATCTAATATATAGATAGAATCTAAATCTTCATTTCTAGTAAATCCTGGTAGTCTCTTCAAGTACCCAACTGCCTTTCCTTGAGCAATCATAATAAACTGTAAACTCTCTAAAAAGTCGTTCTGAGTCTGATATAAGTTTGGTTTTCTTAATAAGTTAATTAACCAATGGTCTTTAACCTCTTTTCGTGTAGATTTGTCTCTTACTTTAAATTCAGCTTGACTGAAAAGTTTTGCTATAAAAAGTAATGCGGGTGTTAATATAGGGTGGTTTTGAGCAAAGTCTAAATTACTAGAGTTAGCGGTAAGTCCAAATCCATTTTCGCTATTTTTTACGTACCAATTACTGCCATCCTTTGTCCTAGTCCAAGTTAGTTTTCGTAGTTTTTCGACAATATTTAATTGCATACCTTTACAGATTTGCTCAAAAGTAATAAAAAAAAACTAATTACAAGCTACGTAGACTCTTTAATAATTTTTTTTGCTATAAATATATAAGTTTTTGCAATAGCTTCCGCAATCGGCTTATAATCGGTTTTAGCGTCCGTAAATGATTTTTTATATCTAGTTGGTTGCTTTGACTCTTCTTTTACCTCGATATAGAATTTACCGTCTATAAAAACTGGGTAAACCTTTACCTCGTGCAACAAACATATACTCATTGCTTCATTTATTCCTAGTTCTTCGCTCATTTGTTTATTTTTTAGTTCCTTTTATCCGTAGTTGTAAACAATTATTTTGCTTTGTTTGTATCACACGATAAACATCTTACGTTATTTTCGTTTATATGTCTATGGTTTGTCCACGCTTGACAAGAGTAGCAAAATAACTGCTCGCTATCGCTTTTACAACTATGTGTATAATTAATAGCTTTTAAGTACTTACTTAATAAGTCTGTAATTTTTATTTTTGCACCATAAGAAAGTTCAATTTCTTGCTGAGGGTTACCTCCTAATTCTGCTATAAATAGTTCTTCTTTTGTTTGTATCATTTCTATTACATTTATCCATTAATCACGCCTGTTAATACATCTATTTTTGCTTGAATAGTTCTTAATTTTTTACCGTAATATTCAACTTTATCAGTCGTTCTGTTTTTTCTATAATTCAGCTTATCAAAAATAGTCTGCTTCTTTTCTATCAGTTTGGTAATATCTAATTCTACTTGGTTTTTTGTTTTCATAATTTTATAAAGTTCGTTGTTCATAATTTCACATAATTTAACTATTCATATTCTAATTCGTTGTCGTTAATATTTCAATGATTATGATAATCAAATCAGTTTGTCATTAATTTATACGCACTAAATCATAAATTTTTATTCTTTAACGGTTGTACAACACCAGATAAAATTAATTGCTTTTCTAACCATTCTACATAATCATCGGTATAAGAACCTGTAGTTCCATAATAACTATTGCAATCAGTTTCGTTGTTTGTTTCTTCTTTATATAATTCTTGTAAGTTCATTGTTTATTTATTTATTACTAATTCACGCAACTAACCTTAACCATATCCGTTATGATGCAATTAAAAAAGCACATAACAACGTATATAAAAAATAACTACTTATCACATTTAATATAACTTTCGTGTGTTACTATAGTTCTATTTCTTATTAGAGAATATTCGCCTTTTTTCAATAACCCTAATTCTGCTAATTGTCCTAAGTGATAAACACATTTTTGCGCTCTTTTTTCTGATTTATCCATATTCTAAATTTTAGTTTATTATTCCGTTACTTTTCATATACAACTCGTTGGTATCAACCAATTTTTAAGTAATCTTTATATTTTAAAGGCTTCATTCCTTTTCTATCACATTCAATACAAAAAGTGGCATAGGCTTCAAATTGGCAATTACCAACATCGGTTAAAGTTAATTTTTCTATTTCTCTTATTAAATTTTTCTTATCGTGCCAAGTGCTTAAATTATCTTGGTCATTGTCAAACTTCCAATAATCGTTTATTAATTGTATTACTTCTTTTTTTTTCATTATTTATAAAAATTGTGTTTTAACTATTTAAAACTAACCTTAACCATATCCGTAGTTAATAGGGCAATATTCAAGTCTTTACAAGTAAATTAACTCTCACGCTATAACTCTGACTATCAGCTATTGCCCTATGTTCTTAAATACTTCTCCGAAGCTATATTTACAAATATTTCTTTAAACTCTTCAAGAGAACGGACAATATAATATCGGAATCCTTGAGACTCAATCATAGATTTCCATTGTTTTTGTTCCTTAGACTGGTTTCCTTTTTCGTTCTTGAGTTCAATCATATACGCATTGCCCTCAAGATACAAAGTTAAATCAGAGCGACCTTTTATAACACCTAGAAATTTATTCATCTTTCCTCGATAACCGCCTACTGAGTTGTTGTTGTTGTAACAGAGAGTACCTCTTAATTCGGGATAAGTATTGTTATACCAAAGAATAATCTCCTGTTGTATTAGAGTTTCACTTTTCATAATCTCCTTTCTATAAAAGATGCGAAAGATTCTATACTCTTAAACTCAGTAAAATTATAGTCTTTCAATACTTGCCTACCCTTTTGTAAGGACTTACTAGAACCAACGTACCTATGTCGCCATTTCCTCTCTCCCGTAATACTATTCTTTATAAGAGAAACCGAAACGTCGGGTACTATTCTCTTGTGTTTCAAGTTTAGAGTAGCCATATTAATTATCTCTAATTACTTGTTTAAGACCCTTTAAAACTAAATCCGTTAAGTTTGTTTTGTTCTTTATAGCAAATATTTGTGCCTCTTCCTTCAATTCAATAGGAAGTCTAAAGGCTGATAAAATAGTTGTTGGGCTTTTCTTACGATGTGTTAAATTACTTTTCATTTCTATTATTGTTTTAGTTTAGTGAGGTAGGTAGGACTCGAACCTACAAGATTAATTTCCCCCTACAGAATTAATCTAGCCCCTTTCCGAAGCCTATGTTTACCAATTTCATCACTACCTCTTTATATATATAAACAAATATACAAAACAATTTCATATAAACAATAAAAATTCTTTAATTCTTTACGGGATGCGTACGGG
>Ga0208814_1000567_pt1 | contig 21772 bp, 18 predicted proteins | sample MalvirAntarct_55_FD_184253 | JGI IMG/M metagenome (GOLD analysis project Ga0208814, IMG submission 184253) | Marine viral communities from the Global Malaspina Expedition - Malaspina viral metaG Antarct_55 (SPAdes) (version 2) | ecosystem: Environmental > Aquatic > Marine > Oceanic | place...
GGGATAGACCCTATTATTGAAGTAGGTAATATTAATGTAAACATAAACCCAGTACCACAAGTATTTAGATATTTAGTTGAATTTGATCAAACTGAAATAGAAAATGTAATAGATACTAAAGTAGGAGGAACTCAATTTTCTAGTAGTTTAAAATGTTTTATAGCTAACGCTCAAGGTGTTATTTTTGATACTGAATTAGAAATATACCCTGTATCTGGATCATGGAATAATGGGTCAGGTACTTACTTAGATTCACCTTTTACAACTAACGGTTGTAGTTGGCGAAACCAAACTTTTGAAGGAGGTCAAGAATGGGCTACTTCTAGTTTTCAACCATATGCAACTGCTTCTTTTTCTGGAAGTAATAACGCTGGTGGTGGAACTTGGTATACAGGTTCATCTGATCCCAACAATACTAACTTATATGTTACACAATCTTTTACTCTAAGATCTGATAAAGATTTAAACGCACCCGTAACTGATATAATTAAAGTTTGGTATTCTAGCTCAAAATCAATAGGGGGACATACAAATATTCAAAACAATGGGTTTTTAGTAAAATGGGAAGATACTATAGAATTTAGTACAGCAGATGCTATCCAACCCATAATGCAATTCTACTCAGTAGATACTAATACTATATATCCTCCTACATTAGAAATAAAATGGGATGATTCTTCTTTTGAAACTGGGAATTTACCTCCAATACAAACAACAGATTTATATGTAGCCTTAGATAGTAATCCTGGTGTATTTTATGGAGAAAGTGTTAACAGGTTTAGACTAAATATAAGACCTGATTTTCCTAAACGTACCTTTCAAACAGCTTCAATTGATACAATTAATCATTATTTACCACAAGGGTCAATGTACTCTGTTAAGGATCTAGATACAAATGAAACCTTAATAAATTTTGATCCTATATTCACAAAAATAAGTTGTGATAGTCAAAGTAATTATTTTGATATATACATGAATGGTTTACAACCAGAAAGATACTATAAAATTTTAATTCAAACTGAAATAAGTGGTAGTACAATAATAAAAGATGATAATTATTACTTCAAAGTTATAAATAGATAATGTCAGAAAGAATAGACTTAATAAAAGATGTTTTTAATAAAGCAGAATATATTAAAACCATAGATACTAGTTTTAATGAATTTGGTACCTTATCTATTACTGAGGACCAACAACTTCAACCTAGTGTTGAAGAATTCTTTGGATTATACAATTCTCTTTTTTATGATATACCTGCCTTAGGTGAGACTAATTCCCATCAATATTTAATACGAACAAGTGGTGAGTATATTAATTTTGATGAGGTTAATGATGAAATACAAGCATTACAGGCAGAAATAGCTCAATTAAGAAGTGATTTATTAACGGCTCAAATAGATGCGGCACAAGTAATAGCTAGTAATACAGGAGATGAGGCGATAACAGAAACATTTAATGTTTTAGAAAAAGAAATACAATTAGCAAACGAAAATATAATAACAACAAATACAACTCTATCAGAAAATACAAACACTTCCCAAAATACCCCTTCTTTAACAAGTGGAGGTAATTCAAGTGGTGGCGGTGGAGGTGGATATTAAAAATAATATATGGTTAAAGATATTACAATACAAAGTTTAGATCCCAACACATTTGAATATCAAACATATTCGGATTCGGATTCCCAACTAATTGTACAATCTCAATTAGACACAGTATTTTCTAAAGATACTGACTATATTGAATATTATGTTTATGATCAAAATAAAAATTTAATATACCCTAGTACAACAATTCCTCTATTGGAATATGATGTAAGAAATGGGGATGTTTTATTAGACCCCCTTTCAAATCTAACAGATTTAGGTTTTGATTTGGGTGTATATAATATTCTATATACTTTTTATAGAAAAAGATTAGCTTCAAATATAGGATCAAAATACTTCATAGCTAATATATCATCAGATAGAACCGAAATTAGATTAGATAGTAATATTATTACTAATGATTTAATAATTTCTTCTTCAAATGAATTTCTCCAGTACAGAGAAAATGCTGATTATTTTGTTGATTTCTATCTTAATTTTGGTGAAAACCAAACTGTAATTGCTAATAATATTAGATTAGAAACAGAACAGGGAATTGATCCTACGGTATTAATAAAACTATATGAGCCTTTACCTAATAATTTTAGTTTAAAAGATGAACTTTGGATAGTTGAAGAGTTATCTTTACCCCAAGCTTATGAAGCAGATTTCCCTTTTGTACCTATTATAGAAGATGATTTTACATTTATTTCGGGTCCTAATTATAATCTAAATGTAATACAAGAAACATCAACTGGTGGAGAATCATTTTCATTTAATACATTATTACAATCCGATTTAACAAGTTCAATTAACCAAATACAAAATCTTTTAAATCAAAAGGAAATTGATATTAATATTAATTATGAAAAATATTCAAACTTTGTTCATTTTAGTTCTGCTAAAATACGTTTAGAAAATTTCTATTATAAGGTAGGATTAATAGAATCTGCTAGTAATCAATTATCTCAAAATTTTACTGTAGTAAGTCCAACTTCCAACACACCATCATATATAGAAAGTAAAGCTCAAATCACAGGTCAAATTGATACTATTATAAAGAATTTTGATGGGTATGAATCCTTTCTATATTTTAATAGTGGATCTCAATATTCTTATCCAAAAACAACAATTTTACCTCCATACCAACTTGCACCCACAGGAAGTACAGAAGTTTTAACTTGGATTGGTAATGCATCCGTTGGAGAAACATATTATGGGGGACAAGCATTATCAGCCTCAGATTATGATCAAGATAATAGAAATTGGTTATACTGGTCTATCCCAGAGTATTTAAGAGACGATCCTGCAAATGAAGGATATGAATTATTTGTTGATATGGTTGCTCAATATTATGACAATGTTTGGGTTTACACAAAGGATATATCAAATAAATTTGATGCTGATAACCGTTTAGAATATGGTATAGCTAAAGATTTAGTAGCTGATGCTATTAGAGATTTTGGTGTAAAATTATATGCTAGTAACTTTAATACAAATGATTTATTTACAGCGTTTTTAGGGTTAACCCCATCAGGAAGTGCGTTTCCATTCCCAAATATGACTGGTAGTTTACCTACAGAATCTGGGTTTGAGTATGTAGATACTCAAATATCTGCTTCAAATGATATAGTGCCATTAAATAACGTTCAAAAGCAAGTATATAAACGAATTTACCATAATATACCGTATTTACTTAAAACTAAGGGTACAATAGCTGGTATAAGAGCATTAATTACTTCGTATGGAATACCAGATACAATTTTACGTATAAGTGAATTTGGAGGTAAAGATAGAAATGAATCTCAGGATTACGATTTAAAACAAGATGTATTTAACTATGCATTTGATACTGGAGTAAATGCTACAAATTTTGTATCATCTTCTTTAAAAGCAAACACAAAATTCCCAGTTCAACTTGGTACTAATAAAGCTCGAACTATACAATTAAGATTTAAACCATCTGATATTCCTCTACCTACAAACAATGTAGCAAACAGCAATATTAGATATTCTCAATCTATATTTTCAACAGATGATTCAGGTGGTAATTTAATACTAGAATATACAGGTTCTGGGTTTGTAACAGGTTCATATTCAGGTTCAATTGCTAGTCCTTATGATACCTACGGTACATTAAAATTTGTACCTGCTGAAGGAGATAATCCTAATTTAAGTGCTAGTGTGTATTTGCCTTTCTTTAATGGAGATTGGTGGTCAATTCAAATGAATGTTAATGATCTTTCTCCATCAACCTCTTCTTTATATGTTGCAAACGAAATAGATGGAAAAATTGGTTTTAATGAATCTTCACTGGTACATGGGGCTGACAATTCATACTATTTTGACGCTTCTATAGGGTTTTTAAATAAAGATACAAACATTGTTTTTGATGATGGTACTATATATACTCCTTTTTCTGGATCATTTCAAGAATTAAGATACTATGTAAATGAAATTAGTCAAAGTAAATTCCTTGATTATACCGTAAATCCATATTCAAACGAAGGAAATGGTATTAATTCTACACCAGATGAACAGTTTTTTAGAGCTGCCTTAGGTACTCAACTAGATACAGGAAGTAGAACATCAATCCATCCTAGAGTAACAGGCTCAGCAGTACAAATTACACAATCCTTTGCTACTGATACAAGTACATTTTTTACAAGTAGTGCTAAATGGGTTACAAATGTAGAAGATATATTTCAAGACCAAGCACCAGCAGGTATTAAAAATAGAATTACAGATAAAATACATAAAGAAAATTTAATTTTAGCTGAGGCACCATATGGTTTTCAAACACCAACATCTTCTAAAGCTACAATTTCAAGTACTACAAGTGATGTTTTATCCTCAATGGAGTCTATACAACAACAATCATTTGTAAGTCAAAGTTATACACCTAATGTCAATTATCTAGAAGTAGCATTTTCACCATCAAACCAAATTAACGATGATATTAATGCTCAATTAGGATACTTTAATTTAGGGGATTATATTGGAGATCCAAGATTTATTTCTTCATCTGATTATAGTTATCCTAATTTAGATAGATTAAGAGACGCATATTTCGAAAAATATATTAAGGGGTATGATATAGTTGATTTCATTAGGTTAATAAAATTCTTCGATAATTCATTGTTTAAAATGATTAAAGATTTTACTCCTGCTAGGACAAGTTTAGCTTCTGGTGTAGTAGTAAAACAACATTTATTAGAAAGAAATAGACAAAGACCTGCTCAAGTAACTTCATCTCAACACGTTTATGAAGGTTTAGTAGTAAACTTACCAAAAGATTATAGTTCAGGATCATCCGATTTTCCACAATACTCAACTGAGGGATCATCTTTATACAAATTTAGTGGGGGACCAGGTGGTTCATTTAATAGATATAATGGTTTACAAACATCCCCTTCAGGATCTAAAGGTTTAGGACCGGATAATAGATTTAATTTAACACAAAGTTGGACTGAATCCTTTGATTATGGTTCAATAGATAGATCAATAATTAATTCCACTTTCTTTAACCAAAGTAGTTCACAATATATTAGTGCATCATATAAAGGTATTAGAACCGGAGTTATACACAGTGACCAATCTGAATTCTACACAGGTATATTTACTGGATCTTATATAGAAGTATCTAATGGAGATTTAAACCCAGGCTGTGAGCCCTATTTAAATGTTGTAGATACACCTATATTATTTAAACCTATATTTTTTACATTCGCTGATGGTTTAGGTTCAACAGTGAATGAAAATGATTTTTTAAACCAAGAAAACTATCCACCAAGTGGATACGCTTGGGTAGCTTCTAAACAAACTATATTTGATGGTGATGATGCTGGTACACAACAAGTCACAGCTATAAAATTAAATCAATTAGATGTTAACGGGGTAGAAATAATTAGTTATTTAAATGATTTCACCAGTTTAAGATTTTTATTCCTTGATGCTACTTTACCTTATAATTTAAAATCAACCGAATATATAATTGAAGGAAGAACCAGATTTTCAGAACATTCTTTACTTAGAGTATCTCAAGCCTTTGGACAAGGAGGTAATAACTTCCCTCAAATAGTAGATAGTGTTCAATATTACCCTATAACAAGTTCTACCCAAGGAGGTTCTATGAACTGGTCATTAGAAGCAAAAACCGATTATAGCACTATACTAACACAAAATTCTGAATCTTCAGATAATGTACAACAAAACAACTTATCTAATTCTAATATAACAACACAGGAACAAAATATATTTTTTTGGAGTGGTCCAAACCAAGATGCTTTAGGATTTTTTGATAATGGGGGTGTAAGCGCTACCACAGAAAAAATATTAGATCAAGAGATTTCATTTACATCATCTGCTTATACAATACCCTATACTCCAAACATACCCTTAGTAGTATCTGCTTCTATATTATATAGTTCATCCATTGGTATTAATAGTGCGGGTGTAGGAACCGATAGTGGTATATACCATTCAGGATCTTCTTATCAAGGAAGTAATTTAGCAATTCAAGATTTTATACTAGATTCAGGAGGAAGGTCAGTAGGAGGTCTTTTTGTAGATTTATTATCACCACGAGCTAGTGCATTTGCAGCGAGTTCATTACCAGTACCAGATGCTAGTGACGATACAGTCTTTATGCCTAGTACTGGTCTTATACAAACGAACGACACCAATTTTAATATCTGGGAAGATCAAAATTTAAGTATTTTAGCTGGTTTTGATCAACAAGCCCTTCCATCAAATGCTAAGTTTTATAAATTTTCAAATGGTAGTAATAATTTTGTATCACAGATTATATTAAGAGTTGTAAATGGAATATCAGGAAACTACTTCAATGTTATTAGTAATATCTCATCTGGTAAAGCTACAGCATTCGAAGTACCACTTACTTCTACTTCCACATTATTTATTCCCTCTCCTCTTTATGTTTTGGGTCTAGGAGACGTTGCCTTTAATGGTAATAACTGGAACACACAAATACCAGGTAATTCGGGTTCAGGAGCTAATATGGGTTCACCATACGCTGGACATCCAAAAATTAAAACAGCAGGTACAGCTTCAATGGATTGGTCATTCCCTTCTTTAACTTTAGAAGGAACACCACCAGCTTTAAATAACACAGCTGTATGGGTTCCATTTTCAGGTAGTGCATTAAATGTATCCAATGATGATTTTTTCGCTAACTTTGCACCTGGTAGTGGTTTAATAAATGGTACTTTTAGGTTCTTAGAATCATCAGGTACACCCCAAATGGGATTTGAATATGATGGTTCAGTAGAATTAAGATTATCATTTATAAAACAGGTAATAGAAAATGATATTGGAGTTACTGTTAATACTATAAATGCATTAAATTTTCGAACGTCTTTTTCATTCACTTCAACTAATGTTACTAATGCTGGTGATTATAGTGTAAGAGCATTTCTTCAAACTTGGGATGGTACTGATTTAGGTTCAACCAAATATTATTTATTTGGAGAAAATGGTCTCTCATGTAACAGTAGTGGAGCAATTACTGCTGCTAATTTAGCATCACCCTCAATAGCTGTTCCTTCTAATGATCCAACTACACAATATAGGATTGCTTTTGAAGTATTAAATACCCTAGATGAAGCTTTAGAATATACTTTTAAGATAACAAGTATAGACATAGGGGCGACTTATAATGTTAATCAAACATTAGCTATACTAACTGGATATGAAGGATTTGGTACTGATCTTTCTTTCCAAAGTAATAACCTTTCAGTACAAGAATCAAAACTTCCACCTGCGGCAAATTATTATAATGAAGCCGTAGTTGATATATACCTAAAGAAAACAGGATCATTTGGTGGTACACCTTATGACGTTATTATAACTTCATCAGTTTTTGATCCCTTAACAAATGTGGGTGGTTTTTCAGGTTCAATATACCCAGGCGTAGTAATTGATTTTGAACAATCCCCTATCTTAGATATAGAAAATCCACAAGATTTTGTTCCTGGTAACATTGCAACCACTAGTTCTACTCAAAATGAGTTAGGTGATATGTATTATGTTGAATATTCTATGAGTAATTTTGTAGGAGGGGTATTAAACAATATAACCCAAACCAACCAAAATATTACTTTTCAAACCGATAGTGACTTATCACGAATTGAAATTACTCAATCTTATTCAACACCACCAGGAGCAGGAATTTTTAACGCAACTGGGAGTATAGTATTAAGACAAGGTAATACTGCAAACACTTCTAATCTAGGAACTGAAGTTACAACATTAAGCTGGAATTTAGATCCTGAAGCTGATGGTACGGAAGCATATAGAGTAAATTTATCGGGATCCTTTACTGGGAAGTATATTCACAATGATGTATTTAGGTTTTCTGTTAGAAATGCCAAGACTAGCTTAGGATTACAGTCTGGTTTACATATTGAAAATATAACAGCTAGTTTATTCCCATCTCAATCCATATGGTCCCCATTAACATCATCTTCTGATCTCAATGTCTTTAGATCACCTGAGGATGTTAGTTTAATAATCCCTTCTTATTATCCTGGGGTTTTACCTTTTGATTTAGCGACAGATTGTCAACCTCTATTAAACAATTTCGTTAACCAAAGAACAAACCCATATTTAATGGATATAGATTACAATTTTCAAGGTAATACTATATACTTCTCCAGTTCTTTAGCACCAGTTAATTTTAAACAAATACTATCCGGTAGCGCTATAAGAGCAGCTGTCCCCGTATCTAACTACACTCAATTTAGTTCTATTAGTCCAAGATATTTAGGAGCAAAATCAACAAGTCAACGATTAAATGTTTGGAGTGTTGGGGATACAGGAACATTTGGTAAAAATCCAACAGTAGAATTAAGAGATGCTTATTTTGGGTATTTCAATGATCTAGATGATCCATATCCAAACATAAATAATTTAACAAGAGTTAATTTAAACTATTTGATTGACGAACAAGGTAACGCTTTACCTCCATCATTAAATCAATTAAGTATAGATACTTTTCAAACAGTATTTCCTAATGAAACTTTAGGTAAATTAGCAGTAAAATCTGGGGAAAATCAATATAGAAGTTTGGGGAAACCGGCTGTTATTGAACGTATGATGCAATATGTTACTCCAATTATGTATTCACAAAACTCTGGAGATAATTACACTAATATAATACCTCTATCAGGATCAGGTTATATATCACGATATGACAATGATGATGCAAGTGCACAAACATTTTCAGGATTTAATGCCCTAGGAGAAGCTATAGGTTTTGTAATTCAACCAACACAATCAATAGATTTAATTTTAAACCCTACAAGTTCTGTTACTTCCGCTTCAGGAACTACTTTTAGTCCTTGGGATTTAGGTAATACAACCGCTGGAGCTGGGGTAGCATATTATGATGAAGATAAATATTCATCATTAACAATAGGTGAAGATTTACCAAACCAACAAATAATAACTCTTCAATCTTCTATAGTAACCTCTTTTATAAGTGATACAAAACGTGTAAGAGATGAACTACAATTTAACTTACATTTATACACAGGCTCAAACGTACCACAAGATATAACATCAAAATATAACCCAGAAACCGAAGTTGGGTTTAACTTAGAAGATATTACGTGTACTGTGTATACAGATGATGGTAGAATAACAGATATAGGTAGTGTATTAGAATATGGATGGTTTAATATGACAAACATAGTAAACTATGAAAAAGTACTAAATAGAACTTCATTTTTAGGATGGAGGAGAAACAAATGGAAATATTCAAGAGTGCCAGTTCCTACAGGGGGAATTAGTTGTACTGTGGATTGGGAGATGTTTGAAACTTTATTTGACTTAGGTTTAATGAGAGAAAGATTTCCTAGAGGAGGAGCAGGAGTCAAGGCATTAGAATGGAATATTACAGCCAATTCAGGAAATTATAATATTAAGGTAGGTGATGAATTAAGGTGGAGGTTTAACGGTTCTTTTAAAGATAAAAGAAGTGGTTATAGACAAGGATTTTTCTTCCCCTCAAATTTTGAAGGACAATATACCTCAGTTAATATTGAAGGCGTAGGTGTGTATGATCATTTATTAAGTGAAGCAAACACAGCTCAAGCACCCTATTGGGTATTTACAGGTTCATCTGGTGGGGGTACTACAATAGTAGATCAACGATTTTTAGTAATGTCTTCTTCAAATATGAATGAAGCTTATGGGTCGTCCTTTAGACAAGCAGATCTAGATTACTTCCCAGCATCATCAGATTTTTTCCCTATGGGTGTTGAACCAAAAAATACAAGATTTGATAATATTGAATATTCCTTAGAATTACAAATTGGAGATGAAATAAGATTTGCTAATAATGAAAACTTTACATACACAATTAAAGAAGTATTCCCACCACAGAACAATAATGGAACTCCTGATAGAAAAAACAGATTAAAAATTAAAGTTGATCAACCTGTAGATACATCTATTAATAAAGATTTCTTTTTAGTAAGGAGACCTATTGTTAATCCTAATTCATTATATTTAAACACTCCATTCCCTTATGAATCACTATCAAGTGCTAGTATAAGTAATGGGGTAGTAGAATATTCAGGCTCAAGATTCGCTTTAACAGGCAGTATAAATACAGGTAGCGTCAATGGTAATGCTAATTTAAGTGGTTCTTACTCTGCTTCATTTAGTGACTTGGAGATTACAAGTACTCCTGGTATATTGTATCCTGATTTTCCAACGGAGTATTTAATACAAAGTGCTTCAATTATAGTAAATGATTTAATTTCTAAAAGAATTATAGAATCTTAATAAAATACATATTTATGACATATAACAATATTTATATAAAAAACAAAAAATGGGATATTTAAATAACGCGGTGATAACAGTTGATGCTATCTTAACTACTAAAGGGAGAGAGTTGCTAGCAAGAAACGATGGTTCTTTTCAGATTACACAATTTGCATTAGGGGATGATGAAATAGATTATACACTTTATAATCCAAACCACCCATCTGGTTCAGCATATTATGGTGAAGCAATTGACAACATGCCTCTATTAGAAGCATTTCCAAGTGAACTTCAAATCATGAAGTATAAATTAACTACATTACCTAGAGGTACAGCTAAATTACCTGTATTAGATTTAGGTTATGCTGCTATTACATTAAAACAAGGTGCTCAATTATCTATAACACCACAGACTTTGAATTACCTAGGTAATGAACAAACATTTGAAACATCAGGGTATAGTGTAACTATAGGGGATATAAGATTATTAAATACCTTTGTAGGACAAGGGATACAAACCGAATCTGCAATCCAAGCAAACCAAAATGCAACCCAAACTATAGGTACTAGTGTTTCTAAAACAATAATTGGAACACAAATTAATATTACAGCAACTACAATCAATACATTATTTGGTGCCAATGCTCAATTAAGAACAACACTTACAGTAACTGGATTAGATAGTGGGGCAAGATTAACAGTTCCAATAACAATAACAAGACAATCATTAACATCATAAAATATGGCTTTTAAAAGACTAGACCCAGAAGATTTTGTAGTAAGTTCCGATTCGGTAACTTCAACAGTATGGAGTAATAACTCACCTTCTCTAAATACTTACTTTACTTCTTCAGTACAAACAGAAGGTTCTTCCGGTCCTTATTATTTAAGTGTTTATCAAACAGCATCTGCTCTTGATACAGCCGCTGTTCAATTCCAAATTGCTTATGCCAATAAAAATGGTGGTGGTGGAGTTAATTTTGATGGTTCTGTACCTTTTGTATCACCCACAACTACTATTTATGGACAATATCGAACTTTAATATTAGAAGATGAGAATTCTAACTTTATATGGGGTGAATCTTCTACAGGTAGTGCTGATAACGCCTTTTATGTTATAAGTATTGAACGAGCAAGATATAAACAATCCTTACTTCCTGGTACTATAAATTTAATATTATCAAGTAGTAACACAGTAGCAACAAATAGCCCAACAATACAATTAACAGATAACTCAGGTATGGTAACCCTACCTACCTATTACGGTACACAAAGAATTTACCAAATGATCAGTGGTTCAGATGGAGTAGCATATGATGCTGGGTCTGGAGGAACAGGTTTTACACCTAATAGTGGTTCTTATGGTTGGTTCTGTCCTGACATTTCTACTATATTATTAAATGTTGCGGCTTTAGATGATAATACAGCAACTGGAGGTGGAATAAACATCTCATCATCATCAACAGCAGATAATTTCGGTAATAATCCTTCAAAATTATTCAACCAAATTTCAGGTTCAGTAGGAAATACAATAGGAAATATTTTTGAATTAAATTCTCAAGAAACCATTACATCAGATTATGTTTTTGTAAGAGCAAGAAATAATGAATTTAATTATACAGAAAATCCATCATTCATATCAGGTTCAACTGGTGAAGTAATTTATCCTTACTTTATTAATAACCCACAAACATTCCCCACAACAGTAGGAATGTATAATGATTCAAATGATTTAATAGCCGTAGCTAAATTATCAAAACCTATACAAAAAGACTTTACAAAAGAAGCTCTTGTTAGAGTTAAACTAGATTTCTAAAATGAATGAGCGCTTACAAACAATTCAATACACAGGACTTAATAGTATCACCACTTGAAGTAAATAAATCATTTTCTTTTAAAGGTGGTGGTATCCTAACTGGATCTGATATAGGTATTAATAGATTTACAGGTAGTAGAGGAGATTATCTAATATCAGGTAGTCAACTTTCTGGTACAATACCAAACCAACAAATCCCTTCAGTATTAGTTTATGATTCTATAAAACAGCTTTATTATACAAATTATCTTTCTGGTAGTGGTGGTTTTATAAGCAATGCTATTACATCTAGTGTTTTATTAGGAGCCAATCGTGAGGGTAATACTCTTATTGGAGGTGTTCAACAAACAAATTTTTATAATTACGAACAAACTACACTTTGGCCTAATAAAACATTCCCAACATCTTCAATTGGTGTAATATCAATTCCATCTAAATTATTTGGAGATTATATCCAACCTAATTCTTTCTTTTTAGAAGGACCAAGTGGTTCTATTAAAGATGATGGTGAAGGTAGACTATTATGGAAACATACAAATAACACCCCATCTACTCCTTATGAGTACATGAATGGTAATATTATTTATCAACATGGTATAGTAACTTTATTCGACTCCATAACAGAAGGATCAGATATAGATAGTGTGTATGGTAATGGAGTATATGGTTCCTCTACTTATGGTTTAAGTAGAATATCAAGAATAGACTATATTGAATCTTTTGTTTCTGGTTCCAATGTTACAATGTCATTTTCTAGTTCATATAAATTATTTGAGACACAATATCAATGTACTATAGATGAAAATGAATTTAATTATACATTAAACCCAAGTGCAATAACAGGTAGTCAAATACCTACAGTATTTTCAGGAAGTAGTATAGAATGGGAAAACACAGCATCTATTGGTACTCCTTTAGGGTTTATAACAAGTTCATTTTTTGAACCCTATATTACAACTGTAGGATTATACGATGAGAAGTATCAATTATTAGCTGTAGGAAAATTAGCACAAGCTTTACAATCATCTCCTACAACCGATACAACTATTTTAGTAAATATAGACAGATAGTTTATATTTATAATAAACACCAAGTAAAATGGCAAAAAAATTACAATATAAAAGTGATATTGAACAAGGAAAAATTGTTGAATCATGGCATGTATCCCAATCAGTTGATGCTTTTGCTTCAACTAACCAAGTCGCTTACGATATATCAGTATCTGGGTCTTTTAAAGTAACAGGCTCACAATTTATTGAACCTACTAATCTTAATAACCAAGTAAGAAGTTTTGTATTATCATATGATAATACTACAGGTCAAATATTTAAAATGCTTACTACTGCTATCGAAAGTACTTTTCCTTTTGTATTTAATACAACTTCATTAACTGGTATACAATCTGCTGCTAATACAGCAAGTGGTGCTAATTCTATAGCGATGGGAATTAACACAACTGCAACTGGAGGGGGTTCTACAGCAATGGGAACTGAAACAACAGCAAGTGGAGATGCTTCTACAGCAATGGGAGAAGGTACAAAAGCACTTGGAGATTCTTCTTTAGCGATAGGAGACACCACAATTGCAGGTGGATCTAATTCTACAGCAATGGGAATTAACACAATTGCAAGTGGAGATACTTCTGTAGCAATGGGAAGTGGCACAACAGCAAGTGGAATAGCTTCTACAGCAATGGGAGTCACCACAATTGCAGGTGGATCTAATTCTACAGCAATGGGAAGTGGCACAACAGCAAGTGGAACTAATTCTGTAGCAATGGGAAATACCACAACAGCAGTTGGAGCTAATTCTGTAGCAATGGGAAGTAACACAAAAGCAAGTGGAGTTGCTTCTACAGCCATGGGAGTTTTAACATCAGCAAGTGCTGATTTTTCTACAGCAATGGGAATTGGCACAGAAGCAAGTGGAAATAATTCTACAGCAATGGGAGATAACACAGAAGCAAGTGGATATGCTTCTACAGCAATGGGAAGAAGCACAACAGCAAGTGGAAGTGATTCTACAGCTATGGGATTTTTCACAGAAGCAAGTGGACTACGTTCTACATCAATGGGAATTGGCACAGATGCAAGTGGAAATAATTCTACAGCTATGGGAGATAACACAGAAGCATTTGGATATGCTTCTACAGCAATAGGACGATTCAATGTTCTTAATACTGGCGACAACAAAACTTTTTATGCTGCAACTAACACAGCTTTCTCTATAGGTAACGGTACAGCTGGAGTATCAAGGTCAGATGCATTTAAAGTTTTATTCAATGGTACTACAACTATATCGGGTAGTATTACAGGTACATCTATTATTAAATCTGGAGGGACAAGTACTGAATATTTAATGGCTGATGGCTCTGTTACTACAGCAAGTTATAAAGTATATACTGCTTTACTTACTCAAACAGGAACCTCAACACCAGTAGCTACTATATTAGAGAATACTACAGGTGGAACAATTACATGGTCAAGAACCTCCGTGGGAGTATTTGTTGCCACTATTTCAGGCGCTGTATTTACTGTTGATAAAACTATAGTTTTTAATAACAACGGCACAGGTGGAGCTTCTTTTACCCCAACTATCATGTTCTCTTGGATAAGAACTAGTGATACACAAATGACTTTATATGGTGCTAATGGTGATAACAAATTAACTAGTGCTTCTTTTGAAATAAGAGTATACAGCTAGAACATGGTTAGAATAATTATATTAAATTAAATATGAGTTGGACTTATAAAACGAATGAAATAACAGATGTTACTCAATTCCCAAATAACACCTTTGGGTTTATTTATATGGTAAAGCACAAACCAACTAATAAATCTTATATTGGGAAAAAATATCTATTCCATAATCAAAAAAAGAAATTAGGGAAAAAAGAAACCCAATTGTTAAAAGAGGAAAGAAAATTACAAGGTTTAAGAGGAGCAACTCCAAAAACAAAACAAATTACTAAAGAATCAAATTGGAAAACATATTATGGTTCTCAAAATGATATCAAATTTTTATTATCTGAAGGTAAAAAAGATGAATTCGAACGTGTTATATTAAAGTGTGTCCAAACCAAAAAACAATTAACTTATTTTGAACTTAAATATCAAATGATATATCAAGTATTAGAAAAACCAGATGAGTTCTTTAACTTTAACATCCTAGGAAAGTTTTTCACTAAGGATTTAGAAGGTTTAGTTTTTGAAAGTATTGTGGAGGACACAAAATAGGGTTGTATATTACCATTTATGATAAATCAACTGTTAGTTACATTAGTAAATTCAGTATTAGGTTCGGGCAAACCCACTGCTCGAAATAATTATGCCTATAATTGTCCTTTATGTCATCATACAAAACCTAAATTAGAGGTTAATTTAACAGAAAATAGAGAAGGTAAAAATCCTTGGCATTGTTGGGCTTGTGACGCACGAGGTACTACAATATACAGCTTGTTTAAGCAATTAAAAACTGACATATCTAAATTTACAGAGCTTAAATCCTTAGTTAAATCCTCTACAACTTACAAACCAAAGCATGATGTAGATACGTTAAAATTACCACAAGAATACGTTAGCTTAATTAACTTCTCAACTAAAACACATATTATGGCTAGGCATGCTTTAGCATTTCTTAAAAAACGTAATATAACGGAATTAGATATTATTAAATATAATATAGGGTATTGCCCTACAGGTAAATATCGAAATAGAGTAATAATACCTACATATAACCAAGATGGTTCTTTAAACTATTTCACAGCACGGTCATTTGAAACAAATTCCACCTACAAATACATGAACCCAGAATCATCAAGAGATGTAATAGCTAATGAACACCTAATTAATTGGAATATACCAATTATTTTATGTGAAGGTTTATTTGATGCTATGGCTATAAAAAGAAACGCAATCCCACTATTAGGGAAAAACATACAGAGTAGCTTAATGAAAAAGATAGTTACATCTGTAGTAGATAAAATTTATATTGCATTAGATAAGGACGCAATAAAACAAGCTTTAAAATTCTGCGAACGATTAATGGCAGAAGGAAAAGAAGTCTATCTCGTAAATTTACAAGATAAGGACCCGAGTGAAATGGGTTTCGAAAATTTTACAAAACTAATACAAAATACACTCCCATTAACTTACTATGACTTAATGGAACATAAACTATCATTATGATAAAAAAATCATACAAAAGATTATTAGAGATTTCAGATGACTACCAACAAGTTACAATGCCAGATTCTAGGTATTATAGACGAAATGGTAACTATTATCCATCTATTACACACGTTTTAAGTACTTACCCTAAAGGTAAATATTTTGAAGACTGGCTTAAAAAAGTGGGACATGCATCTGAACACATTGTTAAGAAAGCAGCTGCGGAAGGTACACAAGTACACGAAATGATTGAGGATTGGTTAAATGGGAAAGAAATTACATTTCTATACCCTGATGGTAACCCAAAAATGCCAGCACACGTTTGGCAAATGTTTCTTAGATTCGTTGATTTTTGGGAAACATACAATCCTGTATTAGTAGAAGCAGAAGTACACCTATTTTCGGATAAACTACAAGTTGCAGGAACGTGCGATTTAGTGTGTGAATTGGAATTTAATGGAAAAACTGAACGTTGGATTATAGATTTTAAGACATCTAATCATTTACAGACAACATATGACTTGCAAGGAGCACTATATGCTCAATGTTATGAAGAATGTTATGGTAAAAAAGTAGATAGAGTAGGGGTTTTATGGTTAAAATCTAAATCGAGAGGTAAAGATAAAGCCGGAAAACGTTTAAAAGGTAAAAATTGGGAAGTATATGAATCACCTCGCACACAAGAGGAAAATTTAGAAATATTTAGTCATGTTAAGGCATTATTTCATTTAGAAAACCCTAAATTAACACCTTATACCTCTACATTCCAGACAACATCTAAAAGAAAACTTTAAAAATAATGCATAGGAGGCTTGGATACCCGGGGGAGAGTTCGTATCTTCACGTGTTGTTAATAATGACAACATTTAATTTAAAACAATTAAGGTTATGATGAGTCCAGAAAGTATTTATTTCGAAGAACAAGAGTTTAAGAGGTTTGAAGAGATTATGAACACAAAAGAATACCTCACAAAAGAGGAGTATGATTTTTGTTTTTCATATGACAAAGATATTAGAGTAGATACCTCTTATGTAGGTTTTTCTGATAATAGAGATTATTTAAACTTAAGATTATATAGTGAACACGATCATGAGAAGCGTGAATATGAAATAGAAATTGGATAAAAGTAATGCATGGGAGGCTAGGCTTCCTGGGCTATCTTTCGTATATTTACGTGTTGTTAATAATGACAACATTTAATTCAAACAAATTATGACCATTCAAAAATTACAAGACAGAATTCAAGGATTAGAGATTTCAGCAGCACTTAACAGAGAGTTAGGACACACTACAAGAGCTGAGATGAATCAGGCAGCTATCGATAAGTTATCTGATGAGATTAACCTAAGATTCCAAACACCAGCAGGTAGAAATTCTAAACTATACACAACAATTTAAAAATAAAGGTTATGAGAAAATTTAGCGATATAAAATTAGGAATGTTGGTTGAAACCCATAAAGGAATCGGTCTAATAGTAGGAATATCAGAGAACTCAAGGAATGAGATTGAGTTGCATGTGCGAATCATTGAAGGTGGAGAAGAGTTTTTTATAATGCAAAGTGAAGTAACTTATATAGATTAAATTTAAAAGTATAAAATAAAGGTTATGGAGATAATTAAGATTCCCAACGAGACGATTACGTTCAAATATGGAACAGTTGACAAGCACGCAGTAGTATTTCAAGATACAATTGTATATACAGGTAGCGAACCTCAGTGTAACAGATTTATACGTTATATGGAAAAATCACAGGCACAAGAGATTTTAAATCTAGCTAAGTTAAAAAATTAAATAAATAAACAATAAAAGTTATGAAAAAAATAGTATATTTACACGGTTTAGAGAGTGAAGCAGGAGGAACAAAAGTGTCTTTCTTAGCAGAAAAAGGTATGGTTCATGCACCTATAATGGATTATGAAACATTAGATTTAGATGAATTCATTTATACTTTAGGTATGCCTGATTTAATTATTGGTTCTAGTATGGGTGGTTATGTTGCTGATATTATTGGTTCAAGATTAGGAGTTGATGTTTTATTATTTAACCCAGCATTACATAGTAGAAGTATTGGTTTAGATTATAAGTATTACAGTAATCTATATAAACGTACAATTATTTTAGGTACTGAAGATAATATTATTAATCCTAAATATACTAAAAAGTTATGGGATATTTTTAATAATGAAGCAATATTTGATGAAATAGAGGGAATGGGTCATAGAACGCCACTTGATATTTTTATCAATATGTATAATAAACATACTTAATTATGATAAAATTAATAGACCTATTAAATGAATTAAATATTCCTAAAAACAAATGGGTAACTATACCATCCTCAGAACTAGAAAACTATGATGATGAAATTTTTAAACTAATTTCTACAGCATATGCTCCAATTGGTGGGCACCCCAATTATAAATCCTCTAATGATGTATCAGGTAGCGAATCAGACGCCGAATATGAGGCAATAGATTTAGATGATGACCCAGAAATAGATGCCCTAACAGTATCTAAATCTAAACCTTCAGGTAAAAAGTTTGTAGCAACAGGACACGATAATACTAAAGCCTCTAGAAGTAAAGTAGTAAACCATAAAGCAAATAAATTAAAATCAAGTGGTTATTTTATAGAAGTTTCAGGTAAGCTAATTGATATATTAGTTGCAAAAGGTGTAGAACCTATTGACGATGAAGAAATAGTACGTAAAGTACTTAAAGGTAAAGATATTGAATGGTTGGGTAATGGTCAATATAAAAGAACAATTGGTGGTAAATTATTTACCAAATCATTAATGGGAAAACCAGAAATAAATAAATAAAAATAAAATGAAAGAATTACAAACATTCAGGAAATACTTAGCTGAAGAAGCTGAAGAAAAATTTACAAAAGATACTCTTATTAAAGCTTTAGGAGATGCAGATGATGCCCCTATACAAATGTTTGATGGTAGAGAATTAATAATTTACAACCCAAACTCTAATAACGACGATAATGCTGCAATGTGGTTTGACGATACTGTATTTGCTGTTGACCAAGATGGACAAGAAGAAGAAGTTGACTATAGAGATATAGCAGGAATTTTCCCTCTGGGGAGGTAATATTAAATTAAACTCCATATTATGATAAGTTTAATACAATTATTAAAAGAGGCACAAGGTAATCCAAAAGCTATTATATTAGCAGGAGCACCTGGAGCAGGTAAAGGATATATTTTACGTGGTTTAGACTTAGGAGGTTTAAAAGTATTAAATGTAGATAATATTTACGTTAACTTACTTAAAAAGGCAAATGTATCATTAGATTTAAAAAATGCTACACCTGAAGAAAGAAGTGAACAAGCTAAACAAATGGCTGTTGCAAATAAAGAATTTAAAGGTGACATAGCTTCTACAATTGAAGGTAAACAATCCTTTATATTAGATGGTACAGCCGCATCATATAACACAACAGCTAAACTGAAAATTGAGTTAGATGAAGCAGGGTATGATGTGTTTATGCTATATGTGTATACTGATTTAGAACGTTCATTAAGCCAAAACCAAGACAGATATACAAAATCAGGAGGTGAAGATAGAAGTTTAGCACCTGCAATTGTAATGCGTACTTGGAAAGGGGTAACAGATAATTTACCTAAATATGCTGATTTATTTGGTAATAATTTTGTTGCAGTAGCCAATACATTAGATGATAAGATGCAAGATATAGATAAAATCATAGATAAATATCTTAAACCATTTGCACCCACAGGTACAAAACCAAAAACACCAGAACAACAAAAGAAATCTGACGAAAGAAAGATTAAAGACAAAGAAGAAATCCAAGCTATGTTAAGCGATGATTTTATATATGATGTAATTGAATACACTATGTCTAAGGAAGAAGCACAAATGCGATTAAAACAATTTTTAACATGAAAAAAAATAAATTAAAACAACTGATCAAAGAAGAAATACTTAGTATATTGAATGAAAGATCTTTATCAAATAAACTTGGGCTTGATTTTAAGGCTAAAAAATTAGCAAAACAAATTACCTCTATATTAGATAGAATAGAACAAGACCCAAAATATATTGAAAGCAAACGTTTATTTGACTCGGGAGAAATGGGAAAAAGAAAATTTGAAGATATTGTAAGAAAAGAATTATTAACTCCTGAAGAACATAAAATATTTGACGAAATAGTAAATGATTCTAGATATGGAACCACTGATTACGAACCCATCTTTAGAAAATTATCTGGAAACCCTCAAGATCCTACCCATAAAGTAGGGAGAAGTAATGTAATGAAACGAGCAATAGACATGGGGTTAAATGTTTATGGGTTTGGTAGTACAGACAGTAAAAACACATCATACTTTGACGAATTTAAATATTAAAACAATTTTTATCTAAATGAGTTTAGTAAATGAATTAATAGAAGGATTACTACCAGAACAAGAAAAGAAAAAGGTAGTAGCAGTATATGGTGGAGGTTTTAAACCACCAACTTCAGGCCATTTTGAAGTTGTACAACAGGCACTTAAAGAAAACCCTGAAATTGATAAATTTATTATTTTAATAGGTGGTAAACCGAGAAATGGTATATCTCCTGATGAGTCAATCTTAATATGGGATATCTATAAACAATATTTACCTTATAAAGTTGAAGTAAAATACACATCAGTACCCCCTATAAAAGGCATCTACAACTACGCTAAAGAACACCCAAATGAAGAAGTATTATTTGTTATAGGAGCTAGGGAAGGTAATGAAGAAGATTTTAAAGATATAGCATCTAGAACTACTTCATTAGATAAATACCCTAACCTAAATTTACGTACAATTGTTACAACAGGTGGTGTGTCAGGAACAGCAGCTAGAAATGCTTCTAAAATATCATTAGATAAATTTAAAAATTCTGTCCCATCTGAATTATCAGATGAAGAAGTAGAACAAGTATTTAATATAGTAGCAGATAAAATACAAGAAGTATTAACCGAAAATGCCTCCTATTCTAAAGAAATAAACATTAAAGAAAAAATATCCCAATTAACCCTTCATATGATAAAAAAGGGTATGAATATTGAACCCTTACCCTCACTTGAATTTGTAGATGGTGATTCGAAAAATGCTAAAGACTTTTTCGGTAAAACAGCATATTACGATCCAAACAGACAACATATAGTATTATATACTGAAGGTAGACATCCAAAAGATATTGTACGTTCGTATTCACATGAAATGATACACCATATTCAACACTTAGAAGATAGATTAGGTGATGTATCAGGTACAGACACAACAAGTGATGAACACTTAACTAAATTAGAAAAAGAAGCTAATTTAAGAGGTACAATGACATTTAGAAATTGGACTGATAGTTTAAATGAAGATATAGCTAAAAACACCAACCAAATATATCAT
>Ga0208814_1000568_pt1 | contig 21768 bp, 31 predicted proteins | sample MalvirAntarct_55_FD_184253 | JGI IMG/M metagenome (GOLD analysis project Ga0208814, IMG submission 184253) | Marine viral communities from the Global Malaspina Expedition - Malaspina viral metaG Antarct_55 (SPAdes) (version 2) | ecosystem: Environmental > Aquatic > Marine > Oceanic | place...
TACGCGTGGGAACGCGCGCCGCTTGACCGACGTGGCATCACTATGCCCGTCGAGGTGGGCGTAGCCCACGACCTAAAGAGCGCTGACGCGCTTGATAACTGCATTTACACACTAGGAGAGAACTGATGGAACAACTGCACCTCGAACAGAACAGCCAAGAGTGGCTGGACGCCCGTAAGAAGTACCGCACCGCCAGCGAGGCGGCTATTGTGCTGGGCATCAGCCCGTTCACCACGCCCGATAACTTTAAGCTGATTAAGGCGGGCGTGAAGAAACAATATTACTCCGCCGCTATGAAGCAGGGCCACGACCTCGAGGACATTGTGCGCCAGCGCTCCAACAAGCACTTCAAGCGCGACTTCAAGGACGAGTGCTGGGCCAACGGGGACTACATGGCGAGCCTTGACGGGATCGACGGCGACACGCTGGTAGAGCTGAAGGTGTCAGATCGCACGTACCGCGACCTAAAGGACGGCATCACGCCCGACTACTACTACGCGCAGGTGCAACAGCAGTTGTATTGCAGCCCTGCCAAGTACGGCTACATCGTCGCCTACAGCCCGAAGGCCGACGCCATCGCAGTGAGCGACCGGATCGAGCCCGACTACACGTTCATGCAGAAAGTGTCGGCGGCGTGGGCTAAGTTCGACGCCATGCCCGTTCCGCAGGTGGCCGATCTGTCCGAGGATAACGAGGTCATGGCGCTGTTTAACGACTACGAGAGCCTCAAGGCGCAAGCGGACAAGATCAAGGCGCAGATGGACGACGTCAAGATGCGACTGGTTGAGCGCGCTGACGACCGCAGCATTTTAGCGTCGGGGTTCAAGCTGTCTCGGGGCAAGCCGCGCGTCACGTATGACTACAAGAGGGCGGCGACCAAGTCTGGCGTGGACCTTGAGCAGTACCGCAAAGAGAGTGAGGGGTCGTGGACCATCACCACGCCGCGGAACCCGTTCCTATGACCTACCTGCCACACCAGATAGAGACGTCGGACAGGTGCGCGGCGGTCCTCAAGGACAAAGGCGTCTGTCTCTTGCAGGGCGAGATGCGGACGGGCAAGACCCGCACCGCCATCCGCACTCTTGATCTACTAGGGGCCAAGCGCGCGCTGGTCGTGACGAAGAAAGCCGCTATACCCGGCTGGCAATCTGAGATTGACGCGACGGCCTTTAATAACGCATACGTCACCAACTACGAGCAGTGCGCTAAACTCGGCGCGGCCGACTTCGATTTTGTCGTTGTGGACGAGAGCCACGCCGTCAGCCGACCGGGCAAGCCCACGCAGCGCTGGAAGCATTTGGCGCGGATCACAAGGGGAAAGCGCGTGCTGCTGATGACAGGCACACCCTCAACCGAGAGCCTGCTGCAACTTTTCTACCAGTTCGCGCTGTCAAGCTGGTCGCCGCTTCGCTACAAGAACTTCTACGAGTTCTTTAAGGTGTGGGGCATCCCCGCACAGATACGCATCAACGGGCGCTGGGTTGAGCAGTACAAGAAGGCCCGTCCCGCTTTGCTTAATAACATGAAGCCTTGGATCGTCACCCTGACGCAAGACCAAGCGGGCATCACGCACAAGGCGGTTGATAAGGTCCACACGGTTGCGCTGGGAGCCGCCACTAAGGGGCTCATCGCCACGATCCAGCGGGACAAGGTGGCGACACTGGCCCCCGACGTTGTGTTTGCGGCCGAGAGTGACATGGCCGAACGGGTTGTTATACACCAGATTGAGGCGGGTGCAGTGCTGGTGGACGAGCAGTTGATTGACCTGCCAAACACGGAGGTGATCGACTACATCAAGGCCACTTGGGGAGACAGCGAGGGGCTGGCACTCATGGCGCACTTCCGCAGCACCCGTATGAAGCTGGAGAAGCACTTTCCCAAGGCGTCTATCTTTTCCAGCGTGGCCCACGCCGAGGGTGTGAGCCTTGCCGACTTCGACCACTTCGTGATCGTCAACAGCGACTACAGCGGCGCTAAGTTCGTACAGCGGCGTGACCGAGGTGTGAACCTAAACAAGCGCACGGACGCCGTGGTCAACCACATCGTGACCGACGGCGGCGTCAGCCAGCACGTCTACACAGCGGTCAGTAAGAAACTTGACTTCACGTTGCAAAATTACAGGAGGTTACGTGCCGTCTGAGAGCAGCATCCAGAAAGCAATTCTAAAATTGCTGAACGCCCGCGACGACGTGTGGGCGGTCAAGACGATCACGACAAACCGCAACGGCACGCCAGACATAATAGCCAGCGTCGGCGGGCACTTCGTTGCGATTGAGGTGAAAGCAGCCAAGGGCGTAGTCGCGCCCTTGCAGACATATCAGATTGATCTGATTAACAAAACAGGCGGCACGGCAGGCGTGGCGCGTAGCACTGGAGAGGTAAAAGATATGCTAACAGCAGTAGACAGAATGTCGTTAATCGACGGGGACTTTGAGCAGCTCGGGGGCGTTGACCACGCCGTCAAGGACACGCTGGTAGACCTGCGCGAGACGCTAGAGCAGGTAGAGGATGAACTACGGGCGTTGCTCGGTCTCGACGACATTTCCGACGCGGACATCCGCAAAGTATTAAAAATTATTCTTTAACGGCTTGCGTGTTGGGGCCAAGGGCCCTATACAACTACTACGACAACAGGAGAAGACAATGACCAAAGAAGATTTTAGAGAGGCCCGCCAAACCCTCTGCTACAGCCAGAGAGCGCTTGCTGACGAGTGGGGCATGGGCGTCAACGGCGGCCGCAGTATTCGCCGTTGGGAAGCCGGGGACCGCCCGCTTAACCCGATTGCTGCTTACTGCATAACCCTTATGCTCAACAAAATTAAATAGAGAGAACAAACATGACACCAATCACAATAACCAATCTACACGCGCGCGGCTTCGGCTTCGCTGTCACGGAAATGGGCGAGCAAGTCTTTATCCCACCACACACGGCCAGCACGGTCACGGGCTTAGCCGCAGGCGACAGTATTGCGGCTGTGCTGGTCCCGAACCCGCGCCAAGACGATTTGGCTACTACGCCGACGCCTTGGCTGGCTGTCAAGCTGCTTGACAGTGCAGGACCAGAACCAGACGTGCCACGCGAAGAACCTGTCGGCGTTTCGCTGGACGAACGAGCCTATTCTGCGCTGCGCACAGTCGCATTCGCAACGAACAACGATTTGGCGGAGATGCTGAACGAGGACTTCAGGGCGGTCAGCAACGCCATGAAGCGGCTGTTCAACGCGGGCCGCATCAGTAAAGCAGACGTCCACCACCGCGTCGGCCAGCAGCGCCCGTCATTCTTGCTGTGGGCCATGACCGCCAGCGATTTCGTCGAGGAGAATGCATAATGCCGACTAGAGAACAGCTAGAGATTGCGCTGGGAGAGGCGTGGAAAGCCATGGCTAAGAAGGAAGGGCACTTTCCGGGGGTGCCCAAGAAATTTGTCCCCAGCCAAAGAGACAGCGACGCATTAGCCGACACGTTGTTGCGGATCATGCAAAGACGCCCGGGCGCGACGCTGGTTAATTTGACAGCGGAACTAAAAACCACACTCGACGACACTCGACGTCGAATGGCTAACCTAATGCGTCGCGGCGATGTCCGCTGTACAGGCGGGAAATACGAGGTAACAACATGACTGCACCACAAACAATCAGCGACCTAAGAAAGTTCATCAAAAGCACACGCAGACAGCGCGACGGCCTTGCCGCGCGGTACGGGGCGGGTGTGCGGCCCAGTTATGTCAGCGCCGACCTAGCCATCCTAGACGACCGCATCGAGCGTTACGAAGCAAAGATCAAAGCACTGGAGGTGAAGAATGGCAGGTTGGCATAACGCATCTTACCTTCGGCGATGCACGGACGTGCAGTTCAAGGGCATCAGGCTGGGGTCGGTGAACGACGTGGGCCACAATATCACGGACGAGGAGGCGCTGTGGCTGCTGAGGAGCAGCGAGCGCCATAAAGTGAGTGTGGCCGAGTTTTTAGCCGCCGTGGTAAAGGACGCATACTGGGAGGAGAACGAGGAATGAGTAAACTTGAAGAGCTGGGACAGCTAAAGGATGCGCTAAAGACTGTATCCGAAATTGCGTACAAAGCCAGCGTCGCTGCATTCAATGCCTCGGAAGACGCGGATGATGCGTATGACGCGGCTCTGCGGGCTTACAAAGATGAACTGTTAAAATGGGAGAACGAGGAATGACACCGCTTATCACGCTATTACTTATGCACGTCGGTGGCGAAACCTACATGACCAAGTTCGACAGCCAAATGGAATGCGGACGTGCGCTGCTGGAGTTCAGCACAATCGCTGACGATCTGGAGCGAGAGTACCAAGGCGAGGCGTGGGCCCAGTGTGTACGCACGTATGCACCCAGCGTGTCAATCAGGCCAAGGGCGCGTCCAATAGATACCTAAGGATCGTGCGGGGCGTTAAATTTCGCTAAGGTCTTGGCTTGGTTTTAGTGTTATCGGCTCTAGCTCTTGCTGCTTTACCTAAGTCCTTATAGTGCAGGAGCTTCGTACTCGTCTTGCTGTGGGTCTTGCCTGTATGCAGTGAACCATCGGGCATCTTGTGTGTCCCGCCTTTGTGGACAGTACCGTCTCGTTTGTAGTGTTTAACACCCTTCATGATCTATCTCCTTCGCCTTTGGCTTTGTTAGGCCTATCACGCTATGCTAAAAAATCAAGAGTACTACGTGAGGATCGTGCGGGGCGTGGTGAATGCAAGTCGAATTGTGGCGCAATTTGGCAGCGCATTGTGACCAATTCAAAACCGTGTTGGGATTGAACGCCCCGCACTGCAACATAGCAACACGGCCGCTGGCCGCAACACGAAAACTAGCGCTCAAGCGGGTCAATAGCGGTTAAAATACGCCCACGCTGGTTGTGGTATGTGTCAATCTTCATGGCGCGGCGGTTTACCCACGTCGCGCCATAATCGTCAGACGGAGCGAAGGGCTCTAGGCGTTCCCAGTTTAAACCGCCAATGCGCTCAGCGGACATGCGGTGGAGGTGCCCAGTGTACGCATACCTGTGCGGACACTCCGACCAGAACGGGCAGACGTCTGCGAGTTTCAGCGACAGGTCCACGGCCTTCATACGGTCGCCGTGCTGCGCGAACACAGCCGTGCGGCCCCATTGCATCATAAACATCTCGCGCGCGTCCATGTCCACTGTGACGCGCGGTTGATTGCGGCACCACTCGCGCAGCGCGAAAGCAATGGCGCGGTGGCTGTTAGGGTCGTGATTACCGCGCAGCACGCGGATAACTACATCGAGGTGCTTTTCCAACACGCGCTGCACCGCAAACTTTATGATCTCAATAGCGCTGTCGGTCACTCGGTGCATCCGAGCCGCCACGTCGAGCGGGTGCTTGCTCTTAGGCGTCTGCGCGTTGTTGTCGTCAGCGTGGGTTAAGTCGCCGCCTAGAATAAGGACAGCCCGCTGCGCGGCGGGAGCTACGCTTAGCACCCTGCCAAGACCGCGCATCATGTCGTCCCGCGCCAGCTCTATGTTGTAGTCTACGTCGCCCGTCTCCTCGCCCCACGCAGCCATCCCCCAGTGTACGTCAAATAGCGGTATGACGTTGCACAGGTCCGCGGCTACGTCAGACGGCGTATCCACGGGGGGCATCTCAAGCAAGCCCTCAAAGGCGTCTCGCATACGTGCAAGGCTCTCCTCTGCAACCTCGTCGGGAGGCGCGGACCAGCGGGTTGTGCCGACCTTTTTGCCTTCCTCGTCGTAGTCGTGTATCCAGCCGCCCTTTGCCTCGGACCCCGAGAGGCCCGCCCGGCGCACAACATTCTGCGCACCGGGCGAGAAATGCAAGCCGCGGGACTTAGCTACACCTACGCGGTGCTGGAACGCGCTATAGTTAATCCCCAAAGCCGCCGCCGCGTCTTTTGCTTTGTGCTGGTGCGTCTCCAGCGCCTCCAGCGCCTCCAGCGCTAAAGCGTCACTCAGCGGGGGTGTGGGCATTAGTAGGAGCCTTCCCAGACGCGGAACTTAGCAAATTCGCCCGACATCATTTTGCGTTTGACGACTTCTTTTGCCGCCTCCGTGTCAGACCATTCTACACCCGCTTCCTTTAGCCACGCGGCAAGCACAGCGCCGTCTAAAAAGCCCACAAGGCGGTTCTCGCCAGACATTCCTATGTCAGCGTCTTTGGCCGCCCGCGCATCTTTGAGCGCTTGGCTCACGTCGTGGCGCTGCTTGATGACCATGTGGTCATGCTCGAAGCTCACGGTTTCTGCAATCTTTGCCATGTCTTATTTGCTCTTGGCGCGCTGGGTCGGCGCGGGCGCGGGCGCTGGTTCAGCATTGCCGAGTACCTTTAGGGCATCAGGACGAACGCGCATCAGGGTTTCAACCTCTGCGATAGGCAACTCGGCTGTGTCGCCTTGAACCAGTTTGCCGAGGGACGTGTGTACCTTGAAGCCTACAACCAAAACTTTTTTCATGTCGTTTCCTTTGATAAAGTTAGAGGGGCGGAAAGCCGCCCCTCTAGTTAGTATATTACGAAGTTGTGTTGTCGTAAATCGCGCCGTTGGCTTTCTCATTCTTTGAGCAGAGAGCCAATTCGGTAGTGATTTGGCGGGTAGTATTATCGCCATTTTTCGCCAAGGCAACATTCTTGGTTCCGCGCAATACTGCGCATTCCCACATGTTGTCCTGCAAAATAAACACGTCGCGTCCACGGTTCTCCCGGGAAGGCAGGAACTGAACAGTGCCCCACGGAGTGACATATATCGCAAGCGATTTTACGACAGTCTCATCGCCAGCCTGTACCCCTGAACGCTGGTTGTTGTTACCAACAAATCCCAGAGCTACATTCATCTGAAAAGATGAGAGGTACACTGTATCCGGCTTGCCACCTTCGTCCCAGATTTCCTGCATAACACCATCAAATTTAGCCTGCGTAAATGCAGTTGGTGCGCCGCTGTCTGTACGGGCGTTGGTGCCGTCGCCTGTTGGGTTTGCGCCAGAGCTGGCAGAAACAAAATCAACATTTGAGATCAACCATGATGGCACGCCACCAGTTTTACGCGCAGCAGTTGAGGAACCAACTACGTTGCCTTGGTTGGCAAACAAAGCCTTTTCAATGTCGAGCTTTTGCTCTTTTGCGATGAGCAATGTCTGGTACGCCAATTCCTTAGCGCGACCTGCGTTGTCTACCGCTTCATCCGTATCGGAGACGACTACAGCATTTTTGAAAATCTGTGTGCGTGCGCCGAGGCGTACAGTTGGAGTAACTGCATCAGCGGCGGTTGCGTCGCCTTCAATGTGAGCATTTACTGCGGAAGCGCGCAGCGCCTGTGTTTGCCATTCGACCAGAGTGTTCTTGGCTTTTGTTCTACTCGACTTGGAGTAAAACGGAGTAGCATCTGGGTCTACATTGTAGATCATGTCGCTTAGGTCTTCTCTGATCCCTACGGCGTCAAATGTGTCAAATGTGTTTGCTGGCTGTGCCATGATTCAAGTCCTTTCAAGACTAGCTTTTGAGCATCAGGTTGAGGGCGTCCTCAATAGAACCTGACTTTTTCAATTTATGTTGCATTTTGTTGCGAGTTGCAGCCGCGTTTTCAGGGGACTTGCGGGCCCCCGCCTTCACAACTGGGCGAGCCTTATCGCCCTTTTGATCGGCCTTTGCGCGCTTAGCAACCAACTGGCGATACTTACGAGCGTCGTTTAACGCCCGCACATACCGAGAGTCCGACACGGCGTTCATCTCCTCTGGAGTAAACCCGTAGTCCACGCCAACTTGCACAATTTCATCCCGCAGTTTTGCCGCCTGTTCTGGGTTGGAAAACTCTGGGATGTGCTGCTGTAGCTGCGACAACTGCTCTTGCAGATACGACTGATGCGCCTGCGCCTGCTGTTGAGTTTGCTGCGTCTGTAATTGTGCGACGTGCTGTTGGTTTTGGTCGTACTCAGCCTTACTCTCGTCGTACTGCAACTTGGCTTCCATGTACCCAATAGGGTCACTGGTAAACAAGTCGCGGGACGGCGGGGTAGGGGGCTGCATACCACCCGCTTGCGCGCTTTGCATCACTTGCAAGATTTGCTCACGCTGCTGCGCTAGCTCAGCGGTCTGTTGCTCAAGCTCTTTACGAGTTTGAGCAGCTTCTTGAAACCGCTTATTAATTGCCGCTTGACCCGCCGCAGATTGCTTGAGCTGGTCCAGTGTCCACATCTCGTCGTTGCCGTCAACTTTGACGGGGATAAGATTGGTGTCTCCAGTAGCCTCTACTTGGTCTAAATCGTCAATTTCTACACCATCGAAGTCGTCGTCGCTGGGTGCATCAGCGTCATCCTCGCTCTCGGCTTCGGCCTCAACCACTTCGCCCTGACCGTCGTCAGTCGGCTCTGTGATTTCTTCCACAGCTTCGCTTAGATTGTTTTCCTCGGTCTCCGTCTCAGGTCCGGGGGCTAGCAGGCTCTCGGCTGCTTGTTCTAGGGTAGTCGTTTCCACGGTGCTACTTTCCTTTTTTACGATCTAAAAATGTCTCTGCCGTCATAGCGGCGTCGAGCTTCATTTCGATCTGTTCAAGCGCACGGACAATTCCATGCGCCTCCTCACGGGCTTCTACGTCTGAAGCCCCGCTTGTCATGAAGACCCTTACTTGGTCATCACGAACCTCTTGCAAAAAGCTGGTAAACGAGGTGTCGCTTTTTAAGCGCCGCGCATCATCTGCTTTTATGCGAATACTTGTTGTCACCGCTGTTGCCCCATCATCAGGCGTTGCCGCTCTTGCTCTATTTTGATCTGCTGCTCGTTAGCCTGCAAACCAAACTTGCCCTGCAACTCAGCGTTTTTCAACGCCATGTTTTGGAACATCTCGTCGCGCTTGCGGTCGTCATCCATGATAGCCTTTTGCGCGTCCAGTTGGACCTTCATAGCATCTGTCTGCGCCCGCGTCTGTGCCTTCATCTGCTCGGTTTGCATGAACGCCATAGCCTGCGCGTCTTGCGGACCTTGCTGGCCCTGTGCCTGCGCAGCTTGCTGAGCCTGCTGCATGAGCTGCTGCTCATACTCTGGCGTAATGGGCTGGAAGTAGCGGTCGCTGTTGCGGATGCCAGACGCCGCCATCATATCGCTCAAAGTGTTGCGGATGTTGACCAGCGACACGACGCCGTTGTTTGGGCCGTACTCTGCGTAGACCTGCCGTTGTAGTCCCAAGACCTCACGGTAAGCCATAGCGCGTTCTTCTTCGCGCCCGGTGCCCAGACCTACGTTGATCGACACGTCCATACCAGTGTCCCACACGCGGGGGTCGATAGGCACGAACGCGCCGTTCAGCCGCATCATCTGCTCTGCGTCTACGTTCTTAGCCATGAGGCGCAGCATAATACCAAACAGGTCTTTCATACCGTCGGCAAGGTTACGCACCATAACCTCAACCTGACCCGCAGCGGCCTGCACAGTGGCTGTGACCGCCGCCTTAGTTGTTGACTGCATGGCGTCTGGGTCGAGGCCCATTGACGCTCTGGTGACGCCCGTTTTGGTCTCTACAAGGCCGTCCATGTAAGACAGCGCGCTGAGTGTCTGCCCCGCAACAAACGGGACGGCCAGCGGTTGCACAGCGCCCGGTGTGCGCTGCCGTATAATAGCGCCAATCTCGTTGTTCAGCACGTCGTCCATATTCACAGCGCCTTCAGTGACGGCGATGCGAGGGTTGTTCGTCATTGCGACGTTGTCCAAGATACCCCGCAGGATAGACGTTGCGGCGTCTTGGTCGTCGATGATGATCTCGGCTAGGGAACGACCGTAGAAGGCGTGGGGCTCTGGGTCTACCTCGAACTTAGCAAACGGAATTTCATCCGCAGGCTCAAAGTCTAGCATCTCGTATGCCGTACCGCCGCATGTGATACGGTGCAGCACGGGCACGCCCGTACCGTCCGCGTCGATCCGCATGTACGCCTCGGTCACCGTTACGTTCTTCATAGACGGGTCTTGCGTGTCCTCGTCGGAGTAGTCTGCGTCGTATCCGCGGCGTGCGAACCCCTCCGCTTCGGCCATATCAGAGCCCGCGTCGAAACTGTCTAGGTTACTCACCACGTCGGGGTCGTAGCCCATTGCGATCAAGTCGCCAACGCGCATATCAGTGCGGTGCGCTACGACGTAGGCGTCCTCAAGGTTACGGGCGTTGCGGTCGATGAAGAACTCTTCGGGCGGTACGCTCTCTACGCGCATCGCGCCGCTCTCTTCTTCGCGGCTAATCTTAACGCTGTGGACGGGGGCCTCGACCTGCATACCCATAGGGTCCATCTCGGCCGCATACTCTACGGTATGCTCCAGCACGGTCACGCCGTCGTCGGCTACAAGGTAGGTGAACTCGTCGTCCGACAAGTCGCTGTAAGTGTAGATTTTAGCCACTGGCGTCATCAGCCAGTACGCCTTAACGATACCCTGCTTTTTTACAAGCGCGTCATGGAACGCGTCGTTCAGCACACGGTAGCCGTCTTGGCGATTGAACTCGTAATGCATGTAGGACGTGGCCTGCTCAGCGGCCGCCACATCTTCTGGGCCCTTCGGCGTGTACTCAACAGGCTTGGAGCTGCTAAGGAATATACGCATCAGGCTCGGCTTAACGGCGCGGATCGTGTCACGCACCTTAGTCGCCACCACCTTGCTGCGGCCATCCTCGTAGCCAATGTCTACCTCGCCGTCGTAGTAGCGCTGCGCTTTAATCCGCTCGTCGCTGATCTCGCTTTCGACAAAGTCTACGGCATTCGAGATAGCGTCCTGCACGATACCCTCAACCTGCATACGTGACATAGGCTCAGGGCCGTCTATAATCTCGTCGGCCTCAACCTCAACGCCTTCGATCAGGTCTTCGATCATGTCTTCGGGTTCCATGTTTTATCCTTAATTCGGGGCGTTTACGTGTCGGAGTCTTCGGTGGCGGTGGCGGTGGCGGTCGCCGTGCCTGTAAGCAGCGGCAATAGATTACTGCGAATTTGGGCGGCGTTTTTAGGGCTCTGCGCGTTTAAGAGTAGGCTGCGCATTAGCGCGGGGTCTAACGTAGCTTGTAGCAGTAACCCCTGCGCCTTTGTATCCGTTACTTTGTCGAGTAGGGCCTTAAAACGCCCTGACATAATTTGCGACGTTTGCAAACTGCTGCCCAAACCGCCGCCTAAACGTGCGCCAGCTCGCGCACCTACAATGCGGACGAAGGTAGCGAGCATGGTGTTAGGCTCAAACGCTTCAAGCGCTTCTGGCGTAGCCCCGAGCAAACGCCCTTTGTCTAGCTTCTGCACTTCGCGCGTAACAATCCGCGTTCGCGCAAGCTGCCCGGGGGTTAGGGCTTGGCGCGCAATGTCGTTAAACACTTCATCATTTAGCGTGTTAGCCAACCGCGTTCCGCTAAGCGCAACAGTGTTACCCGCATCGTCAACTATGTCTAAAACACGCTGGGATCGGTTTATGATTGCCTTGCTTACAGCCGCTCTAATGCCCTCAAGCGCTGCACCCGTGGGGTCTTTACGAGCCGTAGCAAGTAAATTAGCCATCGCCTGCTGGGGGCGCGCAGCCCCAGCAATTTGATCCAGCGCTCTGTCGGATGAAGCAGCCGCAAATCTAGCCGCGGGGCTCTTATCAGTCGCGGCTGCAATGCGCGGCGCGCGCTTTTCTACAGCGCCGAGGCGCTGCTGACTTGCAATAGACTGCTCTACTTCTTGGCGCACAGCGGGAAATTTATCCAACAACCGCTTGTTGTCGCGCACAAAGTTAGCCGCCGCAGAGGGTCGGAAAGCGTCTCCCGAAAATGCTTTGGTCATAAAGTTTTCGCGCAGGTAGTTTTCCGTGGCATTAGCGACAGGAGCCTCGCCCGCCGTACCTCGGACTGCGGTAGCAATGTCACGCTGCGCTACGGCCCCCGCGTCACCGCCGGATCGAATAGACCGCTGGAGCGTAAGCTCCTCTGGCGTAGCTTGCCCACCTCGCACAGTACGCTTCAAAAGCTGACCTACCGTACCACGCGAAAACTTGTCGTGCATCGCGCGGCTAAACGTCCGCGCTTCAATAATTTGACGATTAACGTCTGTAGTAGCCGGGATGTCGTCTAACGCGCGCAGCACGGAGTCCGCAATTTCGTTAGCTACCCGAGCCAAGTCTCTATTAACAGTGTCGCCCGACACGGCATTTCTTGCGGTGTCGCGCATAGCGCTATACAGCGCGTTGACCTCGTCAACACGATCTGTGCCCGTCTCTTTCGTAGCTTTAAGAAACTTGTTAGCTACGCTAGGAATGTTCTGCTTTGTGACCCGCGTGGCGGAGTCTTTAAGCGCTCTAATCGTTTGCCGGACCGCGGACACGTCTAGCTCGACGCCTTTAGGTATTCTACCCCACAGGCGTCTTTGCTCCTCCCGTGCAAGGTCTTCAGCGCGGCGAAGCTCGCGCGCAACAACTGTGCTGGCCTCTACGGAATCCATAGCACCGCGTGGAATTTTGTTTTCTGCGCTGACCCGAGCAGCGTCAACATACTCGTCAAAAGTACGGGAAAAGTCTGCTGTGCGCTGCGCAACGAAGTCTTGCGCGGCCTCAACACGGCCGCCAAAAGTCAGTTGCTCGCGCGCCAACCGCTCAGACTCAGCCTGCCTAGCCGCGATAGTAGCGCCTACGGCGGGGTCGCGGTTTGCGGCGGCGCGCTGTAAACCAATTAAATTCACATTGCCCGTCTGCTCCGCTGGGGTAAGGTTAAGCGGATTTGGCTCGTCTAGTGAACGCGCAGCGGCCGCGGCAGCTTCGTCGCCACCCGCTGTTTGGCGCGCCCGTTCACCTGCAATTCTACGAGCTCCCGCTTTTGTGAACGGGGCGATTTCGCCTACGACGGCTCGTACACCCGGAGTCGCCTGCACTACTCGAGAAGCTCCACGCAATGCGGGCATGACCGCCGCAGGCGATACCCCGCCTAAAACCGCCGCGATTGCTTGCCCAGTCTCGCCGTAGCCTTGTTGCTCAGCCACCTCAGACGCGCCTGCGGCTAAGCCGCCAGCCGCCAACTCGCCAGCAAAGGCGCCTGTTGTAGAAAGCTGGGGGGCGGCTGCCTGCGCAACCCTACCAGCTAACCCCGGAAGTTGTTGCGCTACTTGAACGCCTTTCGTGACGGGAATAACTCCGCCCGCTGCGGAGCCAGCGCCATAGAATAGGTTTTCTACAAACCCTTCTGGCGGGCGATCAGCTACGGGAATTATGCTCGTGGCGTCCATTACGTTCTCTAACCCTGTAGCGGCCGACCCAGTGTACTCGTCAAAAGGGTTTATAAAGTCGAGTATACCGCCCGCGGTTTGCGCAATGCCGCGGTTTAGCTGCGCCATGTTGTTGGTGAAGCCTCCGGTATCTTCTGCTCGAAGTCGTCTAATCTCCTGCGCAAAAAGAGTCGCGTCCTGTTGCGCTTGGGCGTCACCCTGCTGGGCCAGCGCGTCAGCCTGCATAAAGGCTTCTTCGATCCGCGCTAAGTTACTCATTGGGTGATCTCCTGGTATCTCTTTAAGGCTGCGTCAAGCCCTCCGGTGGGCGTTGAAGCATCTCGACCTAGCGCACCCAGCAGGGATTGGTAGTCCTGCTGCAAAGGCAAAAGATATTCCAGCGCCGCGCGCGCTTGCTCTTGTTCGGCGGGGCTGTATCGACCCGCCAAAAGGTTTTGAGCGGCCGCAACGTCTCCGGAAATAATTGTCAATAAATTTTCCGCCTTCTGTTGCGCCGTCCCCGCGCCCGAAAATAATTCATCGGGTGCAACTGTTAGATTTCTAATTTCCTCGCGCACCAAGTTTGACGGACGTCCGGGAAACGCCGTGGTCAGCCCGAGCGTTGTGCGCGTAGACAGCGCCTGCAAATCTCCGCGAGCTTCGGAAACCGTCTCTCGCGGCAGCTCTGCGCCAATCCCCTCGCTCGCGCTGTTCCAGAGTGTGCGAATAGCTCCCCCAAGCCCCAAAGACCGCTGCAAGGAGTTGCGGTCATACGCGCCAAACGAGTCGGTGGGTTCTACGCCCCCTGTTAGCGGCTCGGGAGTTTGGTCGCCATCGTAAATCTCTTGCACCGTACCGTCAGGCATAATGCGGACAAGTCTGTCGTTCACTTCTCTGATTTCGCCTCTCGCCAACGCCGCAGCGTTCGCTGTCGCTGCCCGCGCGCTCTCGGCCTCCGCTTGATAAAGCTGCAACGCTGCCGCTGCCCCTACGGAGTCTACCAGACCTGCAAACCGCTCGCCGCCCGGCTGGCTGCTGAGCCACTCAACAGTGCGGTTGTTCGCGGAGTCCTGCTCGCGCGTTGCGCGTTGCCCAGTAATTATGCGCGGGATATTCTCGTCAGGGCGTTGGCGCAGCGAGTTAAACGCCATCGCAAGGTTGCCCATAGTGTTGCCAAACCTGCTACGCTGGTAGAACGGCAGTGCCGTCTCGCCCTGCGCTGTCGGGTCTTGCCGCTGAATACCGAGCTGGCCCAAAAGACCCTGCGGTTGTGTAGGTTGCATAGCCATCTGTGGCGCTCCTCTAGTGCTTGCGTCGGCAGACCCAAAAATGTGGTCTCCGATTTGTAGCCAATCGCCGCCTGCGCGGTCGCGGCCCCACGCGGGGTTTGATATGGACGGGTTGTAATAATGTGTAGCGCCGCCCGTCGGGTCTTGGTAGTTGCCACTGAGCAGCCGATCTGCGGTTGCGTAAGCGTCTTGCCCCGGCTGCATAGTAGACATATTCTGGCCCTGCTCGCCGCCCGCGTACCCTGTGACGCTATTCCACGCAGAAAACTGTCCGGGCGCTAAAATAGCCCCGCGTAACCCATCGCCATAATTGGGGCTGTTTGCGCGGTTCACAATGACAGAGCCCGCCGCCAGCAGACCCGGCAGGCCTTGGTTGCCTGCTTCGGCTTGGAGCGTGCGCGCCAGTAGTTCTCTGTCAGTTAAGTCCATCACCGGAGCCCAGAACCCGCCATAGCACCTGCTGTAAGGAAGTCAAACAAGCCCGGCTTATACGATTCTGTCGTGGTGCCGTAGCCCCCCGGAATAGCCCCCGCGCCGCCAGATAGCGCGCTAAGTTGCTGGTACGGGTTCTGCTGCTCGCGCATGAACTCTTGATAGGCGGCGTCAAGCCCTGCCGCGCTAAGCGCAGTTTCGGCTGAGCCTACGCCCATCATGCCCGCAGCACCCGCGCCTAATGCGCTTTGCTGCATACCAAGCTGAGCCATAGTCTGCGCAGTCGCTGCGTCGTAGCCCTGTCGGTTTAGGTTAGCCAGCGTCTGCGCCATTTCCACATCGCGGCCAGCCTCGCGCTCGCCTTCAAACACTGCGCGGCGGCTGCTGTCAAAAGCACCTGACCCAATCACGTTAGCGTCTTGGCCGACACGCTCTTGCGCGTAGCGGCGGTCCATCGCCGCCATGGTCGGGTCAATTACGTTGCCTTGGAACCCTGCGAGGTTTTGGTTGATGCGGCTCTGGTAGTCCGCGGGCGTCATGTTGCCCATACCCGCAATGTCGCCGTACAGCCCGCCCGCTTGCGTGGTGTAGCCGCTCATTCCCGGCGTCCGCTGACCCTCAAACGCTTGGAAGGGGGTTTCGGAAACTCCTGTAGCAAACGGGATAACCGTGTTTTCCAAGTAATCCTGCTGAAACTGCGGCATTGTCTGCTCAGTTGTTGTTTTGCTGCTACCCATTATGTCAAATCCATTTCATAGGCCACATGCTTAGGCCGGAAGTTGTGTTTCTTTGCTAGGCGCATCCAACCCAGCCGCGCTTTTGTCTCAATGGCGTCGTAACCCGCCGCTCGCCCAACGCGAGCCAACTCGTGTAAAGCCTTCTCCGCCCATATATCAGCGTGCTTGCCGCCTAACAACTCAATCAGCAACGTCTTGCGGCGCGGCTGGTTGTCTTCTGTCGTTGTCATCGCCGCCATAAACTCACCGTCTACCTGTATCATCCACAGTATTGCCCTACCTTCGTCAAGGGCTGATCTAACATCCTCAAGCCCGTACTCGTTTGCGTAGCGCCGCTGCGCTAACGCAATAAGCGGACCCGCGACGTCCCAGTAGTCCTCGATTTCGGCTCTTGGCACATACACTAAGCGGATATTATCACTTTCCTCACCCATTGTCACCCATGTAGCCTTGTTATCAAGATCGTAGACGCAGGCGCGGCGGGAGCAAAAGCAGTCGCCGCCGAGGCGTCCAGAGTGCCGCTAGTGCTGTCCACAGCCCACATGGCTTCAAGGTAGTCGCCCGCCGACACGTTGAAAACGCTAGATCGGCTAACGACCAGCGTCGCGCCGTTCTGGTGCAGGGCATTTTTCATAGAAGCGCTCGCGATGTCTGCGCCGTTGATACGCGGCCAGAACCAGAAGTTTACCGTGCTGCCAGACGAGGACGAAATCTGCGCCGAAAACGACACCATGTACTGCCCGGCCTCCCCAAACACCAAACGAGACGCGGGCGTGCCGTTAGTAATACCGTCGGCGGTCTGCGCGGTGTATGTCAGGGCGTAGGCCGTGTTTGCAGATGCCGCTGCCTGGTCCGTCAGGACGTGCCCAGCGTACTGACCATCGCTCAACACGATCTGACGGAACTCGCCGTTCTTTGAAATTACTGGATATTCGTTTACGTTGTCCCACAACAAAATGCCATTCTCTGCGGCTGTCTCGTTACCCGTCTTGAATTGCAGCGTCGGCAGCGCGCGCGACAGGTATGCGCCGAGCTGCCGCGCCCAAACCTTCCAGTCAGTGCCCTGCGGAGGTGGCGCGATAGACGTCATCGCTTGCCACCCGGCTTGGCCTCAAAGCGGAACCTCCCGACACGCCACGCTGAGGGCGTGTTGCCCGTGACCTTCATCCGCACCTGACGCCCTTGGAGGCGCACGCTGGTGGGTTGTGTCATTGTAAATGGTCCGTGGGACGTCTCAGCAGACGTGGGGTACAGGCGTGTCTTAAACGTCGTGGTTACGTCGCCTAGATTAAGCTCGTCTGGGATCAGGCTGGTCACGACGGCCAAGTTTTCGCCCGCGCCGATCTTAAATGGCCCGCTCTCGGCGTAGACTTCGCCGCCGTCGTAGTTGAAGCCCGTTTCGTGGTTGTAGATCGACCCGTCTGGGTCGCCCCAAACTGGCGTCTTGAATACACCGCGATCAATGCCCGCACTGCGCGCCAGGGCGCCCATAGACCAGTGGCCCTCTTTGTAATCAAAGACAACGTAGCGGTCGATCTCAAGGCTGTTCGCGCTCGGGTAGAAAAACCAAACCTCTCCGTTCGGCCCATTGGACACAGCCCAGCACTTGCTGATCTGTGCGGGGTTCAGGTCGCTGAATACTTTGTCATGCACGTCGCACTGGATTTCACGAACGGACGATCCGTCATACGTGAAGAAGCCCGCGCTGGACATCCAGAATACGCCCGCAGGCGTGTCCACCACGGCCTTACGCGCGATCAACCCGCAGGCGCTCGACACGCGCTCAAACTGGTGGATAAACGGCGCCCCCACATATGTACTTCTGTGACAGTCCTGATCGGTCAGGATGAGCGTCTGGCCTGCCGTGCGGATGCCCGCCATGATCTGACCGGGCGTTTGCAGCGTAATGTCGCCCGCTTGGTTTGTGCTGGCCGCCGCCCACAACGTGTTGTCCTCGAAGTCGCACCAAGCGATCTTGCGCGGATCGCCCGATGCGCCCAACGCAAAGACAAAACGATCCTCCGTCACGACGAGGCCCAAGCAACCAGTAGGTGCGTTGGCGATGACCGCTGCGTCGCTGCCCGTGCCGAGCTGCCACTCCCAGAGCTTCCCGTCGGCAGGGTTGCAGGCCACCAAGAATTGACCAAACGTATCCAGCGACCACGAAGTCGCCTCGGAATACTGCCCAGTCGCCTGCACTTCCTGCCCGTAAAAGCCCCGCCCGTAAAAACCTCCGCCGTAGCCCGTGTTGACCGTGGCGTCTTCTGTGCCCGCCGTCAGCGCGGCGGGCGTAATGTCGTAGGTCGTGCCGCTGCCTGTCGTGGCGTACAACTTATTGTACGTGCCCGCAGCAATCAAGCGCGTGCCGTCGTTTGCCTCCCAGCCCAGCATACCGCGCGGGGCGGCGTTGTAGACCGCAGAACCGATGCGGTCTACCCAGCCGCCGACTGGGCGCAGGCTGCCGTCGCGCCAGCGCACAAGGCTGCCGTCACGCCAGCGGCCTTCGCTCTCAAGGTCTGTGCCGTGGAAGCGGAAGCCGGGGGGCGGTGAGATTTGGACCAGTGGCACTAGAACCAGACCCCAACTAGGTAAAGCTCAATATTTGCAACGGGGAGGGTGCTGAAGACGCCACTGGACTTATTAGCTACATAGCGAGAAATGTCTGCCCTAGTCTGCGAAAGATTAAGAGTGGTGGAGCTGCCTGATAAGGTTGTAATGATGTTGTCTTCATCAAGCTCATTTGTGTTATTTATTTTAATAACATCACCAACCGAAAAACCAGCTACTGCCGTGACAATTTTTATCTCTGCCCACACTAGGTCAGGCACTGATCCGATGCCGTGGGAATGGCTGTAAGTGTTTGTAGCGAAACCAGTAAATGCAGAGGAGCGCACTACAGTTGGCGATGTCTGCAAAGCCAAAACAGCGGCCTTAACCTTAGCAGGGCTGACAACGCTTTCCGTTGTGCCCGTGCCAGCTTCCCATGTAGCCTCGGCCTGTGTGGTGTTCGCCGCCTTAGCGTCAAGCTGCGTCTGGATCAAGGAGGTAACGCCGTCTGTATAGTTCAGCTCTGCCGTCGTGGCAGTAACTCCGTCGAGAATGTTAAGCTCGGCTGCGGTAGAGGTCACGCCGTCAAGGATGTTAAGCTCCGCCGTGGTCGCCGTCACACCGTCAAGAATGTTAAGCTCCGCCGTGGTCGCTGTAATTCCGTCCAGCACCGCCAGCTCGGCACTGTCCAGCGATCCGAGGAACGTGGACAGGTTTGCCCAGTTCGTGTTTAGCGTAGTGCCCCATGTGTCGGAACTTCCCCCGACTGTCGGAGCTGTGTATGTGAAGGCCGCCATTTTATTTCTCCGTCCATGTCGTCGCGGTGTTTGCCGCTGGTGTCCAATTTCCCGACGCGATAACCGCAGGCACCCACGTCTCAGGTGTTGCGCTCAGTGGCGTCCAAGTCTCTCCGTTCGCCGCTATTTCGGTCCAAACCTCCGCTGTCGGCGCGTCTGGCTCCCACTTTAGGCGGGCGCTTGCGGCCATTATAGCAGAGATTGACGTAAACGCGATAGCCTTGCGCTGCCGCTGCGGGATAAGGGTCATTGCAAGGCTGGCAGACGTCGCTGCGCTTGCGTTGCTGATGATCGCCGTGTCGGCTGTTATGGACAGCGCACACGCCGCTGTGGCATTAACCTGCCGCACACGGATAACGTCCGCAGAGGCTGTCGCAGCACACGCCGCTGTGGCATTAACCTGCCGCACACGGATAACGCTGGCCGCCGTTGTTGCCGACGCCGCTGTGGACGCCTCTGCGCTTATTAAAAGAGCTACCGAGGCTGCCGTGGTCAGCGTTGCGGTCGCCTGCGCCGCCACGATCTTGGCGTCGCCCTCAGCGTAGCCCTCTAACCAATATTCCGGGACAACATAATACGGAAGGCTCACTGGGCGCACCCGGCATCAAGCGCGGCTATCAGCGCCGCCCCCGTTATAACAGAGCGATCACCGCCGTCTTCAATTAGCGCCTGTGTGTGCGTATCACGCAGTGCTTCTGTACCGTCACATATCGCGTTTGGACTGCTGACGCTCGCGCAGCCAAGCATGGGCATCGTCAGGACTGTCACCACTGTCCACGGCGTCCATCCGTTTACGTGTTTCAACGTACTCATTCAATTCCCTTTCACGTTCTGCTGCGGCCTCGGCGGACCGTCCTCGAAAGTAAGCCACGCCAAGAGCGGCAATGACAGCGCCAGCGGCGACGAAATACATTTTTAGTTTTGCCAGTATAAACATCAGCCAATCAACGCCATCCAGCGGCCCATGATTTGAGGCGCTCTTTCAAAATAAACATCGCCATCGCTGCGAAAGCAAAGCACCCAACCAGCACCACGATCTGCGCTGTGCCATCGAGCGTTTGTAGCGCAGCAACAGCACCACCTGCCGCAGACACACCTTGGACTACGGAGGTTTGCACCGTGCGACTTTGGGCTGGCCGCGCGCGCTGACCCGATGCAACCATAGGCGCTTGCGCAACGGCAGGGGCTTTAGCCAACCAATCACGGACAACGAATGTGGGGCATGCTTTGCTTGACACTTCATTGTGACCAATGGTCTTGGTGATCGGGTGGTCAGCTTTTAGCGTGTCGATCAACTCACGTAAGGCCCGGTCTTGATCTTCTGTGAAGTTGTCCTCGAACTGGTCAGCTACGTTACCGCCGTGTCCACCAAACAAAGAGATACCAACAGAGCCTGTGTTGTGGCCCTTGGCGTGTGCACCAGTACGATCTAGAGGACGGCCCTCAACCAAGGTTCCGTCTCGATCGATGAGGTAGTGATAGCCGATGTCTGACCAACCACGATCTTGGACGTGCCATCGACGTACCTCGTCCACCTTTTGCTGCGAGGTTTTACTCGACCACCAGTCCGGGCGGGTTGCCGTGCAGTGAACAATAATTGTGTCGATGTTTCTCATGTTATTTCCTCATCATCGCTTGTTCGAGCGACTTGATTGTGACCTGCGCGGCTGCAAGATCGGCTTTCAAGTTACCAATAGACTTTAGCAGCGCTTCTTTTTCAGAGACGAGCTTGTTTACCTGCTCGGCGAGTCGGTCTACCTGCTGTTTCAATGTCTCGTTAAACTCCGTCCGCTCGCTTCTATCTCGCATCAGTGCCTCGTGCCCCTGCTTGGCCTTTAATGAAAGCAACTGCCAAAGACCACCCGCCCCGACCAGCGCAATAATAATTGGCGTTAGCATCGCCATGTCGATATTCATTTCAGCCCCTCACCTTCAAACGCAACTTCAAAACGGTGAGCTTCTAGCAACTGCCGCTGAACTAGATTGGCTAGGTAGAGGCTCCACACAGCCATCATAACACACGCTAAACTATGCGAAAACATATCTAACATTCCCATAGCTGACTGACCGCGAGACGCGACTTCCATGCCGTGCGCCTTCATAACATGGTACACTGGGCCAGTCGGCGCGTCGTGATCGTGCATTAGATAGAACGTCAGCACTGTGAACGATAATATAAAGTCCAGAAGTAACGCTCGCTTTAGCCAAATTTTCCTGAACCAAACGGTAGCTAAAAGCACCAGACCAGAAGAACCTGCCCACGCATAAAGAATAGGATCAGGCACCACACCAATAAACATTCCGCAATACGAAAGCCCAACTAACGAGACTGCAATGTGTTGAGCGCTGCCGTTAGCAGTGCGGATGGCTTGATACGTGCCTCTTATGCCAAGCGCTTGGGTCATATCATGCCACCGTTAGGCCAGCAGGTTGCACAGCAGCCAGCTCCTCTGGGGTTGTAGCTGCATCAATGTCAGCATGGGTTGGTGCATCACGCAGGGCTTGTTTGTCAGCCGTGATCCGTGCGGTGTCAGCACCTGTCTCCAACGCCCTCATGAACGCAGTGTCGAGGGCTTCAAGTGGCTCTGTACGGCACTGCCGTATCTTGTCACGCCAGATGTCTTTAGCTGCTGCCATGTCTACAGAGATAATACCTGCGTCAGCGTTAGCCTCCCAAGCACCACGGAAGGTACGTTCTGCGGGGATGGTGTAGTCTGCGGCGTCATAGCTTGTTGCGCCGATCTTGATGAAAGTCTGTGTCATGCTGCAATCCTCCAAGCATTCCGAAACTGCC
>Ga0208814_1000569_pt1 | contig 21713 bp, 16 predicted proteins | sample MalvirAntarct_55_FD_184253 | JGI IMG/M metagenome (GOLD analysis project Ga0208814, IMG submission 184253) | Marine viral communities from the Global Malaspina Expedition - Malaspina viral metaG Antarct_55 (SPAdes) (version 2) | ecosystem: Environmental > Aquatic > Marine > Oceanic | place...
ATAGGTGATCCTATTACTATTTTAACTAATAAAAAACACACAGAACAACCTCTATTTAATTCTATTACAGAAGATATTAATTTAGATGGTTCATCTGCTTATTTTACATCAACACAACAAATTCCGATTGAAGTATCATCTCAAAACGATTATTTATCGTATGATATTCCCCCTACAACACCTACCCAATATAATGGTGAACAAATAATCTTAAATTCTGGTAGATTATTATTTAATTCTACTTTTGATCATATACTACTATCATCAGCCAAATCAATTAATTTAAATACAGTAGAATCTGTTAATATAGATGCTCGTACTAAAACAGTAATACAAACACCTGAATTATATTTAGGTGGTGTTGAAACATCTCAACCTGTAGTATTGGGAGATGATTTAGTAGATCTTTTATCAAAAATATTAACTGATTTTGAATACCTAACAGGTGCTCTCCAAAATCAATTAGGTGTTCCTGTTGGGTCTCCAATTGCACCCACTAATTTAATAGCACAAGCTATAAATAATAAAATAGGAAGTTATAAAGCTGAATTATCTAATATATTATCTCAAACTACTAAGACTGTATAATGTTAGATCCTAAAGAAGTACTTAAAAAACGTAAAGAAAAACAACAACTTAAAAAAGAAAGTGTTGAACAGTCTGAATTAACATCTACTGATATAGATGGCATTAACAATGCAGTTACTGAAGATTCAAAACCTACAGGATTACAAAGATTAGGTTCATTAATATTAAAGCAAAGTCAAAAATTATCTAAATTTGTTATACCATTAGCATTTAATCTTATTAAAGAATATGGGATAGCTAAACTAGAGGCAGCTTTAGAAGGGGAAAGTGATAATATAGATGAATTAAGAGAACAACTTAAAGAAGAATTTTGTAATGTTCAATTACCTCAAATTATAGCAAAACGAAATAATGCTGTAGATTATTTAAACAATACAGGTAGAATATTAGATACATTAACTGTTAGTGTTAATTTTGGAGCTTCATTTGCTGAGATTTTAGAAACACTCATTAAAATATTAAGGGGAGCTAGTTTTACAATTAATCAAGCTGCAAAAGCAATCCCATTAATTCCAGGTGCTGTTGTATCCGCTGTTAACGATTTAAGTACTATCGCAGATACTATAACTTTTAAACCAGATGGTACTCCAAATATTCCACCTATTAAAATTATAGCGGCCCAAGTATCACCAGCATTTGCTACAGTACAATCAACTATTGTAAGATGTGTAGATCTGTTAGATAGATTAGATATTTTAATTACATTATGTGACCCAAATGCTAATTTAACAGGCATATCAGACTCAATTAACACTGTATATGATAATGAATTAATAGCTGCAGCAACAGAAAATGATGGTACGTATAAAGGATTTATATTAGAAATAGAATCCATCCCATTTACAGATACAGTAAACAAAAATAGAGCAGTAGGTAAAAATAGATCTGGTATTATATTAATATCAACAGAATCTTCATTTGCCTCCAACCCTCAAGTATTAATCGACGAACTTAAATTTATTATTGACAGGGATGATTTGAAGTCCTACTAAATTTACATATTTATAATCATGAAAGCGACAGAATTTAAAAAACTCATTAAAGAATCAGTACGAGAAGTTATTCAAGAAGAATTAAAAGAAATTCTTTTAGAAGCAGTTCGTGCTCCTAAAACTGTAGTAACAGGAACAACTCCTATCCAATCAACACATCAAGGTTTACCTGATGATGATAAAGTAAAATTAAGAGAAAACATGATGGGAGTTTTAGATGGGATGAAGCGTGGTGAAGATACTATGTCTTTTACTTCAGCTGATGCTCAAGGTATAGGAAATTCTTTACAAGTACAACCAGGAATGGATACAACAAATGGCCCACTTCCAGCAGGTAATGTTGGTTTAGATCAAATCATGGGTTTAATGAAAGGTAAATAATGGCATTTAACCCACTTGTAATACCAACTACTGACTTTCAACCTAATGTTGGAGTAGGGGTTAATCTACCTTTTTCAAACCCTCAATGTTTTGTAAGTAATTTTACTAGTAAAGATTCAATAAAGAATAATTTAATTAATTACTTTTTAACAGAACCCGGAGAAAGATTAGATAATCCCGAATTTGGGGGTGGTTTAAGAAGTTTTATTTTTGAACAAATTACTAATGGTACTTTATCTGGTATTGAAGACGATATAAGCTCTAAAATATCAACTTATTTCCCTTCAGTATCTATAAGTGCAATTAACGTTGGTGCTGTTGAAGATACTAATACTATTAATGTAGTTATAAAATATACAATACCTCAACAAGGGGTATCTGACGAAATCGAAATTAACTTTGGATAATGGCACAAGCGAGAGACATAAAATACCTAAATAGAGACTTTGCTGATCTAAGATCATCATTAATTAATTACTCTAAAACATATTTTCCAACAACATACACTGACTTCACAGAAGCTTCTCCGGGTATGATGTTTATGGAAATGTCATCTTATATTGGTGATGTTCTTTCATTTTACCAAGATAATCAAATACAAGAAACATATACCCAGTTTGCTCGTAAATTCGAAAATTTATTTGATTTAGCATATGTTATGGGATATAAACCCCAAGTTACAGGTGTAGCTACTGCTAATGTTGATTTTTACCAAACAGTCCCAGCTGTAGTATCAGGACCTTCAATTTACCAACCAGATTATAATTACGCTTTATTAATTGGAGAAAACACTCAAATAGGCTCATCAGCAAATTCTAATATTAACTTCTTAACAGAAGATCCAATAGATTTTACTGATTCAAGTTCACTAAATCCTACTACTGCTACAGTTTATACAGTAGATGGAAGTAATAATCCAACAACATACCTACTTAAAAAAAGTAGAAACGCTATTTCTTCAACAATAAACACAGTTACTGTTTCTGCTGGTTCAACCCCACAAGAATTTTTTACAACTACTGTTAATGCACCTAATATTGTAAGTATTTTAGATATAGTAGATTCTGATGGTAATGTATGGTATGAAGTACCTTACTTGGCAGAAGAAATGGTATATGATTCAATTCGTAATACTAACCCAAATGATCCAAATAATTATACTAATGAAGGTTTATCACCTTACTTACTACAATTAAAACAAACTCAACGTAGATTTGCTACTCGTGTAATTAATAGTGGTTCATTAGAAATTCAATTTGGAGCAGGCACTACTCAAGACGTAGAAGAAGAAATTACACCTAATAGTGATAATGTTGGTTTAGGTTTACCATTTGAAAAAAACAAACTTACAACTGCTTATTCTCCTACAAACTTTATCTTTACTCCTACCTATGGTATAGCACCAACAGGTAATTTAACAGTAAGATATTTAACTGGAGGTGGTGTTGCTGCTAATGTTAATGCCAACACATTAACTAATATAAAACAAATAAATAAAACATTTGTTAATTTTAGTACTACAGATAGTAGTGGTTTATATCAACAATCTTTTGATTCCTTAATTACTAACAACCCAAATGCTGCTTCTGGTGGTAGAGGGGGAGATAGTATTGAAGAATTAAGACAAAATATTATATCAAATTTTAGCACACAATTTAGAGCAGTTACCCCAGATGACTATACTGTAAGAGCTTTATCATTACCTTCTAAATTCGGAAAAGTAGCTAAAGTATATACTGAAAAAGCAAAAGCATCCTCTAATACAGGTACTAATATTGATTTATATACACTAGCATTTGATAATAATAGTAATTTAACTACAGCATCAAGTACATTAAAACAAAATCTTTCAACATATTTATCTCAATTTAGAGTTATTGGAGATTCTGTAGCTATTAAAGATGCCTTTGTTATTAATATTGGTATAAATTTTGAAATTATTGTTTTACCTAACTTTAATAGCAATGAAGTTTTAAGAAGATGTATTATAGCTCTTCAAAATGCTTTTACTATTACTAATTGGCAAATTAATGAACCTATTATATATAGAGATTTAACAATTCTTTTAGATAATATAGAAGGAGTCCAAACGGTTAAAGATATATTAATTAGCAATAAAACGGGTGCTAGTTATTCTACATACTCATATGATGTAGAGGGTGCTACAATTAATCAAGTAGTTTACCCATCAATTGATCCAATGATATTTGAAGTTAAATTCCCAAATAGTGATATTAAGGGCAAAATTGTAAACATATAATTATGGGATTATTAGATAGATATAACAAAGGAGTAGCAACAGGAGTTGGTTTAGCCTCAGAAAACCCTGAAGCTACTATTACAACACCCATAGGTGACCCAGAAGTTCAATTTAAAGGTTCCAGTTTAGATTTAGAAAATCCTAACCCAGTAGGAGGTCCTATTAATGTTGCTTATAACACTCAAGTAGGTAGCGAATATAAAAGTTTTACAACCACCCAGCCTTACACTCCTAAAAGTACTTATATAGATAGTCTTCAGAGTGATGAACTAATAAGAAGGGCTAGCGACCCATTTAAATAAAATATTATGGCAGTATATAAACTTTTTCCATATAAAGACACTTCTCTATATTCAATGTATTCTACAATGAATACCGGGATAGATCCTATTAACCAAGTATCAAACTTAAATTTTGCAGTAAATAGTTCACCTTCTGTTGCACGTTCACTTATAAATTTTGATACTATTGAATTACGAGATGTATTAAATAATAAGGTAACAGGAACTTGGGATGCTGATTTAAAATCTTTTATTGCAACCGCTCAAGGTATAGTAGAAGATTCTGTTTTAGAAGTATTCCCTATATATAATTCTTGGAATCAAGGTACAGGTACATATCTAGATCAACCAATAACTACAGATGGTGCTTGTTGGGATTCTCCTTTATTTGGTGGTGGAAACGCTTGGGATATAGGAGGTTCAGTATTAGGGTATACTAGTTCTTACAATGCTGTATATGCGCCTCAAGGTGGAGGTTCATGGTATATTAGTTCATCAGATGGTACAACTACATATCCTACAACACAATCATTCGGTCCTAGAACCGATAAAGATCTAAATGTTACTATTACATCTATGGTTGAGGATTGGTTTAGTGGTTCATTACCTAATAATGGTGTTATCATTAAATGGGAAAATGCCGCTGAATTTAATACTAATAAGCAAATACAACCTGTAATGCAATATTACACAGTTGATACAAATACAATATACCCCCCAGAATTAGATATTAAATGGGATGATTCAACTTGGGATACAGGTTCGTCGTCAACAACAATTTTAGATCAACCTAACGCATTTATAGATCTAGCAGAAAACCCAGGAGTGTTTTATTCCGAAAGTATTAATAGATTTAGAGTAAATTGCAGACCTAAATATCCTACCCGTGTTTGGTCAACATCTTCTTTGTATACTAAACAATATTATTTACCCTCTGGTTCAGCTTGGTACGCAATTAAGGATCTAGATACAGATGAGTACGTAGTGGATTTTGATTCAAATTATACTAGAATTAGTGCTGATGCATCTTCAAGTTATTTTGATATTTATATGAATGGTTTAGAACCTGAAAGATATTATAAAGTACTGATTCAAGTAAATAATGGAAGTAGTACAACAGTATATGATAATGATTACTATTTTAAAGTAGTTAACGGATAATGAGAGAACAAGTAAATTTAACAAGAAATTCATTCAGTAAAACTCAATACCCTAAGGTTATTGATACTGAATTTTCTCAGTTAACACCCCAGAATACTGAGCCTGTTGCGATACAAAATGTATCCGTTGACGAATTTTTTGTTTTATATAATAAATTGTTTTTTGATATTCCTCAAAGAGGTAATAATTCACACGAAACTTTAATAACAACTAGTACAGAATATATTGGATATAATCCATTAACAACAGAATTAGAGGCTCTACAGCAAGAAATTACACAATTAAGAAGACAATTACTTGATGAAAGAAGTGGAGCATTAAATACTATTGCTGATGTTTTAGATACAGCAGGTTTAGACCTCCCAGAACTTCCAATACTACCTGATTTAGAGATCCCATCAGAATTTAGTGTAGATGTAAATGTGGGTGTTGACCAAGGAGAAGAACAAACACGTAGGGAAAAAAGAAAAGAACGTAGAGCAAAACGTAAGGAAGAACGACAAGAAAGAAGAAATAATTAATTATGGCTGAAGCTAAAATTACACAGGTAAATCCTACTTCATTTGAACTAGAAGAATACTCAGTTGCAGATGAAAATCTTATTTCTTCCATAGAAATAGAAACTTTATTTGATCCTCAAACAGATTATATAGAATATTTCGTATATAATCCTAATAATGGAGGTCAAGTAAACCCCCCATTCGATTCACCTGCTAATTATAATAATTATACTTTAGAAGATAATATATTAGCTATTAATCCTGAAGAAGATCTATTTATAAATGGGTTTGAAGAGGGTACTTATAATACATTTTACAATTTCCTTTCATTAAGATTATCATCTAACTTCTCCCAGAGATATTATATATCAGAAATTTCTGCTGATAGAACAGAAGTTAGACTAACCTCTAATGATATATCTACAGAAGAAATAATTGCTTCTACTACAGAATATATTCAAGAAAGAAACTCAGCTGAGTTCTTCCCCGATTTTTATTTAAATTTTGGTAATAACCAATTAGTAATAGCAAATAATGTTTTATTAGATGTAGATAACGTTTTAATAAAATTATATGATCCTTTACCTCCCCAATATCAATTAAAATCTACATTATGGGTAGTAGAACAAGTAGCTGACCCTATAGCATATTTAATTGATTTACCATTTGAACCTATAATAGTTGATAACTCTATTAGGATCAAAGGTCCTAATATTAATCTACCTGTAAAAGGTCAAGTTAATAATTCTACAGAAGAGGTAGACTTTACTAGTTTAATTGAAACTTCAGTAACATCTTCATTACAACAAATTAATAGTTTTTATGCTGATCCAAGTGTAAAAATAAATGTAGATTACAATGAGTACAGTAATTTTATTAATTTCTCCTCAGCTCAGAAACGTACTAGTAACTTCTTTTATAAACTAGGACAAATAGAAAGTTGGACTTCAACAGCTGCATTAGGGTCAAACCAAATAAATTCTTCAGTTTCTAGCTCAGTAGCTTTTTATGAAAATAAAATTAATGAAACTATTGATGGGTTTGATAATTTTGAATATTTTCTATATTATACATCAGGTTCAGTCAAACCCTACCCAAAAACAAATACTGAAGAACCCTACGATCAGGCATCTACAACAAGTATATTAGGTCAAAATTGGATTACATCTAGTTTAGAAAGTGCTGAAGCGTACGATGTAAATAACAAAAATTGGATTTACTATGCTATCCCAGAATACTTAAGGGAAGATACAGCAAACCAACCATATTTAGATTTTTCGAATATGGTAGGTCATTTTTATGACGAAAATATATGGGTATACATCAAAGATATTACGAACAAATGGGATAATGATAATCGTATTGATTCAGGAATTTCACGCGATTTAATCGCACAACAATTACGTGATTTAGGTTTTAATCTATATGAGAACCAATTTAGTTCATTTAATCTATTTTCAGCTACTTTAGGTTTAACACCATCAGGAAGCTTTTTCCCATTCCCCAATATGACAGGTTCTTTACCTACACCAAGTGGGTTTGAATATGTAAATGCTTCTATAACAGGTTCAAATGAGATTTTACCTCAAGATGATATAAAAAAACGTATCTATAAACGTATTTATAACAATTTACCTTACTTATATAAGAAAAAAGGTACAGTTGATGGTATTAGAACATTAGCTACAATATATGGTATCCCAAATACATTACTTAGAATTGATGAATTTGGTGGTAAAGATAAAGATAATACTAACGATTGGGATTATTGGTTTGAACAATTTAATTATGCTTATTCAACAGGAGATGACGGAATTATTAGTTCAGATTGGGGTGTAAATACAGATTGGACATCCCCAGATGATGTTCCTGCATCTTTACAATTTAGATTTCAACTTCCTCCTTCATCCTCTAACTCACCTGCTTCACAGTCTTTATGGACTTTAGATAATGGTAGAGATGTAAGATTAGTTTTAGAATATGATACTACACTTTTAGATTCTGGATCATTTAGTGGTTCAATTGCTGATCCTAATAACCAATATGCCAATTTAAAGTTTTATCCTAACTTTAATGGAGATGCTACAGAATTTGCTAATGTATCTTTGCCATTTTTAAATGGTGGGTGGTGGTCTGTTATGGTTAATCGTGATGCAGGAGATTTTGAATTAATAGCAGCCAATAAAATATATTCTGGGAGTAATGGTTCCTCTTTAGGATTTATAGCTTCTTCCTCTATAAATTCAGATGATGGTGCCTGGTTTAGTTCAACTAATTCATACTTTCCTACCTTAGGTGGCATTACAGGATATACTGATTTTAGCGGTTCATATCAAGAAATTAAATATTATAATACACAAATTTCTCATAGTGTATTTAAAGATTACGTAATGAATCCTCAATCTATTGAGGGTAATACTATTAATAGTGCTCCTGATGAATTAATATTTAGAGCAGCATTAGGAGGTGAGCTATACACAGGTTCAGTTTCAATACATCCTAAAGTAACAGGTTCTTGGGATACAGTAAATTCATTTGCTGCTAATTCAAACTTTACAATTACTGAAGGTAATTTTGCTGTAAATAGAGAATATGTGTTTATGGACCAACCAGCAGTTGGTATCAAAAACCGCATTACAGATAAAATAAGACAAGTAGCTTTAAATCTACCTGAAGGTGATCAACAATTATCTAATATTAGATCTATACAACAAGATACTGAAATAGATGATGCCTATACTGATACAGTAAATCAAGTAGAGGTAGCATTATCTCCAACTAATCAAATTAATGATGATATTATTAATTCAATTGGTTATCTAAATATTGGAGAGTATATAGGTGATCCTAGACAAATTTCATCTAGCTCTACTAGCTACCCAGACTTAAATGTTTTAAGAGATGAATATTTCCTTAAATATACAAGCAATTACGATTGGAATGATTTTATTAGATTAATTAAATTTTTTGATAATTCACTTTGGAAAACAATCAAAGACTTTATCCCATCTAAAGTATCAGCAGTTACAGGTATTTCTATTAAACAACACTTATTAGAAAGACAAAAATATCCTGAACCACAAGTCTCATATTCTGAACCTTACTACACAGGTAGTATAGGTCAAATTGCTGGGTTATTAGATGGTCAAAGAATATTCACAGCTTCAAGCGATTTTGAATCATTTCCAATTGTTGTTCCATCTGGTTCAGATGGTGGTACTTTACCTAGTTTTGTATTAGGTACTAATTATACAGAATTTGCATATCCAGGAGCAATTAATGTAACTCAAAGTTGGAATGGTGCTAATGTTACACCATTTGGATTTGAAACGTTTACTCAAGATGATGCTCGCGAATTTGTAGATGGTGAATTTAGTGGTTCAGAATTTATTGTTACCAATGGAGAGTTAAATCCAGGCTGTGATGATATTAAAGTAGCAGATTCTACAAATATTACTTTTGATATAGCTCACGCTACGTTTAATGGTGATGGTAAAACCCTATCTCCAGCTGTTATTCAAACCCCATTTTCTGGTCCTTCTCCTAGTTTTATAGCCGGAGCCAAAATTCTATCTACAGGAGATTTAAATATGTGGTGGAGTTCTACTAGAGCTATAGTAGATAATGGAGCCTCTGGAAAAATCTACACTGATACTTTTAAAGCAGAATATATAGCTATTAGTAAAACCTCTAAAAATGGATTAGATTTAACTAATATTATTCCTAATGTTAAAGAATTTACAATATTAACATCAGCGCTAGCTCCAACTCAAACCGGTGCTACTAGTGTATCAACTTCAACAACAACTCTAACTCTTACAGCTCTACTTAATAACGAGTATCCCGATAGTTATGTATTTAAAGTATCATCAGATGCTAGTATTGCTTTAGTTAGTAGTATCCCACCAGGAGATCCAGCACCCGTACCTAATCCCGTAGTAATACCTACACAAAATGATATTTTATCTGTATTAGATCCATTTTTTAATGGTGATTTTAGTAATAGTGATTGTAATGCTATTATCAATAATGTTTTAATTCCAAGACAAAGTAAAATTTTCTGGGAGTTAGATTATTCTACTAATGCTATACAAGCGGTAAACCAACAAGCAATAATTAGTGCTTCGCAACAAGGTGGTGATTTACCAAAAGCATTTATTCAAGATTATAATTACTATTCAACACCAATTTTAAGACGTAATTATTTAGGAGCTAAATCAACATCACCCGATTTTAATGAATTATCAACAGCAGGTGGATTCGGTCAGTTACCTGTAGTACAAAGTGAAGGATACTATTTTGCATTCTTTAACTGGGTAGGAGGTACTTCTCCTGAATGGGGTAATGAATTAGAAGATAGGAGTGCAGTAAACGTTAGATATTATATAGGTGAAGATGGAAATGTAATTGAACCTATTAATGATTCTAATGGTATTAACTTAAGCATTGTTCAACAAAATTTTGAACAAGATTCAAATGCTATTTTAAGTTTTAATGATAAAGATGGTGCTACTTCTAAATTTACTAATTTAGAGGGTAAACATCCAATATTTAAAAGTGGTCAACTACCACAACCTATTATCTATACCCAAACTGCCAGCATTGGTAGTGATCCTGCATTACCTAATCAAGGTGGTGGTGCTATAAATTCAATTGATTTTGTTCAAGGTGACCAATCACCATCTCTACTTGTACAAAACTTTCAATTAACATCTACCCCTAATGGTTCACCAAATAGCGACTATGATATAGGTGCAGGTAATTCATATACTTTTAATAACATAATCAATATTGGAGGTGAAGCTTCATTCACTAACAGTAATACAAGATATGTAGTAAATTCTGCATCCCCTAACCAACCATCTGATTTAGGTATTACTTTAACAATAGATACTTTAATTAAATTATTACCTTCTAATAATTATGATTTCCAATCAAATTTACAAATTATAAAAAATGGTACTACTGTTTTAAAATCACAACAATTTAACTTTACAGGTAATGGTGCTCCGTTTGCCCAACTTACAGCTACCGATAATTCAGCTAATAACAATGATTTTTATGAATTAGTATTAAATTCATATCAACAAGGAACCCCAGGTTCTGGTAATCCAATCCTATTATCTCCAATAATAGATATTAATAATTCAAGATTTAATGTTAACCAACAACCCCTCCCTCAAGCAGGTCCCGTTACTAGATTTTGGGAAACCGCTGGTGCTTTAAATAAAATTAAAGCGTCATCTACCTTACCTGGACCACCAGTTTTAGGAGGTTTAAAAGCATATTATGGTCAACGTCAATCAGATATTTTAGGTAGTGGATTTAACCCAATTACCCAAAATTTTATTGTTCAAATAGGTGATGAAATTAGATTTGATGGAACTGAAACTCAAACATACTATATAAATAATGTAGATACAACCGGGGGGGAAGTTATATTAACATTAGATAGAAACCAAACAGCTCAAAATTTAGATTATTTTTTACTTAGAAGATATGTGACAGATCCTTCATACTTAATATTAGAGGTAGATAAACCAGCTGGTGGTACTTCAACTGGGGTTCTTACACCAGAATATTTCTATGGGGAAACCGAGGAAAAAATAGATAGTATACTCCAAAAACTTACAAGAGACAATTTAATTTAAACTATAATTTGGCATAAAGCTAAAACAATCATATATTTATAACAAAATACGTATTAAACAATGGGATATTTAAATAATTCAGTAGTAACAGTAGATGCTATCCTTACAACAAAGGGTAGAGAGTTACTTGCTAAAAACGATGGTACATTCCGTATCACACAGTTTGCACTAGCAGATGATGAAATAGATTATACACTTTATAATCCAACTCACCCTTCAGGTTCAGCTTACTACGGTCAAGCTATTGAAAACATGCCTCTATTAGAAGCATTTCCTGATGAAACTCAAATCATGAAATATAAACTTACTACTTTACCACGTGGTACTGCTAAGATGCCAATCTTAGATGTAGGTTATACTTCAATCGTAATTAGACAAGGTGCTTCATTAGCAATTACCCCACAAACTCTAAATTATTTAGGTGGTAACCAGAACGAAGCTTCAGGTTATACTGCTACTATTTCAGATGTTAGATTATTATCTACGTTTGAAGGTGTTGGTATTGATACACTCTCAACAGATGCTTTAAATGTTAATTCAACTACTACATTAGGTACTAACGTATCAGCAACAGTAATAGGTACAACAATTAACCTTAGAGCAACTACAGTTAATACATTATTTGGTGCTAACACTGCGTTATATGCTACAATGACAGTTGTAGGTAGAGATAGTGGTGCAAGATTACAAGTACCAATCACCATAACTAAAGTATCCTAATTATGTCATTTAATAGATTAGAAGCAGACGATTTTGTAGTATCCGCTGACAGCATTACAGCTGGTTTGTGGACTAATAGTCAAGTCCCAACAATTACAACATTTTTTTCCTCATCTACCCAAGCTGCTGGTAACTCAGGTGATTACTATTTAAACGTATTTTCAAATGCTGCAACTTCATCTTTAGAATTTGCTGTTAACTATGGAAATCAAGATGGAAGTGGTAGTATAGCATATAACTTAGATGTAGATGGTAAATCACCATCTTCAACAATTTATGGACAATACCGTACTTTAGTATTAGGTGATGAAAATGCAGATTTTGTTTTTGGTGGAGTTACAAATGCTGTATCACAATCCTTTTGGGCGATTTCAACAGAAAGAAGTAGATATAAAGAATCCATAATGCCTGGTTCAACTACATTAGAGATTACAGGACCCAATGGTGTTATTTCTTTAACAGATAATAGCCAAGTAGTATCCTCAGTTGTATTTAATGATGCAGGTAGGGTATTCCAATTAGTTTCGGGTTCTGCTGGTACAGTATTTACAGGTAAAAATAATGAAGGATATAGTATTGATTCAGGTTCGTATGGTTTATTCCTACCTGATATTGCTACTTATATTTTAAACCCTCAAGCATTACGTAATGATTTTGCTGATGGGGGTGTTGGTTTAGATGAGAATGTAGAAAGTGCACTTACGTTAACTACAAACCCCAATCCAAATATTATATACGCTGCTATTACATCTAGTTTTACAGCGAATTCAGAAGAAACAATTACTTCAGATTTTGTATTTGTGAGACCAAGAAGTTCACAATTTAATTATTCTGAAAACCCATCGTTTATTTCGGGTTCAACTGGTGAGGTATTGTATCCATTATTCATTAATTCACCTACAACCTATGTTACAACTGTAGGTCTATATAATGATACTAATGAGTTATTAGCAGTAGCTAAATTATCAAAACCATTAGAAAAAGATTTTACAAAAGAAGCTCTTGTTAGAGTTAAATTAGACTTTTAAAATAAATGAATGAGCGCATTCAAACAATTTTTATCACAGGATTTAACAGTAGAACCCTTTAGAGTAAATAAGGGGTTCTCCTTTCCTTCTCCTGAATTTACAGACTTCAATGTTGAAATTGATAGATTAGTAGGGCTTAATGGTAATTTCGAATTTACCCAATCCCTTACAGGAAATAATTCAGACCAATATTCTGTTTTAATATATGATTCTGCTAAAGAATTATATTATTCTAACTTTTTAACCTCATCATATGGTTCTCCTGTCCAAACACAAAGTTTATTCCCTGGAGAAAATATAGAGGGTGATGCATTTGTGGGTAGTCCTGATTCTTCAGGTAGATATGAAAATTATCTTCAATCTACAGATGATGTAGTAAGATTTTTCCCTACAGCCTCTAGCGATCAAATCTTTGTACTTTCAATCCCATCACGTTTATGGGGTGACTATATTCAACCTAATTCTTTTGAGTATAGAGTTATAGATGCTGATAACATTACTCATATTATTACTGATGATGGAAATGGTAATCTTTATGTGGGAGGGATTTATGTAGGTAATATTATATACCCCCACGGAATAGCAGTATTTACAAAATTACAAGATAATGCACCACCAGCCCCAGAAGGTTATGGTCTTTCTGAATATGGAACTAATGTATATGGTGGTGGTATTTCTATAGCGGATTTAACTGGTACTAATGTAACTTGTTCATTTTCAAGTTCATTTGATATTTACGAAACACAATATAAATCTACAATAAACGAATTCGAATTTAATTTTTCACAAAACCCATCCATAATCTCAGGATCCACAGATGGTACAGTTTATGATTTTGTAACAGGTTCTTTTTTCTCTCCTTACGTTAGCACCGTTGGGTTATATGATGATGCTCAAAATTTACTTGCAGTTGGAAAGTTGTCTCAACCACTCCCAATATCGAGAACAACTGATACTACTATATTTATAAACATAGATAGATAATTACAATGGGAAAAGGAACCGATAGACTAGAAAATATATTTGACCCCACAGTTGATGAAATCAACCAGGGGTATACCATAAACGCTTGGCATGTATCACAATCAGTAAATGCCTTTACAGGTACAGGAAGTTTTGATATTGATATTGATGGAAGTTTAACCGTTACTGGTTCAATTTACCATATGGATGCACAAGATGCTAATGGTGTTGTAAATAACGTAGTAATTAGAGACGTATCTACAGGAGAATATTTTGTAACTGGTTCTTGGGGCGGTAACACCTCTGGTACCTCAGGTATAGACGGAACATCAGGAAGCTCAGGTTCATCAGGTACATCAGGCTCATCAGGTAGCTCGGGTACTTCAGGTTCAAGCGGTAGTTCAGGTACATCTGGTAGTTCAGGTTCTTCTGGTACTTCAGGTGCCGACGGTTCTTCAGGTTCAAGTGGTACATCAGGTGCAGACGGTTCATCAGGTTCATCAGGAACTTCAGGCGCTGATGGTTCTTCAGGTTCAAGCGGTACTTCAGGTGATTCAGGAAGTTCAGGTTCATCTGGTACTTCAGGTGCTGATGGTAGCTCAGGCTCATCAGGTACTTCAGGTACTGATGGTGTAGACGGTTCAAGTGGTTCATCAGGAACCTCAGGTGCAGATGGTAGCTCAGGCTCATCAGGAACTTCAGGTAATTCAGGTTCAAGCGGTAGCTCAGGAACTTCGGGTGCAGACGGTTCATCAGGTTCTTCAGGTACTTCAGGTGATTCAGGAAGTTCAGGCTCATCAGGTACTTCAGGTGATTCAGGAAGTTCAGGCTCATCAGGTACTTCAGGTGCTGACGGATCTTCAGGTTCATCAGGCACATCTGGTGTAGACGGTTCGAGCGGTTCATCAGGTACTTCAGGTGTAGGAACAGACGGTTCATCTGGTTCATCAGGTACTTCAGGGGCAGACGGCCCTTCAGGTAGCTCAGGCTCATCAGGTACATCAGGTTCAAGTGGTAGCTCAGGTACTTCAGGTACTGGTAGAGCTGTGTCTGTATTAGATGAAGGTGGTTCCTTGACTACAGACGTTCTTTCACTTAATTTTATAGGTGCAGGTGTAACAGCAACAGATCCAGGCTCAAATAATAATATAACAGTAACTATCCCAGGTGGGGGTGGTGGATCAGGTTCATCAGGTTCTTCTGGTACTTCAGGAGCAGACGGTTCAAGCGGTTCATCAGGAACTTCAGGCGATTCAGGTTCATCAGGTTCATCTGGAACCTCAGGTATAGGTACAGATGGTAGCTCAGGTAGTTCAGGTACTTCAGGTGTAGGAACAGACGGTTCAAGTGGTTCATCTGGTACTTCAGGCGCAGATGGCTCAAGCGGTTCATCTGGTACTTCAGGAGCAGAAGGTTCAAGCGGTTCATCAGGAACTTCAGGCGATTCAGGTTCAAGTGGTAGCTCTGGTACTTCAGGTACTGGTCAAGCCATTACAGTTATAGATGAAGTTACCACATTAACTACAGACGTATCTAAATTCACATTTTTAGGTGCTGGAGTAACAGCTGCTAATAGTGGTACTGAAGTAACAGTAACTATCCCAGGCGGTGGTGGTGGATCTGGATCAAGCGGTTCATCAGGTACATCAGGTTCAAGCGGTAGTTCAGGTACATCAGGAGAAGCAGGCTCCTCAGGCTCATCAGGTACCTCAGGCGAGGCCGGATCCAGTGGTTCATCCGGAACTTCAGGCTCATCAGGTTCAAGCGGTACTTCAGGATCAAGTGGTTCAAGCGGTACTTCAGGAGAAGCAGGCTCAAGTGGTAGCTCAGGTACTTCAGGCGATTCAGGTTCATCAGGTTCAAGTGGAACCTCAGGTTCAAGCGGTTCTTCAGGAACTAGTGGTTCTTCAGGTTCATCAGGTACTTCAGGTAACGATGGTTCTTCAGGTTCATCAGGTACTTCAGGTAACGATGGTTCTTCAGGTTCATCAGGTACTTCAGGCGATTCAGGTTCAAGCGGTAGCTCTGGTACTTCAGGTGCAGATGGTAGCTCAGGTAGCTCAGGTACTTCAGGTATAGGAACAGACGGTTCAAGTGGTTCTTCAGGAACCTCAGGCGCAGACGGTTCAAGCGGTTCATCAGGAACTTCAGGCGCAGATGGCTCAAGCGGTTCATCTGGTACTTCAGGCGATTCAGGTTCAAGCGGTAGCTCTGGTACTTCAGGTGCAGATGGTAGCTCAGGTAGCTCAGGTAGCTCAGGTACTTCAGGTATAGGAACAGACGGTTCAAGTGGTTCTTCAGGAACCTCAGGCGCAGATGGCTCAAGCGGTTCATCTGGTACTTCAGGTTCAAGTGGTAGCTCTGGTACTTCAGGTACTGGTCGAGCCATTACAGTTATAGATGAAGTTACCACATTAACTACAGACGTATCTAAATTCACATTTTTAGGTGCTGGAGTAACAGCTGCTAATAGTGGTACTGAAGTAACAGTAACTATCCCAGGCGGTGGTGGTGGATCTGGATCAAGCGGTTCATCAGGTACATCAGGTTCAAGCGGTAGTTCAGGTACATCAGGAGAAGCAGGCTCCTCAGGCTCATCAGGTACCTCAGGCGAGGCCGGATCCAGTGGTTCATCCGGAACTTCAGGCTCATCAGGTTCAAGCGGTACTTCAGGATCAAGTGGTTCAAGCGGTACTTCAGGAGAAGCAGGCTCAAGTGGTAGCTCAGGTACTTCAGGCGATTCAGGTTCATCAGGTTCAAGTGGAACCTCAGGTTCAAGCGGTTCTTCAGGAACTAGTGGTTCTTCAGGTTCATCAGGTACTTCAGGTAACGATGGTTCTTCAGGTTCATCAGGTACTTCAGGTAACGATGGTTCTTCAGGTTCATCAGGTACTTCAGGCGATTCAGGTTCAAGCGGTAGCTCTGGTACTTCAGGTGCAGATGGTAGCTCAGGTAGCTCAGGTACTTCAGGTATAGGAACAGACGGTTCAAGTGGTTCTTCAGGAACCTCAGGCGCAGACGGTTCAAGCGGTTCATCAGGAACTTCAGGCGCAGATGGCTCAAGCGGTTCATCTGGTACTTCAGGCGATTCAGGTTCAAGCGGTAGCTCTGGTACTTCAGGTGCAGATGGTAGCTCAGGTAGCTCAGGTAGCTCAGGTACTTCAGGTATAGGAACAGACGGTTCAAGTGGTTCTTCAGGAACCTCAGGCGCAGATGGCTCAAGCGGTTCATCTGGTACTTCAGGTTCAAGTGGTAGCTCTGGTACTTCAGGTACTGGTCGAGCCATTACAGTTATAGATGAAGTTACCACATTAACTACAGACGTATCTAAATTCACATTTTTAGGTGCTGGAGTAACAGCTGCTAATAGTGGTACTGAAGTAACAGTAACTATCCCAGGTGGTGGTGGTGGTGGTTCTCAAAATGTATTTACTACTTCTTCAGTTTCAAATTCAGGAGTTAAACAAGCATCTACTTCCCGAATTAAAACTACTACTGTAAACGATGATTTAACATTTAATTTTATAAATGAAGTTTCAGGTTCAACAAATACTGCAACAAAAACTTTAACAGTTTCATCCTTACCTTCCCCACAACTTTATCTTAAAAAAAATGAAGAAACTGGTCAAGGTGGTGCACAAACTATCGCATCTGATACTACTGGAAGTATAACTTGGAAAGATGGAGCTAATAATTATCAAGATAACGATCAATGGTTTACAGTTAATGGTGATAATCATTTTATATATGATCCTAACAACTCCACTACCTACTTCCAACTACTTCAAGAAGGTCTTTATGAATTTGATCTCCAATTAAAAACTGTAGGTAATTCTTCAGGTCAAAATCAATTTAGCCGTATCTCCTTTATCAGAGCCAGTTTACTTACACCCCCAATCCCAACCTTTATAGAGGTTATAGGAATGGGAGCTAATAATGCAAATAATACTAGTGCAAGGAAAGTCTCAACTACTTTTTATCTTTCTCAAGATAATATAGACAATCTAGAGAATTATTTTTATGTTACTACTGGAACCAGCGTTGATTTTGGTGCGGCAGCACAATCCCTACTTGTTGGAGGTGGTGGGTCTGATGGTATAAAAGGTAATTACTGTTCAATTAAATATATTTCTGATGCTGGTAAAGGTAGTCTATAATAATTAAAATATGAATTGGTTATATAAAGGGGAAGAAATGACTTCTTTGGAGTCATTTCCCCCATCAACATTCGGTTTCGTATATAGAGTAATCCACATCCCAAGTGGTAAAGCTTATATAGGAAAAAAATTCGTTAAATTTACTCGTAAAGCTAAATTAACTAAAAAAGATTTAGCATTATATGAAGGTACTAAAGGTAGAAAACCATCATACAAACAAGTAGTAAAAGAAAGCGATTGGCAAACCTATTGGGGTTCAAATAAAACCCTAACGAACTTACTAGAGAACGAACCTATAGAGAATTTCAAACGTGAAATTTTAACTTTGGCTACCTCAAAGAAGTTATTAACTTACGAGGAAACAAAAGCACAGTTTATCTACGAGGTATTAGAAAATCCAAACGATTTCTTCAACGATAACATTCTCGGCAAGTTCTACACAAAAGACTTTGAGTCCCAAAAATAGGGTTGTATATTCACCCCTATGATAAATCACCTATTAGTAAACATAGTTAACTCCGTTTTAGGAGCCGGTAAATCTACAGCTAGAGGCAATCAAGCCTACCACTGTCCGTTTTGCCATCACTCTAAACCAAAATTAGAGGTTAACTTTACTGATGGACAGAAAAATCCTTGGCACTGTTGGGTATGTAATAAGAAAGGTACAAATCTAGTTACCTTACTCAAACAAGCCAAAGCCCCTGACGATAAGATTGCTGAAATTAAAAAGCATGTATCCTATAGAGATTATAGAGATAATATCAAACCAGCTGAGGCAGTTAAATTACCTAAAGAATTTAAACCATTTGTAGACATATCAAAAGGCGATATGACTGGAAGACAAGCCATATCTTACTTAAAACGTCGTAACGTAAGTAAAGCGGATATACTGCGCTACAATATTGGTTATTGCGATGGCGGTGTCTATGACAAGATGATTATAATACCGTCGTATTCCCACGAGGGAACGCTAAATTACTTCGTAGCTCGTAACTTCAATGAGCACAGCCCTGTTAAGTATAAAAACCCACCAATGAGTAAAGATGTAGTGCCATTTGAATTGTTTATCAATTGGTCATCTCCACTAGTTTTGGTTGAAGGTATGTTTGATGCATTGGCTATAAAACGAAATGCTATACCATTATTAGGTAAACATATTCAGAGAGAATTAATGAAGAAGATTGTTACATCACAAGTAGAAAAAATATATATAGCTTTAGATAAGGACGCGCAGAAAGATGCCGTTAAGTTTTGTGAACAGTTGATGGATGAAGGTAAAGAAATATACCTAGTAGATTTAGAAGATAAAGACCCATCGGAAATGGGATTCAAAGCTATTACTACCCTAATCCAGAAAACAACCCCATTGAGTCAATATGATTTAATGGCTAAAAAATTACAATTTGTATGAGTAAGAAAATTGTTTTAAAGAATTCTTACAAACGTATTTTGGAAGTATCAGATGATGCTAAACAAATTACAATGCCTGATTCTCGTTACTATCAACGTAATGGGGACTTTTACCCATCTATTACTTATGTTTTAGGTTCTTACCCAAAAGGTAAATACTTTGAAGATTGGTTAAAGAAAGTAGGATATGCTTCGGAGCACATCGTACGTAAAGCAGCAAATCAAGGTACTGAAACTCATGAAATGATTGAGGATTACTTGAATGGTAAAGAATTAAATTTCTTATCTAAATCAGGCCACCCACAATATGATACACTTGTTTGGCAAATGTTCTTACGTTTTGTTGATTTTTGGGAAGAGTACAAACCAGAACTAGTTGAGACTGAAGTACATCTATTCTCAGATGAACTTAAAGTAGCAGGTACTTGTGATATGCTTTGTAAAATCGATGGTGAACTTTGGATTATTGATTTTAAAACATCTAACCATCTCCAAACAACATATGATCTTCAAACTGCGGTTTATGGTAAATGTTACGAGGAATGTTTTGGACATACCCCAGATCGTTATGGTGTTTTATGGTTAAAGTCAAATAAGCGTAAAGCAGCTGAAGGTAAGATTCAAGGTAAAGGTTGGGAAATGTACGAATCAAAACGTAGCCAAGAAGAAAATCTTGACATTTTCCAAACAGTTAAAAAATTGTTTGATCTTGAAAACCCATCACACAAACCAGCATTTACTAAATTTAGAACATCTGCGCGCCGAATACTTGGAGATTAAAGGAATCTTTCGTATATTTATGGTAAACGCGTGTTTATGATATCGTTAGTACAATTATTAAATGAAGTAGAAGGTAACCCTAAAGCTATCATATTAGCTGGTGCTCCTGGTGCTGGGAAAGGTTATGTGTTAAAAGGTTTAGACTTAGGTGGTTTAAAAATAATGAATATTGATAACACATTTATCAGTATGCTTAAACAAGCCAACGTATCTTTAGATCTAAAAAACGCTACACCTGAAGAAAGAAGCGAGCAAGCTAAAGCAATGGCTGCATCTAATAAAGAATTTAAAGGTGAAATCCAAGATACTATAGCAGGCAGAGAATCATTTATTTTAGATGGTACGGCTGCTTCACTCAAGCAAACCACCTTACTTAAAGACCAATTAGAAGAAGCTGGGTATAGTGTATTTATGCTCTATGTTTATACTGATCTAGAACGTTCACTTATTCAAAATCAAGACAGATTTGAAAAATCAGGTGGTGAAGATAGAAGTTTAGCACCAGCTATTGTATTGCGTACCTGGAAAAGTGTAACAGATAATTTAAAACCATATGCTGATTTATTTGGCAATAACTTTGCAGCAGTAGCTAATACATTAGAAGGTAATAAAATAAAAGATGTTGAAGATATTCTTAAAACATATTTAGAACCATTTACACCCACAGGTACTAAACCTAAAACACCTGCCCAACAGGAAAAATCAAAACAACAAAAACTTGAGCTAAATGCTGAAATTCAAGCTATGTTAAATGATGAATTTTTAGAAGATGTACTTACCTACACTGTATCTAAAGATGAGGCTCAAAGTAAACTACAGAATTTTTTACGTTCATGAATCA
>Ga0208814_1000571_pt1 | contig 21563 bp, 18 predicted proteins | sample MalvirAntarct_55_FD_184253 | JGI IMG/M metagenome (GOLD analysis project Ga0208814, IMG submission 184253) | Marine viral communities from the Global Malaspina Expedition - Malaspina viral metaG Antarct_55 (SPAdes) (version 2) | ecosystem: Environmental > Aquatic > Marine > Oceanic | place...
TTTTTAGATTCTTTAATTATAGTAGATGAGGCACAAAACGTTACTCACGAACAAATGGAGATGATTACATCTCGTATTGGTTTAAGAAGTAAAATGGTAGTATGTGGTGATTCACATCAAACAGATTTAAAGAAAAAATCAGATTCAGGCTTTAAATTCTTATATGCTGCTGCTAGAAAAATTAAAAATTTAGAAGCAATTACTTTAACTACTAACCATAGAAATGAAATAGTTGAAGATTTAATAAATTATTATAATGAAGCCATAGATAAAGGAGCAAGTATTACAATTTCTGGTTCATATAATTATAATAATAAAAACTAATATCATATTTATAATAAAAATATATAATGGCACAATGTATAACTAGCGGTTCGTTAAAAGTACTTATACAAGAAAGTATAACTTTACCAAATAAAAATGAAGAAGTTTGTATTAACGAAGTCACAATCCCGGGTATTAACCAAACAGTAAGAAGAATTGATACTATTTCCACCAAATTTAGTGGTAGTGGTGTTGAAATCTTAAGATTTGTTGACTCAGAAGAACAACAAGTTGCAGGTTCATTTGTAAGAGATACAGTTAAGTACATGAGATTTACGAATTTATGCTCTTCTAATTTTGTTTCTCTTTATTTAATTCAAGATAGTCCTGAATCAACATCCCCAAATACTGTTAATAATGGTTCAGGTGATGAGACATTATTTAAAATAGATGCAGGTAAATCAATGGTGTTTTCAAATGCACAGATACAAGGAACAGATTATTATGATTATGCTGTAGAAGGATATGTTGATATTCAATATTTTTCATCTTTCTCAACTTTAGCATCCATAAAAGCAAAAGCAGATACCGCAGATGTACAAATAGAGTATTTTGTAGCTTCTTCTTAATATTTATAATAAAATTAAATTAAAAATAAAAAATGGCATTAACTTATAGATCAGTAAAAGGCTCAGCATTAACAATTGATGAGGTAGATAATAACTTTAGACATTTCACTGGATCCCATTCAGTAACAGGTTCATTAATAATATCTGGAAGTCTTATCCCTGCAGAAGTAGAAGCAACTTTAGGTACACAATTAAAACCTTGGAAAGAATTATTTGTTAGTAATGGATCTATAGTTTTTGTAAGTGGATCAGGAGAAGGACAAATTACAAGTTCTTTATCACTTGAAAAAGGTGGTTTAATATCAGGTGGGTTTGATGGTACCTTTACAGGTTCATTTACAGGTTCAGCAGATATAACAGGTTCTTTATCCGGTTCCTTTACAGGGTCTGCGGATATAACAGGTTCATTATCTGGTTCATTTTCTGGATCAATTGATGGAACAAATTTTTATTTATATAATCTCCCAACTTCCCAACCAGCAGAAACTGGAAGATTATGGCTATCAGGTAGTGCTGCTAGCTCTAAATTTTTAATGGTAAGAAGTTAAAAATTATTTATTTACATAAAAAATTTAAGGACTCATATTGAGTCCTTTTTTTTCATATTTATAACAAAACATAAATTATGAATATACCTATTTGGAATGGTTCTAGTTCATTCGCACCAGGAGAAACACCTTTTGGTTTTTATGATAATGATCCTGAATTTAGAAGAGATGCGGATAAGGTATCTGTTTTTTGTGCAAACAGAATGGGTTACCCCTTAGTTGATATTGAATTACAATCTGGATCTTTTTATACAGCATTTGAAGAAGCAGTAACTATGTATGGAAATGAAATATGGGCCTATATAGTTAGAGATAACTTTTTAGATTTAGAAGGTATTTCAATATTTGAAGAATTAAATGAAACTATAATAACCCCCAGTTTTAAACCTATTATTAAATTAACCCAACAATATGCTGATGAAGCAGGAGTGGGGGGTACAATCCCTTGGTATTCAGGTTCTTTTGATTTAACTAAAGGTCAACAAAATTATAGTTTTGAAACATTTTTGACTGCTAGTGGATTTACAGGGTCTGCTTATTCTGAAGGAATAGAAATTAAACGTGTATTTTTCCAGGAACCAATTCCTGCATCTGAATTATATTTAGACCCTTATAGTGGGTTTGGGTTTGGGGGAGCAATAGCTGCCGGAATGGTTGGAGTAGGAGGATTTGGTGGTGCTATGGGTTTCTTAATGATGCCCCTAAGTTATGATATGCAAGTAATTCAATCTATTGAAATGAACCAACAAGTTAGATGGTCAAATTATAGTTTTGAAATACATGCTAATGATCTTAAAGTATTCCCTGTCCCAGAACGAAGTGGAAAAATTTGGTTTCAATATATTTTTAACAATGATAGATCTTCAAGTGTTGTAAAATGTGCCGAAGATAAAGTTAATAATATTAGTAATGCTAATTTTAAAAATCCTAAGTATAGTTTAATTAATTCTATTGGTAGACAATGGATATTTGAAATGACTTTAGCCATAGCTAAAGAAATGTTAGGGTATGTTAGGGGTAAATACACAAGTATACCAATTCCAAATGCTGAAGTTAACCTAAATCAAGGAGATTTAATAGCAGCAGCAACCGCTGAAAAAACAGCATTATTAGAAAGATTAAGAGCTTATCTTGATGAAACTTCTAGAAAAGCCTTATTAGAAAGAAAGGCACAAGAAGCAGAATCTAAAATGGTTGAATTACAACAAGTCCCTTGGACAATTTTTATAGGATAATATGGCAATGTTTACAGGACAGAGGGATGTCTCTCTGGTAAGAAAATTAAATAGAGAATTAATGGGTAATATTATTACTCAGCAATGTGCCTTATACCAGTTTAAACTAGAAGAAACTAAAGTAAACATATATGGCGAGGCAGCTGAGTCTAAATTCTATAATGGTCCTTTTTTATTCAATGTTTTAATTAATAGACAAAACCAAGTATATGCCGAAAATGAGGAGGGTATTCAATTTAACCAACCTATTGAATTTTACTTCCTTAGAGATGACCTTGTTGATGCTGATGTAGTTCCAGCAGTAGGTGATATTGTTTTATATCAAGAAAGTTATTATGGGGTACAAAGTACTGTAGGTAACCAATATTGGGGTGGAAAAAACCCTGATTATCCAAATAATGTAAATCCACTTAACCCTGGATTAGAAAAATTTGGAAATAATCTATCAATCCTAGTATCAACATATTATATACCAGCAGATAAAGTAGCTATTTCACCTTATTTAGAAAGAATGTAATGAGCAAAGTTAGAAAACCAATACCTAAAACCCAAAAACAACTAAGTGTTGAGCAACATACCGCTTATGACACTGAAAGAGGTAACCCTAATGCTAGAATTAATCCTAATGAATCAGAAACAGGGATAGATTTTAATAGATCAACTAAACTAAGTTTTAAAGATGATTCTACTAAACCTTTTTCTATTGGAATCCAGGATTTAGATGAAGCAGTATTTTATTATTTTAAAAATGTTATAAAACCTTTTGTATTTCAAAATGGAGAAAGAAGAAATGTTCCTATAATATATGGTTCTCCTGAAAGATGGAAATCATTCCAACGGGATGGGTATTATAGAGATAAAAGTGGTGCTATAATGTTACCTATTATTGTTTTAAAAAGAGATACATTAACAAAAGATAGAACAGTGTCTAATAAATTAGATGCTAATGGTGTAAACTTATATGGCTCATTTCAAAAGAAATATAGCCCAGATAATTTTTATAATAACTTTTCAGTATTAAATAATAAAAAACCTGTAAAAGAACATTATGCTGTAGCTATGCCTGATTTTGTAACATTGGAGTATAGTGTAATTGTCCAAACATATTATATGGAGCAATTAAATAAAATTATTGAAGCTTGTGAATATGCTTCGGATGCCTATTGGGGTAATCCTGAAAGATTTAAATTTAGGGCTTTTATTGATTCTTTTGCCACTGAAACATCCCTAACTCAAGGTATGGACCGGTTAGTAAAAGGAACATTTAAAATACAATTAAGAGGATATATTATACCTGATACGATCCAAAAAGAGATGCATTCTATTCAAAAATGGAACTCTAAATCTAAAGTTACAATTAATTTTGAAACTACTAGTAATGCAGATACATTTAAACCCGGAGTTAGAACGCTCCCTAATGGACAAAATAGAGAGAAATAATTTGGGTTATTAAATAAGGTTTTGTATATTAAGGTTATTAAAAACTAACCACAGTTATAAAATATAAATGAAAAATTCACCAAAAATATTTGCTCATGGTAGTTATATAGGAACTACAGGTTATGCTAACCACACAAGAGCATTTTATAGAGAACTCTCTAATTATTACAATTTAAAAGTTAGAAACTTTACAGTAGGTAAATCTTGGGTAGGTTTTAATAATGAACCTCATAATAACGAGGATTATATTGATAATAAGGACAAAAAATTATTAGCAGAACAATCTTTATGGGATAATGATAAAAATTTAAATCATCACCCATTTTATTCTAATTATTCTAATGATTTTGAACATAATGTAAATATTATTTTAAATGAAACTGACCATCATTTTTTTTATCAAAACTATGATGGGCCCAAAATAGCATACAATGTTTGGGAAACTACTAGACAACCCGATTATTTTTTTAACCAATTAAAAACTTTTGATCAAGTTTGGGTAGCTTCTAAATGGCAGAGAGAATGTACTATAGAACAAGGAATAGAACCCCATAAAGTAAAAGTAGTACCTGAAGCTGTAGATGGGTCAATTTTTAAACCTAATAACAAATCAACCCTTCCAGAATATAAAGATAATAGATTTAAATTTATTTTATTCGGTAGATGGGATTATAGAAAATCTACTAAAGAGATTATAGAATCTTTTTTACAAGAATTTAATGAGGATGAACCCGTTGATTTAATAGTATCTATTGATAACCCATATGCTAAAGATGAATTTAAATCAACAGAAAATAGACTTAAAAACTACAATTTAAATGACCCTAGAATTAAAATAAAACATTTCCCAACTAGAAAAGAGTATGTTAAGTATTTACAAAAGGGGCATGTTTTTTTATCTTGCGCAAGATCAGAAGGATGGAATTTACCTCTTATTGAAGCTATGGCTTGTGGTACACCCTCTATTTATTCTAACTGTAGTGCACAATTAGAATTTGCTGAAGGGTTAGGATTACCCGTAAATATACTATCTACATCAAAAGCAAAAAAAGGAGAATATAGTAGTTTTTCACAAGAAATGCTAGAAGGAGAATTTTATGATCCTGATTATAGCCATTTAAAAGAAGTAATGAGAGACGCTTTTAAAAATTATAAAATTCACAAAAAACAAGCATTAGAAGAATCAAAAATAATAAGAAAAAAATTCACTTGGGACAACGCAGCTAAGATAGCGGGACAAGAAATAGAAAGTTTATTAAACAATTTACCAAAAAATAAAGTAGAAATAAGTTTTAATTTAGGGCCTAAAGTAGAGATATTGGGGCATTATGAAGATAAATATTTTATTGAATTTATAAATGGATCTACAGGTCAAGTAATACATAGTGATACTATTAGTAATAATATGTGGACCAAATGTAGCAAAAGTTATAATATACCTTGGATAATAAAAGTAAATAATAAAATTGTCCATACTTTTAATTTAGAAAATAAAACAGTAAAAATATCATTTGAATCAAAATCTATAGGGGATACCTTAGCATGGGCACCACAAATAATAGAATTTAAAAATAAATACAAATGTAATGTTATAGTTAGCACATTCCATAATGAATGGTTTCAAAATTCAAATTCTTATAAGGGTATTAAATTTGTAAGTCCTGGAGAAGACCATCCCTGTTATGCCCATTTCCAAATTGGGTGGTTTAGAGATGAAAAAGGGGGATGGAAAAATTTCTCCGACCACCCTAACCAAGTAAATACTATCCCTTTAATAAAAACAGCAAGTGATATTTTAAATATTCCTTATACTCCTATAAACCATGGTATTAATTTTACTCCACATAAAAGACCTATAAAAGGAAAATATGTTTGCATAGGACCTCAATCAACATCAGGATTAAAAGAATGGCCTCATGAAAATTGGAGAAATTTAGCTAAAATATTACATTCTAAGGGTTATAAAGTAGTTAGTTTAACTTTAAATGGTTTTAAGGGAACTAATATAATAGATAAATCAAAATTACCCTGGGATGAACTATTTAATTACATTCACCATTCAGATTTATTTATAGGACTAGGATCAGGGTTATCTTGGATAAACTGGGCTTTAAATAAACATACAATAATGGTAAATAATTTTGTTCCTTATGGGTATGATATACCTAATAACTTAACTAAAATTGAAAACCACAACGTATGTAATAATTGTTGGACCCACAATACTCATGTATTCGATGCAGGAGATTGGGATTGGTGCCCAGAAAATAAAGGCACACCTAAACAACATATTTGTCAAAAATCCATTTCGGTAGAACAAGTATTACAAAAAATAAAACCTTTACTTAATGAATAATAAATTTGTTTGGACAACAGGAGGGAACCAAAATTATTTATTAATGATTGAGGTACTTGCTAAAAGTTTACTAAAATATTCAGAATACAAACTTATAGTGTATGGTTTTAATTGTGATTCTACAATTAATTTACCTAATGTAATTAATAAAAGAATTGACTATAAACCTAAACCTACATCAAAATCTACACATGAACCGGACCTATTTAATAAAGATTATTCTATTTACTTTGCTAAATTCTTAGCAAATCTAGATTCATTAGAAGAAAATTATAATAACTTTGCATGGATAGATGGTGATGCCTTTGTAACCGAAAATATAGATAAGTCTTTACAGTATTTATCATCTTTAAAGGATTACCCCTTATTTGCTCAATATTTTCATAAAGACATTAATCAATGGAGGCACCATAATGGTATAAGATTAGAAGGTAATTATGGTGGTGAGATAGCTGCTATAAAAAATATTAAAAGAAACCCAAACCAAAAATTATTAGCCGCTAATTTTTATTTTTATAATAGGGATAGTAAACCATTCTTTGAAAAATGTTTAGAATGGAATAAAGAATTAAATAATTATAGCCTTAAACTATATGCAGACGACAATGCTTTTTCTGAAGAAAGAGTAGCGAATAATATATTATGGGAAGAAAATAAAATATTAGATTTACCAATTACCTGGAATAACTATTACAGTTCAAAAGAAGAAACTTTAGTTGACCCTCATTTTTTAAAACAAGGATTTGATGTTATGTACGATAAATCTTCATTAGAACCCTATTTTATACATGGGCCAGACCCTTCAGTAAAACCTAAAAGTGCTAAAACTTTAGAAAATGCATTTAACGAGTATAATGTTATGAAAAATAAAAATTTAGTTATTATTTTATGTTATTGTGACACACAAAGCAAACTTGACTTATTATCTAATATGATTTTATCATTAAAAGATAAATATGATATATTAGTATCTACCCATTCTCCTCTCCCGTTAGAAATTCAAAATAATATAGATTATTTAGTATACGATAAAAGTAATCCTATTTTAAAATATCCTGAAAGGGGAATGGTATTTTGGAAAACAATTAATATTGAATGCACACCCTGTGGTGAAAAGCCCCCAATAAAAATATCACATATGATGAATGATTATGGGTGGACAGTTTTTAATTTAAAAAAGAATGCCATTTCTTTTTGTCAAAATTTAGATTATTCCCACTATTCTTTTATAAATTACGATATAGAAATAACTAAAGGAGTGTTAAATATGATTAATAACCCAAAAGATTTTATATGTAGCGATTTTAAAGATCCTACTACTAATGCTTCTTTATTTCCAAGTTTATTATTTAATATTTTAAGCAAAGAAAATGCTAACAAAATTAATAACTCAATATCCAAACAAGAATATACCAGTTCAGACCCTATAACTGGGCAATCTTTTACAGATGCAGAAGCCTATTGGGGTCATTTAATTTCTAATTTTAATTATGTTAAAGTTGAAACTGAAATTGTAGGAATGCTAAATACAGGAAATCCTGATGTGTTAAATTATAATAAAAGTAATGATCAATACAAATTGTTTTTTTCTGAAAATAAAGTTTTTATATATGATAATTTTGAAGAAAAACAAATAAAGATAAGAGTAAATGGGGAGGATATTACTTTAAATGATAAACAATTTACTGTGTACTTTTCTAAAATAGAAGACCTAGGATATTACCATAATAATGAACTAATAAACCTTACTTCTAAATTAGAAAGTGATATTTATAATAGAATAGAGGAACAATAATATTTATAAACAAAAATAAAAATGAGTACAACAAAGTTATTACAAGAAGAGTTACAAAAGTTAAAAGATTTCCAAAGATCAGAAAATGAAATTACTTTTGCTTTAGGGCAGATAGAAATTAGAAAAACCTTTTTAGAAAATCAAAAACAAGATCTCCAAAACACTTATAAATCTCTCCTCCTGGACCAAGAAAAAACAGGTAAAGAATTACAAGAAAAATATGGAGAAGGTAATATTGATTTAGAAAAAGGAGAATTTATTAAACTAAAATAGTTCTTTGAGAAAGTCTTTAATATGTATAATAAAACAATATTAAAAATAACATATAAAGATGGCAGAAACATTATTATCTCCAGGTGTATTAGCTAGAGAAAACGACCAATCATTTATTACTCAACAACCCGCAGAAGTTGGTGCTGCTATTATAGGACCCGCTGCTTTAGGACCTGTTGAAGTACCTACATTGGTTACTTCTTTTAGTGAATATACAGCAATTTTTGGTACTACAGTACAAAGTGCATCAGTTGCATATTCATATCTAACTTCATTATCAGCGAATAATTATTTTCAAAGTGGTGGAACAAGTTTATTAGTTACTAGGGTAACTCCAGAAACCTTTACTTCTGCTACAAGTTCATTTATTAACACAGTTGATGGTTCAGAATTAAAAACAGGTACAGGTGCTGATATAGCTACTAATGCCGCAGCCTTATTTGCTGCAGGTGTTGATGCTGGTTCAGATTTTACAGGTTCGGGTACAGTAACTTATACATCTGTTGCCCCTACAACAAATGGTAGTGGAACAGGAGCAAAATTTAAGTTAGATACAACTGCTGGAGCTCCAGTAGCAATTACAGCTTCAACTGCAGGTACAGGGTACAATTTAGGAGATACATTAACATTTTCTACAAATGATAATGGTGGTTCACCAATCGTAACAACTAGTTTGTTAGAATCAACTACATTTGCAGCAACAGATACTTATGATGCAGGTACAACTACAATTACTCCTGTAGCATCAAATTTAGATGCAACGGGTCAAGCTTGGTCTTTAACCTTTGCAGGTGGAGCAGGTGCTTCAAATTTAACGACAATCGCCGCTACATCAGCTGGAAAAGGAGTTAAAGTAGGAGATACATTTACTTGGACAGCAGCTGCTTTACAAACAGCTTTAGGAGGAGTAGCAGGTACAGATGTGATTATTACAGTAAAACCAGCAGATTTAACTGAAGGAACTTTTACAGTTACTTTAGTAGCAGCTAATCTATCAGATGATGTTACACCTTTTGAATTAGAAACAATTTCCGAAGGTGCAGTAATGAATACAGGAACAACTGAATTAACAGGTGGTGCCTTATCAACTGGTTCAGCAGAAAATGTTCGTTGGTCCATCCCTTCAGTAAACACAGCCTCAGGAACATTTAGTTTAGTTATCCGTAGAGGTAATGATAATACAAACCAACAAGTAGTATTAGAACAATATAATAATCTATCATTAGATCCATACCAACCAAATTACATATCAGCCCAAATTGGTGATATTAGTAAAAATTTAGTTCAGGAAGGAGCAGATTCCTTTATCCAAGAATCAGGATCTTATGCTAATTTATCAAGATATGTAAGAGTAAAATCAGTAAATTTAAAAACACCTAATTATTTCGATAATAATGGTCAAGCAAAATCTCAATTTACAGGTTCTTTACCAGCAGCATCCTCAGGTTCATTTAATGGAGCAGATGGAGAAAATATAACAACTGCTACTTCTGGAAGAGTTGCTAACTTTTATGGAAACATAGGAAATGGTGCTGCATTTGATACACAAGGATTAACTGGTAGTAATTATGATAACGCAATTGCTTTATTAGGGAATGTAGATGAATACCAATATAATGTTATTAGTACTCCTGGATTACTTAACGCAACTCACGCGACACAATTAACTAATGTATTATCAAATACAATCCAAAGAGGTGACGCAATCGCGGTATTAGATTTAGTAAAATATGGTAGTTCAATAGCATCAGTTTCTCAAGCAGCTTCTGCTTTTGATAATAGCTATGCTTCAACATATTGGCCTTGGGTACAAATGATTGATCCACAAACAGGTGAATTAGTTTATTCTCCTGCTTCAACGGTGATTCCTGGGGTGTATGTATTTACAGACGCTTCAAGTGAACCATGGTTTGCACCTGCTGGATTAACTAGAGGAGCTTTAGGTCAAGTAGTTAGAGCTGAAAGAAAATTATCTGCAACTAATAGAGATACTTTATATGAAGCCAATGTTAACCCCTTAGCAACTTTCCCACAATCTGGAGTAGTTGTATTTGGTCAGAAAACATTACAAAAACGTGCTAGTGCTTTAGATAGAGTAAATGTACGTAGATTGTTAATTTCTCTTAAAGGATTTATATCTGGAGTAGCTGATAATTTAGTATTTGAACAAAATACAATTGCTACAAGAAATAACTTCTTAAGTGTAGTTAATCCATATTTAGAAGGAGTACAACAACGACAGGGATTATACGCTTTTAAAGTAGTAATGGATGATACCAACAATACACCATCCACAATAGATAGAAATGAATTAGTAGGTCAGATTTTCTTACAACCAACTAAAACAGCTGAATTTGTAATCCTAGATTTCAATGTACTACCAACTGGAGCAACATTTCCAGCGTAAGAATTAAAAAGATAAATATTTATAATAAAATAAAAAAATAAAATGGCAGTATTAGATCCTAACGAAATATTTTTCACCGCTTTTGAGCCAAAACAAGCAAACAGATTCGTCATGTATATTGATGGAATTCCAGCTTATTTAGTAAAAGAAGTAGGGGCTGTAACTTTATCACAAGGTACAGTTGAATTAAATCATATGAATGTATCAAGATATGTAAAAGGAAAATCCACTTGGGATCCAATTTCTTTAACATTATTTGACCCAATTACACCATCAGGAGCACAAGCAACTATGGAATGGGTACGTCTTCACCACGAATCAGTTACTGGTCGTGATGGGTATAGTGATTTCTATAAAAAAGATCTTACTTTTAACGTACTAGGACCTGTAGGAGATATTGTATCTGAATGGATTATAAAAGGTGCATTTATTACAAGTACATCATTTGGAGATTACAACTGGGATACTGTAGATACTGCTCAAAATATTAGTATAACGGTACAACCCGATTACTGTATTTTAAATTTCTAAAAATTTTACCCACCCCTGATTTAGAAAATAGCTTGCCTTAGGGCAGGCTTTTTCTTATTTTAAAAATTATGTGGAGATGTAATAAAAGTTTATTATATTAATATTTATAAATGCACAAAAACGTTATTAACAAATAAAGATTATGTCTAAATTTAAAATACCTACTGAAACAGTAACATTACCATCAAAAGGACTTCTATATTCAAAAGACCACCCATTAGCTAGTGGTAAAATAGAAATGAAATACATGACTGCTAAAGAAGAAGATATTCTAACAAATTCAGCCTATATTAACGATGGGTCAGTGATTGATAGAGTGTTAAAAGCATTAGTAATAACTGAATTTAATTGGTCTGATTTATTAATTGGAGACAAAAATGCTATTATGGTAGCAGCCCGTGTTTTGGGTTATGGTAAAGATTATACTTTTAACCATAAAGGAAAAAAAGAAACAGTTGATTTAACATCATTAAAAGATAAAGAACTTAATAATGATCTATATACTGAAGGGGTTAATCAATTTTCTTTTACCCTCCCCCACTCGGGCAATGTAGTTGAATATAAATTACTTACTCACGGTGATGAAACAAAAATCCAAAATGAGTTAAAGGGGCTAAAAAAGATTAATAAAGATAACGTTCCTGAAGCTACAACTAGGTTAAAACATATGATTATATCAGTTGAAGGAGATTCTGAAAGAAAAACAGTAAGAGAATTTGTTGATACTTATTTGCTAGCACGAGATGCTCGTGCACTTAGAGAAAATATATTAGCAACACAACCAGACGTAGATCTGACTTTTTTTCCCGAAAACGGAGATGACGGGGTTAGTATCCCCATTGGAATTAACTTTTTTTGGCCTGACGCTTAAAACAGTCCCCAAAATTAGACAAAATTTATTTAGACAAATCCACGAAATTGTTTTTCATGGTAAAGGAGGATATGATTGGCATACTGTATACAATATGCCAATTTGGCTTCGTAAATATACTTTTAAACTTATAAAAGATTTTTATGAGGATGAGAAAGAATCTATGAAGGCAAGCCAACAGGGTAAAGATAAACAATCTCTTATTAACACTGAAGGTAAAGTAAGCACTCCTAATTTTAAGAATACAACTAGTTATAAATAAAAATAAAAATATTTAATATTTATAATAAAATATCCTAATGGTAAACCTTGATGAATCAGCTGAACAAGCAAGAGCTCTAAAAGAAGAATTTGTACTTTTAGAATCAGCATTAACTTCTATAGGGAGTTCAATAAAAGCTGATTTATTAGTAAATTTAGGGTTGGTTAATGAAGAATCTAAAGATTTAGTTAGAAGTGTTGGTAAAGATATTGGTACTGCTATTTCTAATTCAACTAAACTTCTTGACACACAAGAAGCTCTAATTAAAAAGATTAATAAAGGGGTTAATGTTGAAAAAGAACTTCAAAAGGAAATTACAAAAGTTCAGAAAAATAAAACAGCTATACAAAGAAAACTTAGTGTTTTAAAATTAGAAGGTGTTACATTAGATGAAGAAGAAGTAAAAGCTTTAGAAGAACAATTAGGTATACAAGAAGATATCCTTAATGAAATGGGAGCCCAAAATGCAGAAATGCAAAAAAGCAAATCCTTAACTTCTTTAGTAGGTGATTCTCTTGGAAAATTTGCCGATGAATTAGATAAATCTGGTACCCTATCTAAACTATTAAAAGGTAATTTTGCAGAAGTTCTATCTGTATCTAGAATGGGTGAACTAGCCATGCTAGCTATTGCATCTGCTATTCTCGCAGGTAGTAAAAATATGGCAATGCTATCCCAGGAAACGGGAATGTCAAAAGACCAGGCTCTAGCCCTATCTAAATCATTAAATCAAACTGCTATTGATTCTGAAAATGTGGCTTTTACTGGCGCAAAAGCACATAAAGCATTTAAAGGGTTAACTGAACAAACTGGTCTAACTGCTGAATTTGGGGGTCAAACATTAGAGACCTTCTCTATGTTAACTGGTAAGCTTCATATGGCTGAAGATGCTGCATCTTCTTTAACTATGATGGCTAGGATGCAAGGGAAAGAAACTGAACAAATTGTTGCTGATACTGCCGAAACAGCACAAAATATTGCAAATTCGGCTGGAGTTGGAATTAATTTAAAAGGGGTTTTAAATGATGTTGCTAGTACAAGTAATTCTATAAAAGTATCCTTAGGATCTAACCCTGAAGCATTAGCAGAAGCAGCAGCAAATGCCGCCTTATTAGGTACTAATCTATCAGGAGTTGATGCAATAGCAAGTAGTTTATTAGATTTTGAACAATCTATAAAAAATGAATTAGCAGCTGAAATGTTGTTAGGAAAAGATCTTAATTTTGAAAAAGCAAGACAATTAGCTTTAAATAATGATTTAGTAGGGTTATCTGAAGAATTATTAAATAATGAAGAATTAACTAATACCTTTGCAACTGGAAACAGAATGCAACAAGAAGCAGCAGCAGCTGCTATAGGGATGAGTAGAGATGCTATGGCCGATCTGGTGATGAAGCAACAAATGAACAATCTATCAGCACAAGAATTTAACGCTATAAATGGTGAGGGTGCTTACGAACAAATGCAAGCAGTTTCAGCTCAAGAAAAATTGCAGTTATCTATGGAGAAAATGAAAGACTCAGTTTCACAAATTGGTTTAGCATTTGCTCCTTTTTTAGATGGTGTAGCTAAAATGGTTTCATATTTAGCTCAAGCAAAAGGGTTTTTAATACTTATGGGTGGTATATTAGCAGGTTTAGCTGCTAGACAAGCTATTTTGGCAGCAATATCATTAAAAAAAGCCATATTTGAAATATATGCAAATAATTCAAAATTGGGTCCTATAGGTATAGCAGCCGCTACAATAGGAGTTGGTACCATGATGGCTATAGCAAATACAGAAACAGCTGATGATATGATCGCTCCTCCAGGATATGGAGATAGAATTTTATCTTCACCAAAGGGGTCAATTGCATTAAATAATCAAGATACTGTAGTAGCAGGAACCAATTTAGGTGGTGGGGGAGGTAATAGTATGAATGAAACAAACGCCTTATTAAACCAAATACTTAACAAACAAGGTACAGTAAAAATGAACGCTACTAGTGTTGGTACAGCATTTAGTGTAAATTCACGACAAATACAATAATTTAATATTTATAATAAAACAATAATTATGGGACTTTTAGACAAATTACAAACACAAGGGGGTTCAATCTTATCCAATTTAAATGGATCAACACCTTCAACACCAGAATTTTCAACATCTACATTACATGACACATATTCAGTAGATGGTTCTCCAAAACTTAATGGCAAACCCGCTCCATCTAATTTAGATTCTGGTGACCCAGTAAAATACTTAGATAATCTACCTAGATAATAAAATATGGGGCTTTTAGATTTAACAACTGACCTTAAATCATTAAGGTATGGACGAGACCGTATAGGTGGTGGTGATAGTAGAGAACCTTTTATCACTAAATCCATTGACAGTACTCCTGGAGATACTGGTGGTCCTGATTTTCTTTTAAGAGCAAATACTTTACAGCATGTAGGAGATGACTTATCTAGAATGGGTCAATTTTTAATATCCCCTAAAGGGTTACAATTTGCAGCAAAACAAAATATTTTATCTCGTACTTCGGTAAAAATCCAATCAAGTTCAGACACATCTTTTAACCCCATAAATGATGGGGTGTATTTACCTACCTCAACTCTAGCCCAATTAGCAGTAGGATCTGCAGGTTCACATTTATTAAAACAAGGGTTAAATCCCTTTAAAAATACTTCACAATCTGGTGCTAATACAGGCATTGGGTTACTAGATGATATATTAAATGCTGAGCTTCCTTTAGAACAACCTATATATGTAAATAGAGTTAATAAAGCGCAATCACCTTCAACAAATAGACTAGTAAATTTAGTTGGGGCTAAAATAGGAGTAGCACAAACCAATTCTAATAATTCTATTGACACCTTTTTAAGTTCTTTAACTGGAGGGGGTATAAAAGGGTTTGGTGCTGGTTTACTTAATAACTTATTTGGTAAAAATAGTAATAGTGGGTTAGGAATAAATGACAACCAACAAGAAATATTAAGATATAACGGAGGCCCAGGTTCTATTTTAGGAGTAGGTCAAACTACTATAAAAAGAGCTACTAATACTCAAGATCATAGTACACCTGGAAGTTATTTACTAAACTATTCTACCATAACAGGCAAAACAGGTGACGGTGTTTACAGCACCTCAACCCCAAAGGGTATAACGATGGTCGATTTTAGATCCGATTTACTTGGTGCCCAAAAAGAGGGTATATATAAGGATGTTTTATCAACTTCTTTAACTTATACTGAACCAAAACAAACTTTAGGGGGAAGAGTTAATATGGGTGATCCTGGTAGAAAAGGAAGAAATCTTATTAATTATACTATTGGAGTACAAGAAGGTGGTAAATCAACAGGCCCCTTAGATAAAATTAATGCTTTACCTTTATATCAACAACCACAAATGATAACTGATACATCAGTTATTAATGATTTAGTTAAATTTAGAATTGGTATACTAGATAATAATAGTACACAAAATAATAAAACTTATATTCATTTTAGATCATTTATAGATTCATTCTCCGATAATTATAGTGCAAATTGGGGTAGTGAAAAGTTTATGGGAAGAGGAGAAAAGTTTTATAGATATGGGGGGTTTGATAGAACAATAAGTATGGCTTGGACGGTTGCAGCTTTATCTATTGATGAATTAATTCCTATGTACCAAAAATTAAATTTTTTAGCTTCAAGTTTAGCACCTGATTATAGCCCTCAAGGATATATGCAGGGGAATATTGCATATTTAACTATGGGTGGGTATTGTTATGAACAACCAGGAATAATCACGAGTATGAATATTTCTCCAATGAAAGAATCTCCATACGAAACCAATTTAGATAGTGCAACAGGTAAAGGAGATGGAGGTAAAAAAACAAAAGAATTAGCAATGTATGTAAATGTTACAGGGTTTAATTTTATTCCCCTTCATAATTTTGTCCCAAGAATACAAAAGAATACATACTTTGGTGAAGACGTTGAAGGAGCAGGTGGTGGTAAATATATTTCTAAATTTGGTAAAGAAAGATTTATATCATTAAAAAATGCAGTAAATAATAATTATGCATCAAATAATTTTACAAGACCGGCCCCTAAAGAAAATCAAGAAAAAACAGATCCAACTCCTAATAATACAGAAAAATCCCAAGGAACAAACACATCAAATCCATTTTCTTAATAAAAAGTAATGAGCAGATACAACACAACAAACCAATACAGAAATACTCAAAGACGTCCTTATTATGGTTCAACAAAATATCCTGTTGTGCCTTTAAGTTCTAGTGATATATATGTTATTACTCAGGAAGATGACAGGTTTGATCAATTAGCTCAACAGTATTATGGGGATTCTAAATTATGGTGGGTTATAGCATGTTCTAACCCAAATTTAAAACAAAATTCATATTTTCCACCTGTGGGAATTCAAATAAGAATCCCAACAGATATTGCTCAAGTAATAAATCAACAGGAATTAATAAATGCAAGATAGTTATGACAGGAAATTTAATTGGAGAAAATTTTGACCCTTATGTCTTTGAACAAATTAACCAAAGACAATTACTTTATGGTAGAGGCTATGAGGGTGGGGCATCTACAAATATAACAACAAACGAACTTTCCTTAATAAATAATAATAGTTCTTTTTTAAAACTAGCATCTGGGGTTAACATTTTTCAATCCCAACCTGAAGTAACAAAAAGTGATGAAGTTGAAGGTCTCCAAAATGAGAATGTACCTATTGTGGGTCCAATAGAGTTTTCACCCACAGAATTATTTTCCACAGCCCCAACCCCACAACTAACACAAACGGATGAAACGGCAGTTAAAAACAACAATAAATTAATAGATGATATCAATGATCAGATAAAAAAAAATAATGCTAACCAATTAAAGGGGGCATTAAATAAACTAAAGAATTTAGGGTTTAGCCCTAAAGAAATAGAATCCTTTAGAAATGGTAATGCTTTAGCTAAAAGCGCTGTTTTATTTAATGGTTTATCTTCTCTATCCGGTACTACACTAAAACAAAGAGAGGGTATTGCAGAAAGTTTAAACGTATGGAATTCTTCAAGTGTTTATGGTTTAGGGGGTAATAAATTTGGAAAACAACCAATGCCTGGATTAATTTCTGCCGATATAAAATGTATAAATAGGGGTTCTATAAGAAGTGCTAATATAAAAATTAAGGCATATAACCAATTCCAATTTAATTTGTTAGAATTACTTTATATGAGGTTAGGGTATACTATGTTATTGGAGTGGGGTCATGTAAATTATTTAGATCAAAAAGGGAAAAAACAAACTATAGGTACAACTTTAACAGAAAAATCATTTTTTAATAATGAAGACAAAGACCAAAGAGAGGTATTAGATGAAATACAAGACCAAAGAATAAAATATCAAGGAAATGTTGACGCTTTTTTTGGAAGGGTTACTAACTTTAGTTGGAAATTTTCTTCTGATGGTACTTATGATATTGATTTAGAATTATATACCTTGGGGGATGTAGTTGAATCTTTAACAGTTAATGTTCCTGTATCAACTCCATCATCTACTGGTGAGAATGCTTTAAAAGTTGTAGGTAATTATACTATACTAGATAAATGGATGGATAGTTATATTGCAACATATGGGGAAAATGCTGTATCTGGTGGGGGTAAATACATAAATATTCCTTCTATTAACTACGCTCCGGGAGGACGTGTTTATAAACAATTAGAAGGGTGGGACAAAGATAATAAGTATTATTGTACTTTTAAAGAATTACTATCAAAAATAGTAGAACATTGTATTCCATTAGTTGTGGGAAAAACAACTTATCCCATGGTTAACTTTGATTTAGGTGAAAATCTTAATATAGTAAGTGCTCAACCTAATCAAATCTCATTTGACTTAGAAAAAGTTTTCATCAAACCCGATTTATATATCCCTAATCTTACACCTTTAGCAACTTTAAAACAAGATTATTTAAAAACATATTTTGTAAAAGATAAAGATAATGATAATGATTTATATTATGGTCAAATAATGAATTTATATCTTAATTTTAAATTTATAAAATCATCACTTATAAAAAATATAGATTCTGATGGGAATTTAGGCCTTTATAATTTTTTAGTTAGTATATGTGATGGTATAAACTCTTCTTTAGGAGATGTTAATAAAATCCAACCCATTATAAAAGATGGAAATACTATAGTAATTATAGATCAAGTTCAACCTAAAGGTAATTCCACTATTATAAAAAAACTAATCCCTACAGTTGAACAACCAAAATCATATCCTTTGGAGTTATATGGGTTTAATGGTAATAAATCAAACTTTATTTTTGACTTTTCTTTCGAAAGTAAAATTGATTCTAAATTATCAACTTCCCTAGCTATTGGTGCTACTGCAGGTAATTCTCAAACATCATTAACTGATGGTACTGCTTTTTCTACCTGGAATACTGGACTACAAGATAGGTTTTCAAAACAAATCATTCCGGCCTCAAATACAATTGATGAAGCCGCTTTAATTGAAGCTGAAAAAAAAGAAACAGATATAAAACTTGAAGAATTATGGGCAGGAGATAATACCTTCGGACATTTTGATTGGTTTGGTGATGATACCCGATCAGGAACAATAGGAAGATTTTCATTTAAAAGACTCACCCTCCCAGAATTTAAAACAAAATACACCCAATTTATAAACCAAAATCCAATTCTACAAACAAAAGAAGATTTTGAATCAGCACCTAAGGGACTAAACTATGCCTCTTTGCTAGCAAAAAATATTGGTGGTACATTAGCCCAAGGTATAGCTTATAACGAAAATGATGCTACTTATTTAAATATTGTAGATAAAAATAATTATTCCCAATTAAAACAATATTTTAAAAGTTATATCCAACAAAGAGATGAAAAGATATATAGAATAACAAATACTGCTTCTCAAAGAGAAGGTTTTATACCACTTTCATTAAATATAACCTTATTAGGTTTATCTGGTATAAAAATATATCAAAAACTTCCTATAGTTACTAAGTTTCTCCCAAGCCAATATTTTACAAAAGAACAAGATACTCTTAATTTTATAATACAAAACGTAGACCATAGTATATCTAATAATAAATGGGAAACTAAAATTTCCACCTTAAGTATACCACCATCAGCAACAACAAATGTAAATATAATAGATGATACTTTATTCTCATTTTTAGGAGTAGATGGTCCCAATAGTTTCGATTCTTACGTTAAAGCAACAGCTTGGAGTGCTTGTTTTATTTCATATTTAGCATCTTCAAATAATGTACGCTTCCCAGTTTTTGCGGCACATTGGCAATATTGTCAATCTATTAGGGCCGGAAATGAAGGTTGGACTTCTTTTGATCCTAGAGAAGCATCACCTTCTTCAACTTATAGTGCTAAAAAAAGACAACTTTCCAGTCGGACTGAAAATAATAAAGATACAGTGTATGGTGATAACTCATATAAATCTGTCCAAATAGGTGATATAATTGTTAAAAATAGAGAAGGCAATAATTTAAAATATTCAACTGAGCAATTTAGTGGTGCAACACACGGAGACATAGTAACAGAAATAAATGAAGATACAATTGCAGTAATAGGAGGAAATGTAAGTGATACAGTAAAGAAAGAATATTATACTATTACAAAAGATCCTATTGGAACAGATGAAAGATTCATAACCATATCAACTAATGGAGCAATTAAAATTACTGGGGAGGCAAAACAAGAACTGGTATTTATTGCTCTAAGATGTGACGACCAATCTAAGGCCTTATTAATGGTAGAACAAGCTAAAAAGGAATTAGCACTTTGGAGTAGTAAAGGATGGAAAGATGATAACCCAGAATCATTTACAACTTTAACAAAATATTATGATGCTGCTAATCTATTCTATCCTACAGAAGGAATTCCTGCATCAACTAACCAATCAACTACTTCCTAATATATGTACTACCCAAAAACACAAATATCTACAGGATTATATACTAATGGAGGAGAACTTTCTTTTGTAAATTCTCCAACTACTTATCAAGGGTATTATTACCAAACATCAAACGGAAGGTATTTTTCGAATAAAACTCCGGATGATACTCCAACAATAGAATTATTTGCACAATCTGGAAATTCAAACTCTACTAGTTCTATGTTTCCAGAACAGATTAATAATAATAATCCATCCAATAAGCAAAATTATTATCTTATTAAAGGTATATATTCTGTTTTACCCTTACCTCAAAATACAGCACCATCACCTCCTATATCATTAAGCCCCCTACCTACAGAAGAGGATTACCAGTTAGGGGAATTTAAAAGATATTTTGCTTATAAATTTTCATCATATAAAACAGTAGAAATAGATGAATTCCAATATAACCAGTACCAAAACGAAGACCCAAGTGTCCAATTTGAATTATATACTACAACTCAACTTACTTGGTTATTAAAAGGAAATAAAGAGAAAGTATCTAAAACTAACTATAACTTAGTTAAACTTAATGAATCCAACAACAATTTACCTTACTTTTATAAATATTTTCAAGGTAAATATGATAAATACTTCCAATATAATGTAAATGAAAATTTATATAGTAATGGAAAAACAATTAAAAACTCAAAAACCGGAAAACCATATGTAGGTTATTATCACATACACCCAACTAAGGGACCAATGGTAGGAAGACAGCATATTATGGAAGCTCATGATTATTTGGAGTTTGTAACAACAGGTTCAACATTAAACCCCTTACCACCAACAACCCAATCTGGTTCATATGAAGAACCTACTAAGACGATCACAAATACATTTGGAGGTTACTAATAGGGTTCGTATATTAGGGTAAAATAAGGTTATATGTACTGGCTTGTAGAAAACGAGGAACAGTTAAATGTTTTGATAAATAGTGGTTATAAAAAAGCGTTCATTGAGGTAATACCTTATAATGATACGATACAC
>Ga0208814_1000572_pt1 | contig 21551 bp, 16 predicted proteins | sample MalvirAntarct_55_FD_184253 | JGI IMG/M metagenome (GOLD analysis project Ga0208814, IMG submission 184253) | Marine viral communities from the Global Malaspina Expedition - Malaspina viral metaG Antarct_55 (SPAdes) (version 2) | ecosystem: Environmental > Aquatic > Marine > Oceanic | place...
CCATAATAGCATCACCAGTTGTCATTTGACTTTCTAGTTCTATACCGTTCTTACTTCTGTAAATACCATTCTTGTAAATACCCATAGCCTTAGCTACGTTATCTATGCCTGATGGTTGACGTAAAAGTTTAATGACATCTTCTGTAACTGTGGCTGTCTGCCCATGTACAAGTGCTGTGATAGCACCCCAAGCAGCAGAGAATACACCACCTGCAATTTCACCTGATGGACCAAGAGCAGCTGTTGCTACATCTTCTTGGAATATCTTTTTGTATGTGTCTGTTATAGCACCTACAGGAGCTAGACGTTGACCAAAACCAACCTCTACATCTCCACCTAGTTCAGCAACTAATCCGTCTATCATACCATACTTCAGACCTATATACAAGTTACCATCAGGTGCTATACCTAGTTTTTCTCCAACGTAGTCAGCTGCATTCTCAAGTCCAAACCCTGTCAATCCGTACATTGGCATTAAAACTGTAAACAAACGTGCCCTCTCAGCCTTAGTGAAGTTACGTCCAACAAAGATTTGTTCCATAGATCTTAATGTGTATGACAACCACTGAGTAGGTACTTTCATAAATCCAGATTGTACCTGACCCCTTGCAACAGAACTCATGTTAAATGTTAAGTCTTGTTCACGACGAGTAATCCAAAGTCTAGCCTCATCTGAGAGTGCTGACACATTTGGGAACTTAGCTTTGAACTCAAAGAATGCTGTGTTGATACCTGTCATACGGGATAGACGTTCACCAGCTTTAAATGGCATGAGTCCTAAGTCTAAACCTTTTGTCACCGTCTTACTTATATTGTAACCTACGCCACTAAGTGCTGAGTACTTCATACTCTCACCGTTCCAACCTGAGATACCAAAGCCTACACCTGTACCATCTTCGATTGCGTCACCATCCACAACAGCACGACCTGAAGTTCTCATAAATTCTATAAGTTCTCCAGCATCTTTCTCTGAGATGTCAGCAGCTTTAGCTACTCGTTGTAGTGCAAGCTTCTGTAATTCAGGAGTGTTAGCTCTTAGAGCACCTCTTAACGGTATAGCCATGTATGCACCCTTTAGGCCATACTTAGGACTAATAGCCATAATGGTTGTAGCATGGAAGCCCTGCATAAAGAACTGTGACACATTACCGAAACCAAATGCTGACTGGAAACCAATCTTTAGTAATCCGTTAGTTGGATCACCAAGGTTTAATTGTATACCTGTCCTATCAAAGATAGCTTCAGCCATAGCTTGACCTTGACGTTCCATAAAGCTTGCTGCTTCATCCTTCATGTTAAGTCTACGCATTGTAATATTACGTAACTCAACCATACGTTGAGAGAACTCATCAGTACCTGATATAGTAGCATTACGGAATAAAGTTTCGTAATCTGTAGGTGACACACCATCAGGGAACCAGTTACGTCCCTTCTCTTGTGCTTTCTTAACCCAACCTACCATAGCATTCTGAGCATAGGCTCTGTTACTGTATGTAAATACTGAGTTACCCATCTGTGCTAATACAGAATTTATAGGATCTTCGTTGTAAGCTTTACCACCACCAAAGTCCATAAGAACATTGTCATTACGGCGCATGTCAGCACTAACGTAGTCATCAATATTCATACCTGTAAATATATCAGAACCATCTACATCACCTGACAAGATGTCATCATTACGACCACGGTAAGCAATGTTACCACGAGTTAAGTCCCAACCTTCAGCTTCAGAAAACTTTTGTAAGTCCTCTAAGTTTTCTACATCAGGATTCCAGTCATTGTTTGCTCTTATTATATCGTCAATGCTACTGTCATTATCTAAAAGAGCACGTTGAATACGACTTATCTGCTCAACAGCAGTACGTGCTTGCTTCTCTGAGAATGTACCCATCAAAGCTTTAAGACGTTTGTCACCTAGTACAATAAAGTAGTTAAGTGCAGGGTTAGACCTTGAACCACCAGGGTTGTAACCCATGACATCTGTAGGTTCAATCATACGTAACTGTGTAGGTTTAACAACGTACTCTTGACCACCTGATGTTGGTTTGTCTAACTTCCATATAGGTATTTCATCTGACTCAATGTCTTGTTTACGGATCTTACCACTAAACTCACCATCAAATATCTTAGCATCGTCAGGTACGTCAGCTCTGTTTACTCTTTTAGCTGGTGCATAATAACCATCGGTTACTTCTACTGAATTTTTGTATCCCTTCTCAACATATTTGTTAAGCATTATTGACGTTTTTAACAAGTAGTCAGATTCTTCAACAGCAGCTAAAGCATTGTAACCATCTATAGCTTTTTCACTTGGAGCTAATCCTGTAGGATGTATCTGTTGGTACTTAACAGCAAACTCACCCTCAGTATAACGAACACGAAGACTAGCATCTGCACCATCACGTAGCTGTGTGTAAACTGCTTGTAGTGTGTATCTTTCTTTAGCATTAAGACGTTGCATAGCCTTAGTGTAAGGTTCTATAATTTCTTTAACAGCTGCTCTACCTGATTCACCCATCTGTGCATAACGAGTTAAACGATCAACATCTCTAGAAGCTGAAGATGCCATCACTGAGTTGTTCATAACCCTACCCAATGTGTCACGTACTATACCAGCTTCTAAGCCTAGACTTTCATCAAATGACTTTTGTAAACCTACAAGATTAATACGTTCAGATACTTCGATAACATAACCTTTTGACAAATCATTTACATCAACAGGTGCTACACGAGCAGTCTCAACCTTTTCAGAAATATCATCAACTAATTTTTGTACACCCCTTGGTGCTGATCCATCAGCCAATGCTTTGTACGGTGAACCGTCAACAGCTTTACCAAACTTAACAGTTGCTACAAAGTTTCCTAAACCTTCGTCAAGAACCTTGTAGTCAAATACTGGGTTGGTAACTTTCTTACGGTACTTCTCTGCAATCTTATTACCTGCTAACTTAACAGCTTCTGAGTCTGCTACTCTACCGAATGTACCCTTCTGATACAAGTCGTCAATACCCTTAATGATCTCACTCTCTGCAAACTTACTTGTAAAGTCAGCAGCTGATGGACGTACTGGCTGTGGTGCTAGATCTAAACTGCTTGGACCTACGTTACCTAATACCTCAGCATCAGGTGTAGTAGCTAAGACCTTCTCAGCTGACTCAGAAGCCGCCTTGGGTCCTCTGATAGCACCTACCCTACCTATAATAGTAGAGGACTTCATAGCTGTCTTAACGGTTGCCTTAACGCCTATGCTTGCAAGCTGCCCTACACCTATTAAGTCTAGTGCTGACAATACCATATTAAAATTTTTGGTAGGGTCAAACCCTGCTCCTGCTACTTCACCACCTAATGCTTCAAGTGCTCCTATAGTATTACCTCTAAATAAACCTTCCTCAGATACTTCGTTAGCAAAAGCCTCAAACCAAACCTTGAACTCTTGTGCTGTCTTAGTGCTTGCAGCTGTCAGTATCTCACGGCTTTGCTTTTCTGTCTTAGCTGTTATAGCTTCGATAGTTCCAACAACTGTCACATCTCTAAGAAATCTGTCAACAGTATCAAGGGTACGTTCAAACGGAGTCTTACTTGTGTACAGTTCAAACTTACGATCACTTAGTATTTCATTAGCAATCTGGTAGTTTGTAGCTACACGAGCATCTAGTGCAGAGTAGTCGTAGTTGTTGACAGCCAGTGCTTGCTCAGAGATAAACTCAGGGTTACTGTTGAACTCCTCATTCTTCTGACCAATATCTGTAGCTTCAATGCTTAACTGCTCAACAGTCTTGCCTTCTACATAACCTTGTTGGAATACTTGGTAGTAAGGATCAGCCTCAGCTTGACGTACTTTAGCTTTAGCTTCCTCAGTACCTAACTCTTCCCCTGTTACAGCTACAATATCCTCTGTTCTGTCAGTTTGTTTTTCAACTAAACCGAACTGTTCGTCTAATGATTTAAAATTAATATTATAGCCTAGGGGAAGTAAATTTGTCATTATCCACTAATACCTTTGAGTAATTGTTCTTGAGTAGGTACAGATGGTTGAGCACCAAAGCCCAAAGAACCAAAGCTACCAGCATTTGAGAATACTTGCATACCCAAACCAGCTATTCCACTAGCTGTTTGTGCTCTACTCTGCTGCATACTAATCTCTTGAGATAAACCTGACATTTGTCCTGCAAACCCAAGGTTACCGCCTAGCTGTGATGACAAAGAAGCTTGACCACCTGCTAAACCTGAACCACCTGTGACACCTAAAGCACCAGCTTGTACTTGTGCTTGTGCTCTACGTAGCTGTGCCTCACGTACAGCCTGACGTTGGCTACGACGAGACTGTAGCTGTTGCTGTTGCCTTTGTGCCCCTGCTGCTCTTCTCTGTGCTTTTCCTGCTTGTACAGTACCTGCTACTGCAGCTGTCGCACCTACTACTGCTGCAATCGTTGTTAATGCTGCCATTTAAGCCTCCTTTAAATAAGTTGTTTCTGTAACAGAGTATCCTAGTTTGCTATAAAGTTTAGAAAGATTTCCGATACCTTCAATATCTGCCATACCTATATAATTTGCACCTTTAGACTTACCCCACTGTTCAAATGTTTTTAGAAGTTTTATTGAAGTGGATGTTCCTCTTAAATCTTTACTAACAAACCAAGCTAACTCTGAGGCTACTACAGTATTAGACATGTACATTTCTGTTATAATACAAACAATAGCTCCTGTAATTTCACCATCTTTTTCAGCTATGAATATAATCATATTGTCATTATTTATAGCAGATATTAAAAAGTCATTTGTTTTTTTTAAATTCCATTTATGTGTTTTAGGAGCCTCTGCTGAAAACTCTTTAGCTAAAACTAGTATACCAAGGATGTCATCTTCAGTTGCACTACGAATAATATTTTTAGAAACGGGTATTGACTGCATTAAGTATTCCAAAGCCTAACAGTACGAAATCTTTACCTTGTTCACTCTCGAATCTAAGGCGCATACTGCGACCATGACCTCTCATTTTTAGCCGTGTGGTTACGACTTTTTCAGGATAGTCCCATGTGCCTAAGCTGGACTCGTTAACAACAGGAGTATACTTTAATCTGTATGCCTGTTGTGGTGATGATGACGTGTTAGTACGGAAGTCCCAAAACGATGACACCAATAGTGATGACTCACGAACTGGTGTGTAACCTAATTCGTCACTACCTGAGAACCCTGTCTCTGTAGGACGTAAGTAAACTTGTACGTATGGTGCATTCTTCTTCAGTATAAGGTCACCCATGAAGTCATAACCAGCTTCAGCATATGAACTGTAGTTAGCATTACCCCAATCTAAGAAGTTAGTACCAGAGAACAAACCCATTGTCAACTTACTTGTAGCACCATCATATATCATTAGTACGATATTTGCATCAGCTTGTGACAACTCAGTTAGTGAAGAAACAATAACATTGTCCTGCCGAACTGAAGCAATTACATCATCACCGTCTAGTGTAATAACATCATTGTCTGCAAAGTCTGACCCAAACCCTGGGAAGTACTCAGCCCCTAGTATATAATCAGTATTACTTGAACTATCTGTTATAGTCCAAGGATAAAAAGCCTGAAGAGTAATATCAAGAGTAAGTACTTTATTCTTCTTACTAATTACTGATTCATTATTATTAGGGTAGAACCAGTGTATTCTTTTGTTTGTCTCGTCGTATACTGCTGAACATTGTTGACGAGCATTACCGTCTATAGCTTCAAAGAATTTCTGTATAGTTCCGATGCTAATGTTTTGCTCCTGAGCACGACCTGACACTTCGTCAAAGGATAATGTATGTATACCATGCTTAGACCACCACATAGGTACACCTTCAACACTTACAAAAGACTGTGCATTATTCAAACCAATCTGAGATACTTGAGATATAGAATACTCTGTAGATTTAAAAACACCATCAACACCAACTATCTGCCATACACCATTCTCAGCAAACACAAAGATTGAACTTCCAAACACATGTAGCTTTAGTATATTAGATGCTTCAGGTATTGATATGACACCACCGTCAGTATCGAGTAGATCACTTATCTCTTCTGATGTTGGATCGTTCTGTTGGTAACACCTGTCAGATTCTGTTATGTTATCTAGGTATTTACTAAACAAGATCTTACCAGTACCTTTTGATCCCGTTAAACCAGCATAGAAGATACGCCCTGAGAAAGAAGCTACAGCTTTAAACCTGCTGTTTTCATTCTCAGTTGTAATACCTGCAATACCTGATGCAGCACTACGGTTCTTAGAAAAGAAATCGAGGATAAAGCTACCGTTACCTGTAAGTGTAGAGCCTGTGAATACTTTATTCCACTCAGCTACACTAAAATCACCTGATGTATTTTTACCTGAATACCAAGGATGTGTTAGGGGTGGGTACTTATTGTCAGGCTCTTCATTTTGGTTACTGTCGATTGCTAAGTAAGTTGCTAGAGCAGCTGAACCTTTTGTACCTGACCAACCAGAGTTAGCTGTATCGTACTGACGGTTAGTGTCTGCATTACTTTTGTCTGAAGTATATGAGGTTGTGTCACCTAACCACTCAAAGTCTCTTACACGAGGAGATATTTTTGTAGTAGATATTGTGTTAGCATTAGAATCATACTCAACGTAGAACGGTTCAATAGCTTCAGAAGTAACAACAAGACTACCGTTAGCTGTATCCATTTGAACCTTGGCTAAACCTGGACCTACACTACCTGCAAAATTAAAGCTTTTAAGATCAACACTAAAGCTTTCTTGATTACCTGAGTATGGTTCTGAAGATGTATTGTAAAAACGTAGAGTTGTACCATCCTGTACAACAAGAAATTCTAAACCAGCTACACCAGCTGCGTTCTTCCATTTACCAGTTGTAAATACAAATGTATTGTTTAATGTAAAGGTGGAGTTAACATTACTTGTTTCTAACTCAACAGCTAACCTACGACGACGAGTACCATCCCTGTCAAGAAGACAGTTGGATTCATCAATAGATGCGTCTTGAGGAAATGTTAGTTCACCAGCTTCGGTTATCAGACCCTTGATGAACGTGTTCACTACCTTTTGACTTAATCTCTGCGTCATCTTGCTTCTTCCGTTCTTGTCTAGCTGCACTGAAGTTATCTCTGCGAACTGTGTTAGATTCTTTTCTGTTATTCAAGTAATGTTCTACAGCTGCCTTAGCCTTTAGTATACTTGAGTAATGACCACTAAGCTCTGCTGGTGGACTGCCTGTTGTAAACTTAATCTCAAAGAATATAAAACCATCATTTGATTTCTGTATTATAATGTCAGTTTTAATCTTGTCAGTTTTGCAAACACACCTTTTCTTTGCGATGTCTTCTATAAATTCAATCATTAATTTCTTCCGTAGTGTGGACGTTTGTTAGCTCGTTTAGTTTTATACATATCGTTCTGTACAAAAGACTTTAACCTACGTGCTGACTGTTCAATCTTAGGATCTGAACCTGACTTAAACAATGAGAAGCAAGTAGACTTAGCTTCAGCTAACATGTAAGGAAGCATTGTGTCATCTAGGTCAGGCTGAAAGCTATCTGCTATAGTAAAGGTTGGATACACATAACCGAATGCTCTTGACTTACTGTTCTGTAATGTTGATTCAAGAGTTGCATCGTATGAGTCCATGACAATGTGCTCGTCATCAAAGCTTGTGTAGTATGATGGGCTTGTAGAGTTACCTATAAATAGTTTAGTTCCACCTGAAACATCTGTTACTGTAATACTACTAGAGGTATCTTGGTTCATACGGTTTATAAAGACCATAGGCTCAACAAAGGTAATCTCTCTGTAGGTAGTACCTGTAGTTGCAATATCATAATCAACTCGACTAAGCTGACGTGTATTCGTTGGGTACTTAAAGTGTGTGGGTTTATCACTGTCAGCTAAAGCTGTTAGTTTAATTAACTGTCTATGCTCAGGTATGTCCCGTGCTGCAATCAGGTTAAAGAATGTGTCTTGTATAACAGATGCTACCTGTTCAGCTTCAACGGAGTCACTAATAGAGTTGACAGCTTCTGAGTCCATGTCACTAAGTATTGACTGAACCATTTCTAGGAGGGTACGTTTCATTATGATCTATCCAATACTACTACAAAACGAAGGATTGCTGAGGTAGATGAAGCACCGTCTGATGCTATAGTAATAAAACTATCAGCTGCAACCGTGTTATTAGAAGAGGGAGAAAGTGTATCTACATTGCCTGCGGCTGATGATGCGTGAGTAACTGTAATAGTACCCATGCTTGCAGCTGCTGCATTCTTAACTGTGAGTATAGCATTTGCACTACTAATAGCAGTTTCAAGAACTGTAACAACTTTACTGATAGTGCCAGCAAAAGGAATAGGTATATGAACTGTACTGGCAGCAGAAATATTGTCAATGTGACCTGTTAGAGTTTCTCCAACTAGGGTTTCTTTAGATGTCCATGTTCCAGATCCTGAGCCATTAGCTACGTAGACTTTACCAACAGAGGCTGAGGCTACACCTTTAGGTTCATGTATGAGAGGATCTGTTAAAGATGAGTGGTTTACGTTAGCCATTTGAATTTCCTTGTTATGACAAGAGAGGTAAGGGGAGCACTAAGCCCCCCAAACTTTATTTTATTTATGCTTCGATATACTCGATAACAAGTTTACCTGCACCTGCTGTGAAAACAGCTGTTGCTTGAAGTGCACCGATGTATGCATCTGCTGCACCTACAGTAGCTGTTCCGCCAACTAAAGCACCATTACAAGCTACAGCTTTATTAGCTGCTAAGTCTGCTTTAGCAATCGCAGCATCAATACCATCGGCATCAATAGCAGCATTAGCTAGTGTAAACAAACCAAGACCTAGTGTACCTGCACCACCAGAAGTAAATGCTGTAGTAACAATAAAACTTGCTGAGGTAATGTACGATCCAGCTGGAATGAATGCATCGTTTGCTGTTGGTGCTACTTGTGCAGCAACTAGCTTAGTTGCATCAGGGATTTCAACGACAAGAACTTTAGTTGCAGCTAAAGCTCCACCGTTTTCTTTTATAGCCCCTTGGTCACCGTCAGTGAGTACAAATAGGCCGTCTGCATTAGTGTAAGACATTTATATATCTCCTTATACTGTTGGTGTCGTGATAACACGAACCATGTTTTCAGGGCGGTATAACTTAACACCGTAACGAGCAGTTGTTACAAACTCATGGCGTTGGTAATCTTTGTTATACTCATAATCAACTTCAGGCTGTTGCCTAAATGCACCCACGAATGGATTCACAGTTGAGTCAGCTGAGAAAAACAAGTTAACTTTACCGTTAGTTGAGTTAAACGCATTAGCTGTTGAGTTATCACGTTCTTTCAATGCTGTGTCAGTTGCTGATGCACAATAGTTAGATGTGTAAACATCAAAACCATATACGTTAGCAATGAAACGCATACCAGTAGCAATACCAGAACTTACAATACCTTCAAACTTAGGGTTATTAGTAACTGCTGATAGTTGTGACAAGGTATTAATTGTAAACTCAACAGAAGGATCAACAATAGCAACCATGTTTTGATCAGGCACGTTAGCCATTTTCAATTTCATGCGAGCATATGCAAAATCTTCTACTTCGATTTTACCTGCGTTACCACCTGAGAAACGGTGTATACCACCATCAACTAAAGCTTGACCATTGTTAGCAATACCAGCTTCAGAAGCAAGCATAGTTGTTGTTTCAAAGTGAGCCATGATAGCACGTTCTTGTTCAGGAACAAAACGACTCATTAACTCGTTACCGTAGAAAGTGTCTTGTTCAGCTTTCTTAGTCATGTAAGTAGCTGATGACAGATACTTGTCTACTGAGAAGGTGAACTCACCTGTGTCAAGAGGACGATACTCTACTGAATTATCTTCAGAATAGTTGTCAACCTGTGCTTGACCGATTGATGGGATGTGGAAAGTGTTTCCATCAGGGAAACCCTCAAGCATACGGACGTACCGTTGTGCCATCATCTCATCTCTTAATATCTCCTTTAGCTCACTGGACCAAACTTCCGTGCGAGTAAGAAGAGTTGAATTTGCTGTATTCATACCAGACATATTTTATTCTCCATTAGATTCCAAATTTACTACCCAAACGACCTTTATCTTCTATAAGTTGTCGTTGTATTTTTGGGCTATAGTAAAGACTACGATTATCTCGACGAAGATTTTGGTAGTAAGACCAATCACGTTCATTCGAGGCTTGCATGTTGACACCTTCTGTACGAACCGAACCTTCAACCATAGGTTTAAAGTCTTTCTTAGGTTCACCAATAAGGTTAAAGAAAGCATTGGGTGACTCAGCAGCAATTTCTTGCATACGTTCTATAGTTAGCCCTAGCTCCTTAGCTTTATTCTGGATCTTAGCTGAAGCATCAGTGCCGTAGCTCTTTTCCATTTCCTCATTAACAAGATTAAGGTTTTGCTTTACAACAGAATCTTTATCTCGTTCAGTTAGTGTACGTTCAACGAGGCTCTTCAGGTCTTCCTCACTCAGATTAGGGTTGGTGTTCCCTTCTGACGTGCCACCAGTATCATTGTTTGGCATTGCATTCTTCGCATTGATGGGGTCTGCGGCCTTTGTTTGCAACTGTTCCAAGAGATCTTTGGCATAATCCTGCTTACTTAAATCTTCCCTCATGTTAGTGAGTTGTTCTTCAAGTTTTTGTATATAACCGTCAGCTTCTATTTTGCCTTTGGCTAGTACTTCAGGGTCTTTCCAATTATCTCCCTTTGCCTCTACGAGTTTCTGTACAAAAGAATCCTGTGGTTGGGTACTCTCAGTAGCTTGAATCTCAGGTTGAGTAGTGCCATTGGTTTGACCACTCTCAGAAAACACATCCATGTTTTATTCCTTATTTATTGTTATCAGTTTAAGCAAATCGTCAAGTACTTGGTTGTACTCGTTGACTGCCACTTGACGTAGTTCCCAATTGGGTACTGCGTAATCACGAACGGATTCTTTCTTTTTAAAATCATGTTCGAGAATTTCTTTAAGAGAATCAAAAGCATTTCTGTAACCTAATACTTCAGCTTTACGTTTCTCTTTCTCTTGTCCTTTGAGACCTTTTAACCAAGTAGATTGCATTATTTCTTTTTCATTGGCTTTGCTTTAGGTTTAGCTTTAGGTGTAGGTTTCTTTGTTGTGTTACTGTACGGTTTAACTTTACCTGCTTTATATGGCATATCTATATTCCCATTTCTTGAGCTAACATTAGTTGCTCTTGGTTGATAGCTTCAGCTTCTTGCATCTGCTGTTGTGTTTCAAGTTGCTCAGATATTTGAATGTTTTCTGAGAACAACTCTGGCTCACCCAATTCTTCTGACAAGATTCGAGCAAACTCTTTACCTGACAAGTGAGCAGCCACTGTTGGGTCTGACAACTTGATCTGATATAACTGGGTAAGGTTCTGTATACGTCTAGCACGTTCAGCAAAGTGCCTAGCACCTACAGGAACAATCTTACCTTTAGCTGTAATGTCATCCTTAGTAATTGTCTGAAATAGAACAGCACCTGTTGCATCATCCAAGACTCTTATTGTGTCAGACATATTCATATAACGACGAGAAACTTCAAGCATAGCATTTAGTATTGGCTCAAGGAACACACGTTCGAAGTGTGCTGTCTTGTGTTCAAAGATACGAGATGCTGAGTTCTGTAAAGACTGTACCTCAAATGCTGTCTTCTCGCCTGGTGTACGAATACCCATAGCTTGACGAGGAGCACCTGCCATTTCTTCCATCTTGTCTTCTAATAGTCTGATCTGTAAGTCAGCCTGTAATGCTGTAGCATCAGGAGCCATATAACCTACGTCACCTTCTTCACCTAAGTATATACGACCACCTGGTTCAAAGTCAAAGTCTTCTACGTCACCACGGATCTTTAGCATAGGGTAAGCTATCTGGTCAAACACATCTGACTTTAAGTTCTCTAAGTGGTCAATACGGTACTGCATACCAACCAAATTATCTAATGGTCCCATAGCATATAAGTTGTCAGGACGAGGTCTCCATCCAGCTTGGAAGATAGGGGAGCTACCTAACCAACTAGGGTCTTCTTCGTTAGCCATAACATATGCACGGTCAACGACTGTGATGACACGATTCTTTAGTAGAACACCATTCTCAGTATCGTAGTAGTCTCCATAGAAGGTTAGAACTTCTACGTAGTCCGACTCATAGTACTGCTGAATAGATGTAAAACCGTCAGCTATGTAACCTTCAGCTTTATCATATGTGGCGTCAGAACCTTTTACAGCATATCTAGCACCCATCATTTTAGAGAAGACACCTTCCATATATGACTTCGACGGATCACCATCTATCATACTTCGGATCTCTCCAAGAGTCTTTATAGACTTGAGGATCTTAGGTGACTTCTCAAAGCTTGGTGCTGTAGGATTAAAGCAAAGATCGTATGGTGAAACACGAACAACCTTTGGACCTACATAGTTTACAACGAGGTCACCAGCTTCTTTGACTTGGTAGTTGTCTTCCCACGTAACAGTAGCAAAGCAATTACCGTATTGAATGTAGTCGTACAGTAAGTCACTGGCTGTATTAATAAAGTCAGACTGACGAACTTTGTTATCCATGTATGCTTGTATGACACTACGTTTAGCTTTAGTGTTAGCATCTCTTGTCTCAGCTTCAAAACGCATCCACTTAGACTGTGGGAATAATGTAGCAAAGTAATTAGCATGGAGGTTATCCATGATCTGTGTTAGCTTAGGGGTTGTAGTGCTGTTAGACCAAGGAAGCATAGCATTCTTAGTTGTACTTGTGTCAGTAGCATATAAGTAGTTACGTAACTCTTTCCACTCTTCAACCTTTGTTTGACGTAAGTTAGACCACTCACGCCAACGATTAGATACCTCGACAGCCATTGAGTCAGGACCTAAAAGATATTCTAATTCTATTGTTTCACCAGCCATTAAGAGGCTCCTCTAAATCTATTATTAGCCCAAACTATATTTGCACTTTTATCTCTACGTAAACTCTTAAAAGGTTTAACAGCAATATCTATAGCTGAAGCAAGTGCATCTTTAATATCGTCGTGCGGTGGGTTTCTTGATTGTAGTTCTTCTTCTAACGTCTGTATGTTACCACCACGGTAATGCCATATCTGCAAGTTGTCATAACGAGGTTCTAAAGTAGATGAGATACGTTCTTCTTTATTACCTTGGTATTTGTTAGGTCTGAACTCATCTACACTAATAGCAAGTCCGTGTTGTTTGATAAGTTCTTTAAGTTGTTTAACGATTGCTTGTTGAGCTACTGTAACCTCTGCCCTTAGTTTGCGAAATGACCACTTAGTTGACAACTGTAGTATGTGCTCAAAGTATTCTGTAATTCTGTCAGTACGAAAACGATCTATGTCAAGTACATAAATATTATTATCTGAATCAACACCTACAACAACTATGGCTGTGTAGTCAGATTTCTTAGATAAACTAAAAGCAAAGTCTACTGCTGCAAATACGTTTAACTTAGCATCCTTGTAAAACCAGTAACCATTTTCTTCTTTAAGTAACTTACGTTCGTAGTACTGAAACCTACTGCTTTCTATCGGTACATTATCAGGGTCTGAAGGATCATTGTAGTACTGTGCTCTGAACTGTCCTTTGTCTAAGTACTGCCCACGTTTTTTAGCTAGTACCTTAATGTCGAAACCAAACCACTTACCATCCCTACGTTGACTACGAGGCCATAACATTTCACCTGTTCCATCTCCTCTGTCCTCTACAGGACGTTCAAAGATTTCGTAGATGTTTTCTTCACCTATCTTATTACCGTCATCATCATACAAGTCTTCTTCCATTTGTAAAAGATCATTGTAAAGATCTACAGGATGGTAACGTGTACCTACTACCCATTCCCTAGCATCGGCTCCTTCAATGGATGACAATAAAGAGTATTGGCTTTTTACTTTGTTACGACCCTCACCAGTGTAAGCATTCTCGTATACTACTATGTCATCGAGTACAGCAATATCGCAGTGCATCCCTGTAAGAGAAGTAGTAAGACCACCAGTGAACACAGACGGGTCACGTACTTTTTCTGCTTTCCTTAAAGGATGGTCTAACATAATCTCGGAGTTAGTCCATCTTGTTCTCTTACCGTCTTCAGGATGTACATGGTCAGGCCAGTACCTACTGTATATTTCTGAAGTTATAATACTTTTAATAAACCCTAGTTGTTTTTCTGCTAAGTTAGCTGTAGCTGATATGTATAGGATACGAAGGGTTGGGTCTTTGGTTAATTCCCAGGCAACTCTGTAAGCAACTAAACGAGACTTACCGTGATCACGAGGAAACAAAAGAAGCTGGTGAGACTTAGCATTTTCATTACCCCACCAATTACATACGTCCTCGTGACATTGCCCAAGGACCTGTTCGGGTGCTACTAACTTAATAAAAGTTACTAAGTCATTCTCAGCAGCTTGTTTGATTTGTTCTATTGTTGCCATTGTACCACGGTTATGTTACTGTTGTCAAGATATATCTTTTGATTTATGCGGTGTATCCGTTCCCAGCACTGATAGCATTTGTAGTAGCAGTCATAGACTCACTACCCCAATCTGTTTTAGCTTTCATTAGCTCAAGATGTTGTGTGTTACGATCAACACAACTTTGGCGATCTGCGGCCAATTCATCTGCCATTACATTACCTGCAATAACGTCTGTGATGAGTGCAATAGAGTGACCCATTGCTGTAAAGTCTTGTGCTAATTCTGCGTCTGTTCTGTCTGTCATTGTTTTATCCTTCTAATGCTGTTAGTCTTGCTTTGATTGCAGTGTTTTCTGTTTGTAAAGCTTCAACCATTGTGATGGTTTCTTGTAATGCGCCAAGAGCCTTCAATAGCATTACAGAATAACGAACACCTTTAATTCCATCTGCGTTTTCTGACACAAGACCATTCATGCCTGATGCTTCAAGTTCTTGAGCTACAGTACCTAAGTGTACTTTAGCATCATCACCATACGCAGTAACATGATCTATTAGTCTGTAGTTACGCAGACGAATATTCTTAACATCGTCTATCTGACTATTAGCATCTACTATGTCTTGCTTTATACGTTCGTCTGAAGTGCTACCGTAAGAGTTAGTTGCTGATTGGAAGTCACCATTAGCTTCGATAACCCCAACCTTTGTTTCACTACCACCTATGTCAGAACGTACAGCAAATACATCCCGACCAGCAGTTGAAGTTGAAGTGTATACGTCTAAAGCTAAAGTGTCACCCTCTGCTTTTATAATGTTAGAGCCTGTGCCTATTTGAGCTGTTGCTCCAATTAGTATGTGATCAGCAGTTACTGAGTTACTAAACGTAGCCGCACCAGAAGAGTTTATATAAAGTCTAGGATTACCGTCACCATCCGACAACACGATGTGGCTGCTTGCGGTACGGAGGTCTAGGCCACCTTGGTTGCCGTTGTAACGTCCAAGGATGGTATTCTTCGCACCTGATGTTATTAAAGACCCAGACGTTGCACCTATGAGGGTGTTGTTTGTGCCTGTTGTTACTGATAGTCCTGCGTCATTACCAACTGCTGTGTTGTTACCATTAGCTCCTGCATTTTGATTTGCTAAAGTTCTATTACCTACAGCCACGTTAAGACCATGAGCATCTTCTGTGGAAAGAGCAGAATAACCTATAGCAACATTTGAGTTACCTGTGGTTAAAGCATCACCTGCAATTGCACCAATAATAGTGTTAAATTCCCCTGTAGTTATTGCCAATCCTGAGTTAAAACCAACAGAAGTGTTGCTTGCTCCTGTAGTATTTGTTCCTAAGCTATTTACTCCTAAGCTTGTGTTTGAGTGGCCTGTAGTATTAGCACTTAAAGCCGAAAAACCAACAGCCGTGTTGTTGTGTGCGGTGGTGTTAGCATCACCTGATAGACCACCAATAAAAGTGTTTTGGGTGCCTGTGGTTACTGATACTCCTGCTAGATAACCTACTGCTGTGTTATACATATCAGTATCATTTGTAGTATTTTGAGAGTTAAGTGCGCCGTGACCAATAGCTGTACTAAAGTTACCTCTTGTATCAGAGCCTAACGTTGCTGTTCCTACTGCTACGTTTTTATCTCCATCTGTAAGTGCATCACCAGCAGTACTACCAATAAAAACATTTTCAGTACCTGTTGTTACTGATAGACCTGAGTTAAAACCCACAGCAGTGTTGCTAGATGCTGAGGTATTTGCTCCTAAGCTATTTACTCCTAAAGCTGTGTTTGAACCTCCAGTAGTATTTACGCCTAAAGCACTTGTACCCATAGCCACATTATTAGCACCTGTTGTATTGGCGTCTAAACATACTGCGCCTACGGCTGTATTTTGACTTGCCGTAGTGTTTGCACCTAAAGCATTATACCCTATTCCTACATTAAAATCTCCAGTAGTAATCGCAGTACCTGCTTGATCGCCCACGACCACATTGAACGTGCCACCAGATACTATTGAGTCACCTGCATTGACGCCTGCTATGAAGTTTGCTGTTCCTAAAGTGCTAGTAGACATACCAACTAATACCAAGTTTCCTGTCATTGTACCGCCAGCTCTTGGTAACGCATTATCTGCTTTAGTACCTTGAGCTGCAGTAGCAGAGGAACCACTCGAACTTACACCTAGTGTAGCCCTAGCTGCAGCAGCATCAGCATCGTCTATTAATGTTTTACCATAAGCTGAAATAGTTGTACTAGCAGGTAGAGATAAAGTTTTAATATCTGCGTCTACTTCACTATCCATCAAAGCACCTGCAGCAGTAACATTAGCTGTATCTGTTACGTCTGCACTAGCCTCTATACCGTCTAACTTAGTTCCGTCAGTAGCTACGTCACGCCCGTCAAAAGTGCTATTAGTTGTGATAGCACCAGTCATAGCTCCACCAGCTTTTGGTAACGCATTATCTCCTTTAGTACCTTGAGCTGCTGTAGCATAATCAGATGAAGCAAAGGCTTTAACTTGTGCAAGGTTAGTAATCTCACTATCCATTAAAGCACCAGCAGATGTTACATTGGCTGTGTCTGTTACGTCTGCACTAGCCTCTATACCATTTAGCTTAGTATGGTCTGCATCTGTAAATACGTTACTGTTTGTAGCACTTTCAACTAATGCACGTATCTCAGATGCTGTTTGATCAGTTGTAGCACTAGCCTCTATGCCATTTAACTTAGTGTGATCTGCGTCTGTAAATACGTTACTGTCTGTAGCAGCTTCAACAGCAGCTCTTATTTGAGCATCCGTTTGGTCAGTTGTAGCACTAGCCTCTATGCCATTTAGCTTAGTGTGATCTGCATTTGTAAATACATTACTGTCTGTGGCAGCTTCAACAGCAGCTCTTATTTGAGCATTTGTTTGGTCAGTTGTAGCATTAGCTTCGATGCCGTCTAGTTTAGTACCATCTGTGGAAATGTCACGTCCATCTACAGTACCTGATACTGTTAAGTTTCCTGTTAAAGCTACATCTTTTAATGTAAGATCACCATCTACATTAAGAGTACCGTTTACATCAACATTTTTAAATGTAGGGTTTGTTCCAAAATCACTCACGTTATTTATCCTTTACATTGCAGAGATTATAAATGCTAGAAGTTCGGTATATCTAACACCATAGCTGTCATGTGTTTCTAAGTCACCAGTTTCATCTGAGCCTGTAGTCCATTGGTCATAACAAAACATACTGTAGTTATTAGCATCAAGACTTTCAGCTGCAAAAGCTGCTTGTACTTCTTGAGCCATTATACCAATATGTATACGAGCATTTTCACCTTTAGCTGATACTGCATCTTTCCATTTAAACTTCTTTAGTTTACTCTTTAAGACTAAAGCTACTCTGCTTTCAGCATCATCTATAGCTGCTATGTCTTGTTTCTGACGTTCATCTGATGTATTGATTGTGCCGTTACTAGCAAACACTTCACTCCATCTGTGGCTACTGTCACCTAGCTTTTGACTACCGTTTGCTGATGGCCTTGTTGTACCATCTGGTGCCACTTCAAACTTAGGTGTTGCTGCTGTGTTACCTCCGTCAGCTGAGTTAGCTATGACAAAGTCGTGCATTCTTTCTGTGTCTGTAGCTCCACTTTTAATAAAGCCTACGAACCCTACTTCAATAGGAGTAGTATCACCTTGCAGCTTAGTTCTCCAAGATTGTTTAAGACCTTCACCTGCACCTAGATTTTGATCAATAGGTTCGTACCAGTCAAGATTTATAGCAGAAACAGGTGTGGTTGTTGTACCGCCTGACGATCTTGCTGCTCTTGATAAAGTAAATCCTTTAGGTTGTGATGCTACTGTAGAACCACCTGCACCTGAGACTGGTACCTCGTATCCTGTAACAGTACCTGATCCAATTTCAACATTTGGGCATGTTACAAGAACTGCTGCTTTGTTAGATTGACTACCAGATATAATAAAGTTATTAACAGTACCTTTGTAAACACTTTCACCACTACTCATTCTAATAGGATGCTCAGGTCCATTGCTTGATAAAAATCCGTCAACATATATAGGGCCTACAAAACTGTTTGTTGTAGATAAACCCTTTTCCATTTCTAATGCACCTGCACCGAAACCAAAGATTGACATGTTTTGTATAATAATATTTGATGCACCGTTGTAGATCCTACAAACTGTATCAAATTGTAATGCTGTTGCTGCTGCGTAATCACCTGCTAAATCTAATGAGCTATCGTTAAAGCTGACGTTAACAAGTTGTACGTTTTCATATGAACGAATACGCATACCGTATTTAGCAGGGTATGTAACTTGAGAAGGAATGTTAGTACCTGTTACGGTAGGATGTACTTTTAGTCTTGGAGCTATGATAGAAATATCTGAAAGCATAACATTACGTGCTGTAGGGCTTGTACCCGTGTAAGCAATTGTGTTACCTTCTTCGTCAACAATCTCAGGATCTTCTCCACTATCAGCTTTGTACACTGTAATGTTGTTTGTACCTGAGGCTGGTGCTGAAGAAAATGTTAGTGTAACACCACTTACAGAAAAACCTGATGTTTGTTTGACACCACCTACGTAAACTACAGGTGATACAGTGTAACCAGCAGGTAATGTAAATGCTGTTGTACTTCCGTTACCACTAAATGAAACAGAGTTAGCATACCAACCTGAGTGTCTTAGCTCTACACCCTGAGCATTGTTTACCGCACGAAAGCCACTAACGGTAACATTATAAGGAGCTGGTGCATAGTCGTGACCTTTAATTTGAAGTCCGTACATACCACCTATAGCAACACAGTTAGTTACAAAAACATTACGACTACCATCGTCAATCTCATAGCAGTTTGAGTTCTGAGGAACCAAAACACCAGATGGATTTTCTGACCAACAGTTTGTAATGTTAATGTCTGTTGAGTGGTGAGATGTTATGTTGTCATCACCGCCTCCTGACGCATAGCAACTTTCAAGTGTTACATTCTTAGATGGTTGAGTATCGTATGTAGCACCGTCTGTTCCTGTTCTATATGATGGAGCCTGTATGTCTATACAATGTTTATAACCATCTATAGCTCTAACATTTCTAACAAGTACATTTTCTGAGAAACAGATACTCAGTGCTGATCCCCAGTTATCTTGGCTTGAACTATAACCAGCAGTACCGTTGAATGCATCAGATAATTTAGTACCACCTGTTACTGTCCATCTGCTACGGTTAAAGTTAATCTCCATGTCTTGAATGACAATGTTTTCACGTTTGTTATTTCTAAAGCCTGTCATAACAACTGTTGTGTCACGCCCTTGACTGGATACCATTTTGATAACACTGTTTTTACCGTCACCAAAGAAAAACGTATTGCTTGGGATAAATAGAGTAGTACTTACAATATAAGTACCAGCTGGAAGATATACGTTATTACTTCCTGAACCTGCTGTTAAAGCTGCCTGTATCTTTGTTGTATCATCTGTTGAACCGTTACCTAAAGCTCCAAAGTCTTTAACAGATATTGATTCTTGTAGTTTAACTTGTAGTGTTGTGTCAACAGCACCTGTACCTCCTTGATTGTAGGTTACGTTGGTAGCTGCAGTTGTTCCTATTATAAGACTACGGAATACTTGAACTTCAATTCCTGCATTTAAAGGGGGAGCTATAGTAAAAGTAATTACCTTTCCAGATAAAGAATACCCAGCTTTCTTTTGGTAAATGCCTTCAATAAAAACACTTGTATGGTCTTTAGCCCCAGGAGAATAAGTAAGTGTAAATGCTGTTAAAGAACCATTACCTGTAAACTGTTCTGTAGCAACAGAAGCTCCAGTTGCCTCTAAGTCTTTTGGTTGTACAGCAGTACCTGCTACTACTAGACCTTGAAAAGATCCGTTACGACCATTAAGTAAATCATTACTGTTTAAATCAATGTCAGCACCCATAGAGTTAGGTGAACTACCATCTAATGACAGTGTGTTATTAAAACCATCTTGCAGGTTTTCAAAATTTGTATTGAGTGCTTGTCTACTGTAATAGCCTGAAGCTATAGTAGTTATATCAGGTTTCTTAGCCATGGTGTATAATCCTTTACCAGTGGTGGATTGTTTTAGTTAGCTCTTGTTAAGCCTAATCGTTCAGCATCTTCATTAAGAAGATTTAGTGCTGCTTTGTTTTCGTCTTCTACTTCTTTAGCTTTAAGTTTACCTTTAGCTACTGAAGCTGCATCTTTGTCTAACCAACCCTTATCCAATAAGAGTTTGGCTGCACTAAAGGAACTTCTTCCGTTAGACTTCATTTCTTCAGCTATAGCTTTGATAGCTTCTGACTTAACCTTGACCTCTACCTCTTTTCTCCATCTGGATATGTGAGGCTTAACTCCTGATGCTGTTGACACGTTCTGCCATACATCCCATGAACCAAAGACTGTCTGAGCAAACTCGTACTCTGTTGGGTCAGCTGGAGCCATCTGTAGGTATAGTTTCTGTAATGACAAGTACATTTTGCCGTGAGCTTCGAGGTCTCTATCTTTAAGTGTGAACACAGCATCTTCTGTACCTGAGTAACATAACTCATAAAATAAACTCTTAGTCTTTGTCTTACCGTTAGAACCTTTAAAGTTTTCGTACTGGAACATCATGTCTGGTTACACTCTTCACTATTTGTAATTCTGGTAGTATACCATGGTTGTGATATATATGTCAACACTTTATTTATTTATTTATGGTATTATTTAAGAATGAGCTTAAAGGTATTGACACAAGTGTAGATTGAGTGTATAATTTCATTACTAGCCGCCAGGCGGTATAAGTATATACTATAGGTATACCAAGGTATAATCCATTACTCTAATGTCTATCTAAGCTTGGTAGTCTACGCAAGGTACTTACGGTAAAGCCTAAGGACACGTCCAGATTCTACTGTAAGCACCACCACCCATACAGATATTACATGCAGCCCACCATTGGTTAACTCCTTTGGTGGGTTTCTTTTTGCATGCTGTGGAAAATCCTTAGAAAATGTTTTGGTGTAATGTACATATAGAAGGATACCCCCAAGCCCCCTTGTTCGATCCCCTAGTGTTGC
>Ga0208814_1000573_pt1 | contig 21503 bp, 31 predicted proteins | sample MalvirAntarct_55_FD_184253 | JGI IMG/M metagenome (GOLD analysis project Ga0208814, IMG submission 184253) | Marine viral communities from the Global Malaspina Expedition - Malaspina viral metaG Antarct_55 (SPAdes) (version 2) | ecosystem: Environmental > Aquatic > Marine > Oceanic | place...
TTAACGTTAAGTATAGAGATGGTCGTAAAAACTTTAAACTATACAAAGGCGCTGAAAAAGTATTCTACAATATTAACTCAGTAGTTGGTTACGACTGGTGTGTTATAGTTGAAGGTGAAATGGATGTGTTAGCATTCCACGAAGCTGGTGTTAAAAATGTAGTATCAGTACCTAATGGTGCAACACTGAACAGTAATAATTTAGATTATCTTGATAATTGCATTGATTACTTCGATGATAAGTCTAAGATAATACTAGCTGTAGATGCAGATGAAGCTGGTCAAGCTTTACGTCATGAGTTTATTAGACGTCTAGGTGCTGAAGCCTGTTACTTAGTAGACTTCGAAGGCAGTAAAGATGCTAATGACTACCTTATAGAACATGGTAAAGCTAAACTTCGTAGTGTTATAAATACAGCCTCACAAGTACCGCTTGAAGGTGTATCAACACTTAGAGATGTTGAAGGTGAGTTAGTTGATTTTGTACATAACGGTTTTAAACCTGGTTACCAAGTAGGTCTTGAGAATTTCGATAAGATATTTTCAACTTACACAGGTCAGTTTATAACTGTAACTGGTATACCTAGTTCAGGTAAGTCAGATTTTGTAGATCAAATGTGCGTAGGTTATAATAAGAACTACGGCTGGAAAACAGCATTTGCATCACCAGAGAATAAGCCTAATTATCTGCATGTACATAAACTTATACGTAAGAACTGGGAAGGTTTACCACTAGCATCTGATATAGGTTCTGATAAATGGAATCAAATAACTGATATAGTTAACGATAACTATTTCTTTATAGATATGGATCGATACTCGCTAGATGAAGTACTTAAGAAAGGTGCTGAACTAGTTAAACGTAAAGGTATAAAATGCCTTGTTATTGATCCTTTTAATAAGGTTAGAGACTTAAACTGTAAAACTGAAGATGTTAATAGATATACTATGGAATATCTAACTAAGATCGAGGTTTTTGCTAAGAAGTACGATGTACTTGTAATGGTTGTTGCTCACCCTACTAAAATGTATAAAGATAAAGATGGTAAAATCGAAGAACCTACGATGTACAATATCAAAGGTGGTGGTGAATGGTATGATGCTAGTTATCATGGCTTACTAATCCACAGAGATTACGAAGCTAAGACAGTTAAAGCTAAAGTTCTTAAAGTTAAGTTTCAAAACTTAGGTGAGAACGGCGCTGAAGCTCATTTCAACTGGGAACCTAAATCTGGTTGTTATATACCGCTAGCTGTTGATACCTCTGCTAATGATCCAATGCCTTGGGAATAAATGGTATTTAAGAAGAAAAAGAAGGACAAGTCTAGAAAACTACCATACTTCTACGCTGATACTACTAATGTAAAGTATTGGGAATGGTGCGTAAAGAACCGTATCGGTATTTTAGTTGTACCATCATGGGATACAGCTGATATGTGGAAGATTGAAATAACAATGAAAGACAATACTTCTATTGACCCTAAAGAATACAAAGGCATTGAGGCTATAAACAAAATGTATGAATACTGTAAATACTATTATGACAAACACAATGAAATTAAAAAGTAAATTTGAATCAGCTAATGAAGCTTATGAGTATATGCACGATGCTATATTACGAGGTGGTAATAAGTTCGGTAACACTAAAGCTTTATTTAACGTAGGCTTTTATATTACTCAACCTGCACTTCGTGATATACATAACGCAGAACGTAAGTGGAGTAAGAAATATGCTCAGGCTGAATGGGAATGGTATCTATCTGGTGATCCTAATATTAGTAGGTTAGGTGAGATATACGGTAAAGTACCAGCAATATGGAAACGTATGGCAGATGAATCAGGTGAAGTTAATTCTAACTACGGAGCACAATGGCAACGTAATAACCAACTTGAGCATGTTATAGATATGTTGAAATCAGATCCTGGTACTAGGCAAGCGGCTATAAGTATATACGATGCTAAAGAGATAAACAAATACAGCAACGATACACCTTGTACCTATGCTATACAGTTTACGATAGTTGATCTAAAGCTTTGTATGTCTGTCTATATGCGATCTAATGATCTCTGGTACGGTTTCTGTAATGATCAATATCAATTCTCAATGCTACAGAATTTAGTTGCTAGAAGGCTAGATATTAACACTGGCTGGTACTACCACCACGCTCACAATTTACACTTATATAACGATAAACTATGATGTACAAAGTATACCACATACCCAATAAGAAAATTGGTGTAACAAAAGATCTTAAACGTAGAGTAGAAGATCAACAAGGCTATGGGCCTGGCGAATACCAAGTAATACTAGAGACTAGTAGCTTGAAAGTCGCATCTGATATGGAACTATTAATGCAAAAAGCATTAGGTTATCCAGTAGATCAAACACCTTATGAAAATTTAAACTGTAATAAACCAACTATGAAAGTAAACGTAACAGAACAAACCACAACATTTCCAATCCCTTTAAATAAACTTAAAGGTAGATTGATGGACAATTTAGGAATGACTATTGATACACCTCACGGTAATTTCAAGCTAGATGTTGACTTAGCATTATGGATACAGAACAATGCTATAACATCTCAGTTCAATGAAGATAGATGCTATGTTTACAATAAAGCTATGAGTGTTGCTCTAGGCAAAAATTCCGCAACAACTGAGCCTAACATTAATATGTTTGATAACATAAGAGACTGGGCAAATAAAAAAGGTATATTATCTAGTGGCAATCCTAGTACTCAATACTTAAAACTAATGGAGGAAGCTGGTGAACTAGCCGAAGGTCTGCTTAAGAATGATGACGCTGAGATTAAAGATGCAATTGGCGATATGGTTGTAGTACTTACAAACCTATCTGCTTTAAAAGGTTGGAACATAGAAGACTGTATTCAGCTAGCATACGATGAGATCAAAGATAGAGTAGGCGTTATGGAAAACGGTACATTTGTTAAATTCAATCAAACACTAAACTAGTATGAGTAGCAGAGAGATTATGAATTCAAAAAACGGAACCATCGGAGTTACCTACGATACTATAGGTTTTAGAGATAAGGTTGTACACGATGTAGTTAGAAAGTTTATCGAAAGATCAGACGTTGGTTACGAAAAATATGGTCGTACGCTAGATGAAGAACGTACTGGCAAACATAAAGACTTAGCTGGCTATCTAAACGATATACAGGAAGAATTGATGGATGCAATATTATATATTCAAACAGCAAGAGATGAACTCAAAGAAACGAAGTAGTAAAAAAGGTCCTGTAAGAGCTAAGAAGGTGGTATACGATGGTATCACCTTCGCTTCAGGGCTTGAGAAGTATATGTATAAAGCTTTACAAGCAGCGAATATAAAATCTGCTTATGAAGGTGAATCATATCAATTACTTGAAAGCTTCACGTTTGAAACTACAAGTTACGAACGTCAAGCTAACGGTAAAGGTGAGCTCATAGATCGTGGTAATAAAAAAGTATTAGGTATTAAATATACACCTGACTTTATAGCAGACGATTTTATAATAGAAACTAAAGGTAGGGCAAACGAATCATTTCCTATTAGGTGGAAATTATTTAAAAGATACGTTAAAGAAAATTTACCGCAAGTAACCTTATATAAGCCTCAAAATCAAAAAGAGTGTGACATAGTTGTAGAATTAATAATGCAAAAAAGAAAATAATGGATTGGACAATAAGTTTAGGTTTTTACCCAGGAATACTTATAGGAGCTAGATCGTATCCTGATACCGGCAACGGAGTATCGAATCACGTTATTTACTTACCATTTATAGATGTTTGTTTAACACTTATAAAGGATCTAGATGAATAGTAATATATTTGAAAAGAGAGTTAACATACTTCCGTATGAATACCCTCAGCTTTTATCTTATAAGGATGCCATTAGGCATTCTTATTGGATAGATACAGAGTTTAATTTTACTGATGATATACAAGACTTTAAAGTAAATATAACTGATCACGAACGAGACGTTATAAAAAAGACTATGCTTTCAATAGCGCAAATCGAGGTAAGTGTTAAAACATTCTGGGCTGATATGTATAAGCGAATGCCTATCACCGAAGTAGGTGATGTAGGTATGACATTTGCAGAGTCTGAAGTTAGACATAAAGATGCTTACGCTAGGCTAATTAGAATACTAGGCTTAGAAAAAGAGTTTGAAACTGTAGTTGAGGTTCCTGCTATTGCAGGTAGAATAAAGTACTTAACTAAATACTTAGATGGTACTAGATCTCGTGATAACAAGATGTATACAAAGTCTGTATTATTATTCTCTTTGTTTATAGAACACGTTAGCTTATTTAGCCAGTTCTTAATTATGATGTCTTTCAACAAGAACAACAACGTACTCAAAGGCATATCTAATGTCGTTGAAGCAACATCAAAAGAAGAGGAGATACACGGTAACTTTGGTGCTGAGATTATTAATATAGTAAGGGAAGAAAACCCTGAGTGGTTTGATGAAGAGTTTGAAGAACTAATTATGTCAGCATGTAATAAAGCTTATAAGGCTGAGTGTGAAGTACTTGACTGGATATTTGAATCTGGTGAACTAAGTTTTTTAAGTAAAGATACTATAAAGCAATTCATTAAAAACAGGTTTAATAACTCTTTAAATAAGATAGGCTATGAGTCTTTATTCGAAATCAACAAAGAAGCTATCGCTAGTACCAAGTGGTTTGATGTTGAAATTACAGCAACAAAAGAAGGTGATTTCTTCTATAAAAAATCAACTGACTATAACAAGAAAAGTAAAAGTATAACCGCAGATGATCTATTTTAATGGAATATAAAAAATACTACTGGCTCAATGATGAGTCAAGACTGTTTCTATCTAGAGGATATATAACAGAGACGCCTGAACAACGTATTAAAGATATAGCTAATACAGCTGAGAAACATTTAAAAATAGAAGGCTTTGCACAGAAGTTTGAAGAGTATATGTCTAAAGGGTTTTACTCTTTATCTACTCCTGTGTGGATAAACTTCGGTAAAAACAAGGGTCTACCTATCAGTTGTTATGGTTCAAACATTGACGATGATTTAGATTCGATACTAAATGCATCTAGGGAGATCGGTATGATGTCTAAATACGGAGGGGGAACATCAGCTTACCTCGGTAATATAAGACCTAGAGGATCAGCAATATCAACTGGTGGTAAAGCAGACGGCCCTGTACATTATGCTCGCATGTATGACACTACTGTCGATGTTTGCAAGCAAGCTGAAGCTCGTCGAGGTGCTTGTGCTGTGTATCTACCTGTTGAGCATGATGACATAACTGAATTCCTAGATATTGGTACAGAAGGTAATCCTATTCAAAATCTACAATATGGTATAACCATAACTGATAAGTGGATGGAGAGTATGATCGATGGCGATGCTGATAAACGTAAGATATGGGCAAAGGTTATACAACGAAGATCTGAGTTTGGTTTTCCTTATATAATGTTTAAAGATAATACTAATAATAATTCACCGTATAAAGATCTTGGTTTAGATATAACCGCATCTAACCTATGCTCTGAAATACAGCTACCAACTGATAGTTACAACTCTTTTGTTTGTTGTTTAGGTTCTATAAACCTATTGCACTGGGATGAAATAAAAAACACTGATGCTGTAGAAGTTTACACTCAGTTTCTTAATGCTGTTATGGATGAGTTTATAACCAAGTCAGGTACACTACCTGGTTTAGCCAGAGCTAATAGGTTTGCTAAGCAACACAGGGCTATAGGTATCGGTGTTATGGGTTATCATTCCCTGTTACAGTCTAAGCTTCTAGAGTTTGATTCTATGCACACTAAAGCTTTAAACAATGAAATATTCAAGACAATATCTAAACGCTCAGAGAACGCATCTAAATGGTTACACGAATACAAAGGGTATAGGTCTTTACGTAGCGGGTTTGCTAACACAACTCTCATGGCTATTGCACCAACAAAGTCTAGCTCCTTTATTCATGGCGCTGTCAGTATGGGTATCGAACCTATTAAGTCTAATTACTTTGTTAAAGACTTGGCTAAGTCAAAAACTGTTTACAAAAACCCGTTCTTAGAGATTGAGTTAATTAAGAATAATATCAATACGGAGGAAGTGTGGGAGAGTATACTGAAGCAAGACGGTTCTGTTCAGCATTTAGATTTTCCGACTAAAAAAGTGTTTAAGTCGTTTGTAGAAATAGCACCTAAAGAATTGGTACTACAAGCTGCTCAAAGACAGAAGTATATAGATCAGTCTCAGAGTTTAAATTTAATGATTGATCCAAGTATACCAGCTAAAGATATAAATCAGCTTTACATATACGCTTGGAAGGAAGGAGTTAAAACTTTATACTATCAGTTTAGTAAAAGTTCTGCTCAAGCTTTTAGTAGGAATATATTAGAATGTTCTTCATGCGAGGGTTAAGCCGCTAAGTAAACAACAGTCATTATAATTACATAAAGTACTTTACTTATTTCTATCTTTTTTTCCATAACAATATAATCACTTTGCAATACAAAGTATTAACTGTTACAACATTAAGATATTGCTAAGTAATTGTAAACAAGAAAAGGGAAGCTTAACAGCCTCCCTTTTTTTTTATTTACGTAGTATATTTTAACTATGCTTGAGTACCTAGTACCATAAACTCAACGATAGTACCTGAAGTAGCTGTATAAGCTTTTAAAGTAGCATCACTAGATGATGGTATATAAGCGAACATACCTCCAGGTATTTGTATCTCATGTCTATCTGTGCCATCTGCTCCTACGAAATAACAGTAGATAGTACCAGTACCATCGGAAGCGTAAGCCGCTGTGTTTTTTATATAAATAATACTAGGTGAACCATACTCATCTGCCGTATCTATAGTTACTTGACCAGAGGCTGTACCTATAGCTGTAGATGTTATCTTTTTTCTAGCTATACCGTTAGTATGCGTAAATGTAAAGTCATTAGACGTAGATAAAGATAGAGCAGCTCCAAAGTGTGCTGCTGATCCCGTAAGAGTTAATTTTGATGTTAAAGTTGCCATATTATTTTAATTTGTTTTAGTATCCTGTTAATAATTTTAATACGTCATCTAACGCTTCGTGTCTGTGGTTATCTTCTAATATAACCTTATACACATATTTACTTTGTTCAACTTTTGATATATCATCTATAGCGGAATTGAACGAATCTTTAAGATCAACCTGCTGATTGTCTCCACATAATATCATTACAGATTTTTTACCTAATCTACCTAAAGCCATACGTAATTGTGCTTTAGTTAAGTTCTGAAACTCATCAACAATAACTACTGCATTGTCGAATGTTCTACCTCTGAAGTGAGTTAAAGAAACCAATTCAATTTCTTCATTCTCAACCATGCTCTTTAGCTTATCAGGTTTGTTATAAACTTTTCTCATGTTAGACATTATAGGTACTAACCAAGGTTCTAGCTTTTCTTTCTCTGTTCCAGGTAAGAAGCCATTATCCTCTGTAGATACAGTAGGTCTAGTTATAACTATCTTATTAAACTTCCTTTTAAAGAACATATCAAGAGCAACTTGAACCGCTAGTAACGTCTTACCACTACCTGCTTTACCTACTACAAAGCTAAATGCGTGTCGTAGTATTTGTTCTTTAGCTATCTTTTGCTCTTCAGATAGTGATATATTAAATTTAATATTATTCTTAGGTTCTTTTTTACTTTTATTATCCAATATCTGCGTATTTATAGTTAGTATATCCTTCCTTGTTTTTAAACGCTTCTAATACTTGTCTTCTATTACCTTCTTCTTTTAAGGATATATGTATCCAAGCAAAATCAAACTCATTTATCATTTGATCAAATTCCATATTCGAATCTAGAATAAAATCATAGATAACTTTGTTGTTCATCTTCCCCATCTCCCAAAACTGGATGTCCAATGCCTCACCTTTGCAGTGCTGCGACTTATTACTACCGCCAATTGCACGATTGAGCTCCGGGTTACGATAACCACTACTGATCCTGATAGGACCAATGCCATCACGAAGAGGCTGTATAAGATCTCTGACAAGCATTTTAAGCTTACCCATGTGTTCTTCAGTAGGTTCATTACTTATTCCTAGTCTTTTAGCTGTATTGCTATGAGTAATCTCAGACAATACAAAGTTTTTACTTAGCTTCATACTAATCTATTATTACAGATAAACTAGAACCTGTACCCGAATTATCTAACTTTAATGAGTGTGTATTAACATTAAAAGATATTTTATCATCAAACACTAAACCCACTCTAGCTGGTATCGACAAGGTTTTTATTACATAGTATTTTATAGAAGTATCAGCTAGGTTTACAATATATAAAGATATAATCGCAGGATCTGCTGATAGGTTTGTTATTTGTACTGAGTTGTAACTACCTTTATTTGATTTCCTTGGGTCGACTGTACCATAGTCTGAAGCTTGTAACAGTGTTGTAGTAGTTGCCGACGCTATGTTATGGAATGTGCTCATTATATATTTGCTAAAGTTAGTGTTGCTCCGTATATTATTTGATTTGTTGCTGTTGTTGTTATCTTAAGTGCTACATAGTTAACTTCAGTTGAGTTATAGTTATTTCTTACGTCTATAGTAGCTCCAGAATTACCACTAGCTAGAGTTGTTATAGCCCCAGTTGTGTATGTACCACCGAATAAAGATGTTGCAACAGATGCTGAGGAGTAAACCCTGTAGTTAGTTACTTTTTTATTCTTAGGTATAGATACATTTGCAAATATCTCTTGATATGAGCTAGCTACTCTAACGCCTAATTTATTTCTTATATCATCTTCAATTACGGTACGCTCTAAACTAGCATCATCGTTACCCATAAATTGAGTTGGTAGTATTTTTAATGTGTTATCATAAATACCTGAGTCAGCTCCATCGCTACCATCTGAACCATCGCTACCGTCAGAACCATCAGAGCCGTCTGAGCCATCAGCACCATTACCAACTTCCGCAGTTAAGTATCTACGTAGCTCATCTATGTCTTCAGACATTTGTTGCATCTGATATAGTACAGCAGCTTCAGCAGGGAAGTTTTCTAAAGCAGTATGGTCTCCAGCATCATACTTAGCTTTTAAACGATTCTTTTCATCACCTGTTTTATCGTGTATAGTACCACCTTTTTTACTTCCTAGTGCCATGTTATATTAAAGCTAATGTTACTGTAGCACCATATACTAAAACTGTGTTAGCTCCTGGTGTACATTTTATTACTAAGTCTTGTGTTGCGGTTGCAGGTATATTTGTAACCGCTGTATTTTGATTAAAGTTTGCCGTAGTTGCTGATATAGCATTATCAGCTCCTGTTTGGTAGTTAAATGACCTGACAGATACAGCACTAGAAGTGTTAGCACTTGCGTGTACCTGAACGTGGGTTACTTTATGTAAAGGAGGTATTTCTACAAAAGCGTAAAAATCATCACCTGTACTATGACCCCTTGCAGCTAAAGTATTTGATGTATCATCTTCTAAAAATACAGGTCTACCCGTGTCATCATTATTTATAAATTGATTAGGAAATACCTTTATAGTTAAAGACTGAGTTTTAACATGTGCTCCTTCTATAGATACAACGCCTGCAGAAACTCTAGCTAATGTAGTATTTGTTGCGTGACCTAATTCTATATCCCCACTAATATTTACGTTACCAGAAACATCTAACGCTTGAGACGGAGTGGCTGTACCTATACCTACTTTACCACCTGCCTCTAATAAAGCTAGCTTAGTAGAAGCATCTGTTGCATGCCCTGTATATCTAAAAAATGTTTGACTATTTGTGCCATCGAATAAACCAAAAACATCATCAGAATTTCTAGCAAAAATTTGATATGTTTGCCCACCTGTATCTATTAAATCCAATGTTGCTTGTCCCGCGACAGACACATGAAGATCACTAACAGTTGCTGCACCTGTATCTAACGTACTAGAGCCATTATCTATGTTACCAAAGCCACTAGCTATAGTACCAGATGATAAAGCACCTACAGTAGTTATAGAAAGTCCATCTATATCAGACTTTGTTTGATCAGCCGTAGCACTGTCTTCAATACCATCTAGTTTATCGTGGTGTGCAACCGACATTACACCTGCAATAGAACCAGATGCTTCTGCTATTACAACATTAGTTCCATCTGAAGAAACTATTGTCATTCGATCTGAAGCCGTAGTATATGTTAAGTTAGTAGAAACATTAGTGGATTTAGCTGTGTTAGCATCTATCTCTGCTAAAAGCGTATTGGCTAATTTATCTTCTGTTACTTGATCGTCACCTATATACGCAGTTTTTATTGTAGTACCTTGCCATACTCCTGTCCCTATTGTTCCAACAGTTGTAATAGCAAGTCCGTTTATATCAGCCTGTGTTTGGTCAGCAGTAGCCCCATCCTCTACGTTAATAATTGTACGAAGATTAGTTGCGGATATTTCTTCTACTATTCCTGCACCTGTAGAGTCTCTACCTAACACTACATTAGTGGCTGATACGTTTTGTATCTTAGCGTATGTAACAGCGTCTGCAGCTATGTAACTAGTAGCTATAGCATCACCATTCCATGTTCCTGAACTTATAGTTCCAACTGTATCTATGGCAGAACTTCCCTCGTAACCTTGCTTTAAATTCTTAGGTGTCACTGCTCTAATAAAATCAGTACCTGCCGTGACTTCAGCTGTAGTTGCAATTTCAATTATACCAGCGGCAGTAAGAGAAGCTGCATCTGCATTTAAAGTAGGTATAGGACCTGTCAGGTCAGTACCACTTAGTCCAACGCCTGCTACTATAGAAGTTAAGTCTCCAGCTACGGAAGTACTCTTACTAACTTTACCATCACTGTCCACTACTAATACATTAGTCTCAGTGGTAGTAGATAGAGATTCTAAATATACATCACTTCGAAACCTAGATATGAAACTCCATATATTTTGTCCTATCCACCTCATTAACGAATGTATATTTTCTTTGTTAGTATACCGTCACTTGCTATGTAAAAGCCTTTAGTGGGATTAACAACTCTACCCATTATATCGTAATATATAGTAGGCTTAAATAATGTATTACTTATTTCTCTTACTGACAAACCATAAGGCTGTAGATTCTGCTCAAAGTAAGTAGAGTCATTACAACCACAGTCATGAACTATTAGATTTTGTGCTGCATTATAGTAATCTAAAGTAAGCGCACTATCTAGTTCAGGGTAATTAACCACAAGCATGACAGCGCCACCCCAAGCGTTACCATCAAAATCTCTCATTAATACTTTGTAGTTTTTAGGCATGTAAACTACTTCATCAAAAGCACTATTACCGCTTAGTAAAGTAGTATCTAAGGCACAATTACCTATAGACCAGTACATACCATCCATTGAGTCTGACTCTGTTACTATAACCCTATTGTAACCTTGAGCGTTAACACTATTAGCTGTAAAACCAAAACCTACTATACATAAAAAAACCATCATCATTGGTAACAAGATGACAGTTGATAACTCTTTTGATATGTTCTTTATTGTTTCTTTTATCATTATTGAAATTTACTAAGGGTTATATTATCTATTGCTTTTTGAACTTGTTTTTTAGTTGCTTGTAATTGCATCATGATATTAGGATCAAACCTAGATTGCTCTACTCCGTTATCAAATATTATAACTGTAGGTATAGAGGTTACTTTATATTTCTTCTGAATGCTAGCACCTTTAACAATACACAATCTATATGGTTCACAGTCTTTCAATGATTTTAGAAAGTCAACTTGATTACCTTGGTTCCATTCAGCCCAGAACTCTACTACAGTTATACCTTTAGCTGTCTTAGAATTAAATGTATCTTTAGATATAAATTCTTGTGCGTTAATTAAAGCAGGTAGCATAAATACTAGTAACAACTTATTCATATAGCTTTTCTTTAATCGCTTTCAAATCGTCTTTAATTTCTTTTACATCTTCTTGAGTAGACATTATAGTCTGGCGAATTAACTTATCCTTCATATCAAACTCCATTCTAGTTATTTCTGGGTCCATAGGTTCTGGTAAGTTCCTAGCCTCAGCTATATCATTCTGGAGTGTAAACCACATCCCAACTAAAGTAAATATTAAAGCAGCTATACCGGCTAATGTTTTTATACTTACATTTAATGTAGTATCTTCGTTTAACTCTTTACTCATATTAAAATATTAAATAATTTATACCAGTTTTTAATTGATAAGAAGGTCTGCCCCAGAACTGTAAGTGTCTAGCTTCTACGAATATACTTAAGTGTCTATTAAAATTAACACCAAATATTAAACCTGCATCCCACTCTGTTTGACTACCACTTCTGTTAAATGAAAAATCGGTTAAACCTTTATGTATAGGGTATATAGAACTCCAAGTATGAAGCCAACAATCTTTACTATAATAATAATAGTCTAAACCTATAACTGCAGAAACTTCTTGTTGTAAACCAATTAAATCTAACTGTTCTTGGTTGTACTTATTTAATACATTAGGAAAGTAGTATTTGTAGAACTCGTCGTTACTAGCACATATCCACTCTGATTCACCAGCATCAACGTCTATCTGTATCCACTCTCCAGACTCAGATGTATTAAAGTAATAATAAGAATTTGCTAGAGCAGCCCAAGAGTCGTTACCATTCACATTAGCCCACTCTTCTATAGGTGAATAACCATATACTGGATGTGATCGATGTGCTACACCTGCTGTAAAGTCGAATGACCCAAAGCTTTTACGTAATCTAGCTTCCCCTAAGGTGTACTTTAAGTTTATTAAACCATCGTTTACATACGCAGCTTTAGCTGTAAAAACATTAGATATATACCTTAGCTTGTATTCTTGTTGAGTCACCTCAGTGCCTCTGTTTCTTACAAATGAGTATTGAAATAGATACTCAAGCCCAGGAGCATTAGACACTGTAGAGTAATCACTGATAGCATGTTCTGATCCATCATAAAATAAACCTTGCTTTACTTGGTAGTCAAACCTTGCAATCTTTCTTAGCCCTATAGTTATGTTTACATTAGGCTCACTATACTGAGTCATCTCTATTATAGCACCGTTAACGTAATCGTCTTGATGCCCAGGGTCGTAGACACCTTTAATTCTATACCCTATAGGTTCTGCCGCTGGAGTAGTTGTAGAAAAACTTGCGTAAAAAGTAGCAAACCTAAGAACCTGAGCGTCAACCGTTGTACATAGTAGTAATAATATGTATACAAGTTTCTTCATTTATGATTTTTTATGTTTTCTACAAAAGTTTGCAGCAGCTTCAACACTACTAAAACCCCATTTCTTTAAAGCTCTAGCTTTGTTTGTTGGTCTACCTTTATCATCTTTCATAGGACCTTTCATGCCAGCAAATCTACAAGCAAAGCTTACTCGTCTAGGATCAACACCTTTAGTTAATCTCTTACCTAGAGTTTTACCTGTTTCACTCTTATGCTCAGACCTCATTTTTGCATTACGTCTTTCATAAGCAGCATCACCTTTACCTACTTTACCTGTCTTTTGATATGCCATTATTTCTTTTTCTTAGGTACGCAATTAGGTACTTTTTTACCACCTTTATTCTTTGTCCCGATCATCTCGTAGTTTTTCCAACAAGGATCTTTCTTCATTTTATAAGCCATAACTTATTTTTTTAATTTAGCTTTAACTGCTTTAGATAAATCTTTCATGTGTACTAATGGTTTGCTAGACTCTGTATGTGTCTTTCCTGTATGTAGTTTACCATTAGACATTTTATGACTAGCACCTTTCCATTCAGTTCCATTTTTTAAATAATGCTTAACTCCTTTCATATTTTATTTTTTTGCAAACTTTTCCGCTCCTGATATACCAAACGAACCTAATACAACCCACACGAATGAATCGTATACAAACTCGTTTATCACTAGGTCTGTTCCTACCCAACCAGTAACAAGGTCAGCCACCATTATAAGGCACATAATAGCAAACGCTATAAACCCTACAATAGCTTTCTCGTTCCAGATGTTATCGTTCTTAAATATTTCCATTCTTTATTATTCTGTTGTCCAATCTGACTTAGCCATTTCAACTTTTATTTCAGAGTGGGTATATGTTGTTTTACCATTTAAAAAAGATGGTTTATCACTGATATACTTTACTAAAGCTTTAGAGCCATCAACGCTATACCTTAACATAGCAGCGTTTCTATTCATTAGCTTAGAAAAATCTATAACAGAGTTTTCATCGGTAATTTCTGTTGTATCTATTATTACGTATGTAGCCATATTATATTTATCAAGGTGTGTCAGATGAGAATGTTGGACCACCCGATGTGAAACCTGGGTTGCCGTTTAATTTTTTTAAACTAAAGTCATCAAGTGTAGCTACCTCCCCAGTACCCATACTTATTACTTTTAAATAGGAATCAGACACATGTCCCGCTGTAAAGTACATCTCCTTTCTTATAAACTCTGTGGAAGTAACTGCTGTAGACGAGATATTACCAAGACCTCCATCTTGAGCTATGTTAAGTACAACGCTACCTCCTGAACTAACTTTAATATTACAAGACATTTTATATCTTGCACCTACGGTTAAATTAGTAGATATGTCTGTTGATGACCTAAAGTACATGTAAGCTCCTTCCTCATTGTCTACATATGTTATTTGAACTGACTCGTTGACTGTCTCTAAGCCGTTAGGTGTATCACCATATGCCACCCAATTCGCAACACTTCCATTTGTTGAAGCTGGAGAATCCCATAGCTCAGCTCCAAACCCAGGGTTAACCTGATCATGGACTACACCGTTTGCTTTATCGTCAAACAATCCATTACCCATTCTCCAATATCCTACTAAATCACCAGAGTTATCGTAGGCATCCTTGTTAGAGGTTAAGTTGTGACTCTTTAGACCTACAGTATAAACCCCTAAACGGGATGCGTCATCTAATTCTACATCCCAAAAAGCAACTTCATCTATATTACCTGCATAGAAATCGCTTTTACCTGCACCATCAAATTCTTGACCAATACTCACTCGTGTTGCAACGTTCCACTGCGGGTCAGTGTCCTCAAGATTCGTGGTTATAGCGGATCCTCCGTCTATATACAACGTTGATTGTTTATTCCCAGCTCCTGCTGTTCTAGTTATTATTATATTATGCCAAGCACCATCGTCTAAATCTACACTCCCAAGATCTCCATGGTCGCCAGTCGAAGCGTCCGCATAAAAAACACCTTTAGTTCCATTGTTATCTACACCTATCCTAATTACATTAACAGCACCAGCATTGTGTGCAGAAAATAAAATATTTTTAGCGTCCCCATCACCATCGTTTGAATCACCTTTAAACCAAATAGATAAACTATAAGCCATGTCATCTGACAATGCACTTGCAAAAGAATTTAATTCTAAGTAATCATTAGTACCATCAAAGACGGCACTATACTTAGGTTCTACTACTTGAGTATATGATATGTTGTTTCCAAGACTAAGCATTAATTAGTGACTTGGTGCTATGTAAGCTATTACTTTTCCTGAGGCTAATTCAATTTCTGTCCATCTTCCAAAAATAGTTAATCCTTTAGGGAAAACAACAGAGTCTACAACAGCACCACCAGTACCTTGATCCTCAGTTTCTGCACCAGCAGCTAAATCATGAGCAGCAGTGTCTGTGTTAATAACCTTAGTTGCTGTTTCTGCAATTAAACCACCAGCAGCTTCAAAAACTGTATCTTCTAAAAAAGTTATAGCAGCAAAAATGTGATTTGTTGGTGGGTTAATTTCTTCAACACCAGAAGTAGTGTATACAGATCCATATTGACCCAAAGAAAGTTCTTGATATTTTGCTCCTGTTAAAGCCATAATATTTTTATTTTAAGTTTTTATTTATACGCAAATGTAGTGATATTTTTTTTATTATCATAAATTTATTATCTTTGACCTAATTTAATTTATTCAAATGAAGAATTACCTGAAGTATCTTAGCGATACCACGTACCTCTTCCAAAGAAAGTACGACCTTAGTGATAACCAGTTAAAATTCCTTATCTTTATAAATGATGAGAAAGGATCCTTCACTAAAAGGTATATAAGAGAAAATATGTACATTAGTAAGAACTTTAACGATAGGAAGTTTCCTGAGTTAGTTGAGAGGGATTACATATTTGTATTCGAAAGAAGGTTATGGGGATCAAATCTGCCCAATAAATATAGAGTAACGGCAAAGTGCCAGAGATTGGTTAATAAATTTTACAATGTCCTTGAAGGGACGGAAACAATGTAATAATGGCAAGAGCTAAAAAAATTATCAGAAAGTCAGAAAAAGAAGCGTTAAAAGAACGCAGAAGATCTGGAGAGTTTAAACAAGATAAAAAAGACGCAAGAGATGCTGGTTTATCTAGAGGAGAGGCTAGAAAAAGAGCTAAGAGGTTATCTAGAGTTCAGGCTTTAGCTAATAGAAAAGGTATGCGTGCTGATATGGCTGCTAAGAGAGAAGAAGATGCTTCTGTTCGTAAAATGTTTGGAGATAGAAAAAGAATGGAAGCTAAACGTGGAGGTCAAAAATTAGCTTATGATGTAGCTAAACCATTATCTCCAGCAGAACAAAGAGAAAAAGCTCCTGGTGGAACCCCTACTAAAAGATTAAAGGGAAATGAAAACGTTTCTTTTGATGATAAAAAAGGTATGTTTAAGATAGTAGGTGCAGATGGGTATGTAAGATACTCTAAATCAAAGCCTGCTATGTACGGTGCTAAAGTAAAAGCTGTTAAGAAAGCACCAGGTGGTGCAGCAATGAAGAAGATGCCTACTTATGAAAAAGGTGGAGCCTTAAAATCAGTACCATCTAAAGCTAAAGGTTTATCTAAACTACCAAAAGGTGTACGTAACAAAATGGGTTACATGCAAGATGGTGGTAAGGTGAAATCTAAATCTTTTGGTGTACTTAAGTCTGATGCTAACAAAGCTAAGAAGGCAGGTCCTAAGTTAGAGAATAAACCACCTTACTCTAGAAACGGTATTAATTATACTTGGGATAGAAAGCAAGGAGTTTACTTAGGAGATTTAGGTGATAACTACGCTGTAAAAAAAATGAAAGATGGTGGTAAGGTAAAGAAAAGAGGAATGGAAAAAAGACCTTCTAAACCTTTTCGTACTATGAAAGAAATAAAAGAAAGAATGAATGAGGAGAAAAAAACTAAGCGACTTATAAAGAAATAATAAAACATGAAATCACCAAAGGTAAAAGGTATAGGTGAAGTAGTCACCGAATATGGTGCTAAGGTGATGAAGGTTGTAAAGAAGGGGCTACTAGGACGTAGCCTTTTCGATTTTTATGGGGATGTTAAGACTAACGCCCTCAGAGTAAAAGAATCTCCTTCAGTACCTCAGACACCTATAGATCAAGATGGGGGAGTTGTATACGTTAAAACAGCTGACGGTAAACTATACTACAAAAGTAACGAAGTTGCAGAGGTAGAGCTTAGTGCACATACTGGACTATCCACTGAAGAGGTTCAAGATATTGCTGGTGCGTTGGTTGCTACTGGAGGAACCAAGACTGGTATTGCTGTAACCTATCAAGACGCTACAGGAGATGTAGACTTTGTTGTTGATCATAATGCTGCTACTAATTATGTCGCTGAAGAACATGTTGATTGGGCAGCTTCAGGTGCTGGAACTATACACACCGATAATTATATTGAGAACGTTGTGCAAACAACTGTTTCAGGAAGTTCAGGTACAGTTACCTCTATAGGTAACTTAACTGGTGACGTAACCTCTAGCAATAGAGCTACAACTATAGCGGATGGAGTTGTAGATACAGATCAATTAACAGATGATGCTGTAACAGAAGATAAACTAGCTAACACACTTTTAGCAGAGATAGACGCTAATACAGCTAAAGCCACTAATGTTTCTACTAACTTAACATACACTACCGCTTCAGATCGAATGACAATAGTTTCTTCAGACGGAACTAATGTTGTAATAGCAGAAGCCTCTGGTTCTATTGCAGGTGTAATGTCAGTTGCGCACCATGATAAATTAGATGGCATTGAAGACAGTGCTACAGCTGATCAAACAAAATCAGATATAGATGGACTTGCTATAACTACTGTAGGTGCTTTATCGTCTGGTACTATAGCTAGTGGATTTGGTAACATAGATAATGGCTCTAGTACGTTAGACACAGGTGCAGCTACTGTTGGTGATCTTCATGTATCTGTTGCAGGACAAGCGACTTTAGATTTAATAGATACAGGTGGTCAAACTTATCAAATTTTTTGTAGAAATTCTGATGATGTTTTTGGTTTATTTGATGGCACAAATAGTCAAACATTTTTTAGATATACAGGGCATGCAACAGATTCGTCTACTAAGCTAGCTTTATTAGAAGCAGGTGGTAAAGTAGGTATAGGTACAGCCACTCCGTCTCAAGCGTTAGATGTTTCTGGTAACGTAAATATTAGTGGGGATATAGAATTAGGTCACGCAACAAATACTACATTAGCTAGAGTTTCTGCAGGCGTTGTATCTATAGAAGGAGCACATGTTAAAACTCAGTCTCTAACTATAAAAGTATTTCCTAATCAATTTATAAATAATGATGACACAGGTAGACCTGTATTTTTAGAAGATGATACATCAAATACTTTAGCTGCAAGAGGTCATAGTACAGGTGATGATTTTTACGCTTTTGTAGAAATACCTCCTTTACATAAAGTAACCCACGTTCAAGTACATGCAAGTGCTAATACCTCTAATGCTGTATCTGTTAGGTCGTTTAACTACCAAACAGGAGCTGATAATGCTATATCAGCAACCACAGCAAACTTTAATGAAAATAAAGCAGTTACAAATATACCTGCAACCGCAACACAAGACTTAGTAATAAAATGTACACCAGGAGCTAACACAGTTTTGGTATATGGTGCTACAGTAACATTAGCTTTAATATAACATGGCACTAGGAAGTAAAAAAGGTGGTACTATACACGATAAAACAGGTGATGAAAAAAATCGTTTAAAAGCTAAGTACGATGCTGGAGATCATACTGCTTTAGAAAACTTCCCTGCTGAAGCTGCTGTACTATATCAAATGCAACAAATGTCTGAGGATATAGACGAACTTCGTAGATACTTAACTGCAGAGGTTGGTAATGGAGCTGATGGTAGTGATGGTTCAGATGGGTCTGACGGTAGCGATGGGTCTGACGGTAGTGATGGAGCTGACTCAGGTACTTACGATAACACATTAAAAATACTACCAACTCAATTTATGGGTAACGATGACGCTAGTTTAGAACGTACCGTAATTGAAGATGATATAAGAAATAAATTAGGTGTTAGAGTAGCTAGTTCATATCAAGAGATATTTGCAAATGTATCTATACCTAAAAATAAAAAAGTAACTAACTACAGGGTTTACTCCTCAGCATCTGTCGCAACATCCTTATTCGGTGGTACGTACACAACTGGAGCTATAACAACCCTAGCTAGTGGTAATTCTGGAGCTACTATAGATGTAAGAAACAATTACAACTCAACTGAGACTAACTATGTAGCCCTTAAAATAACAACAACAGCAACAAATCAAATAATATACGGAGCTACATTAACTTTAGCGGATATATAATAATAAATTCATATATTTACAAACAAAAATAATATAAAACAAGATGGCAACAGTAACAACAAAACTAACAATTACTAGCTCTGATTTAACGTCACAGACATTAAGCCTAGCAATTAATAAAGCTATAACAGCTTCACACACAACAGGTGTAGCTCGTACTAAGGTAGGTCAAACAGCAGTTAACGATAACGCAGCTCTTCTATATACAGCAGATGACTACGCAGCTATTGCTTATGTGTACATCAAGAATACTGATGCTACAGCAACAAACTTCATCTACGTATACGGTGACACACCATCGGTTACATTAGCAGGTGGTGCTTACAACAATGACCCTACTATAACACACACTGCTAAAGCAGGTATCCAAGTTGGTATGGTAGTATCAGGTGATGGTATACCTGAAGGATCAACGGTTGTCTCTATAACTAGTTCAACAGTGTTTGAGCTAAGTGCTAGCACAACTGGAGGTAATTTAACTGGTAAAGCTTTAGTGTTAAACTACGGTAATCCTGTTAACTTGAAACTAGGTGGTGGAGAGTTTGCATTCATGCCTACCAATGCTGATAAAACATTAAAAGCTTACGGTACCAACGCAACTTCTGTAGTTGAGTTTATGGTATTCGGTACTGATCAATAGGATCTAGACCTTAGTTCTCTTTTATAATCACTATTAGATTTCTTGCAACCTTCACATCGGCATCCTCTTCTATATGCTGCTGTTGAAGGGCAAGGAACTCTAGGAGATGAACCTCTAGATGCTTTATAATTGCAGCTGTTGTGAGAGAATGCTATATTATCTATATCAAAAAATAACCCCTTAGGATCTTCCGAATGAAGCCAAGGGGTTTTATGTTCTATACTCATGTCTTTTGAGGACTCTATCTTTGCAGCACACTGAAAACACCAGTGCATATCTAACTTAACAGCTAAGACGTACATCAACTGTTTCTTTAACCTGTTAGAGGCTGTGCTAGGATCCATACCAAGCTGATCCTTTTTAATCTTCTTGCTATTATCCAAGACTAAAAGATCTCCTCGTCTACAGTCGTAACGTCTATATCTATAACATTACCCTTCATGTCCTGTATTACAGCCACGTAATGAGAGTCTCCTACAAAGTGACCTGAAGCTACTATCTTTGACTCTGAATCTTTTGGGTCTAAACCACCGTAAACGTTATCGAACATGTCTTTATTTTTTTGCAAGGTAAAAATTTTTTGTGAGGTGTGAAAGGGGTGGGGGTTATATATTTAATCTGCGTGCGTGTTTCCTATACCGAAAGCGAAACCTGCAAAGGGTGTACCCAAACCAAAAACCAATGCGTGCATTTCAAATGTCGATTATCTATTTGTGTTATGCACCGACTACTACCTGCTACCTGTGTGTATTTAATTGTATGCAGTACCTAATGTTATCTTGGCTAGACAAATACAATGCAATGAATAGTATTGTTGAGCAGGCAATTGCAATGCAATGAATAGTATATACATACCACTCCAGTAAAGCTACATATTAGCCCTTCTAACGCATCATGTACCTATTGTGGTATCAGTACACCAGAAAAAGAAGTTCGTACAATCCCTCTGGTAGCAAGAGGTGTAGAGAGAGGTGGAGTAATTACCCCCAATCAATACCTCACCCACAGCCTATACACTTATACAGCCAACATTTTTCACCCTCTGGATCCCTTGGTATCAGTACAATCTTAAAAATAAAGTAAAAATAGTTTACTTTTTGTAGTTGGTAAGTAAAAAACTTTTACGTTATTTGCAGGGCAGATGAGGTAATCCACCTAACTGCTCGTTCATTGACATATTGGAAGAGGTATTCGCAAAATTCAGCAGTCGGCATTGTACGGCTCTATTGCCCAAACTCAACAGA
>Ga0208814_1000574_pt1 | contig 21357 bp, 21 predicted proteins | sample MalvirAntarct_55_FD_184253 | JGI IMG/M metagenome (GOLD analysis project Ga0208814, IMG submission 184253) | Marine viral communities from the Global Malaspina Expedition - Malaspina viral metaG Antarct_55 (SPAdes) (version 2) | ecosystem: Environmental > Aquatic > Marine > Oceanic | place...
TGACTAGGGAGGTAGTCAGTGATCAAGCGGCTGCTGTAGTCTTCAAAGGCTGCAAACCTGTCTACCTTAGAAAGCGAGGTGCGCAGGTGTACCCCGTGCCACAGCCGTTCAGCTTCGAAGTGTGCGAAAGCGCCGAATGTAATACTCATTGCACCCACCCGTTGCCTATCTCTAGCTTAACAGCCTCCACCTGCTCTGGTGTGAGGCCCATCGCTAAGCTTTCCGCTAACTGCACAGCCAGCAGCGACTTGGCCTGTGTTGGTGCTGTGATCGCCAGTTCTAGGGCAAGCGCAAAGGCTTCTACTGCGGTGCTAGGGGCCGACCTGTGGTCCACTGTGAGGATACTCATGATGCACCTCCTGCCGCTGCCAGCACTAAGCCGACGTAGAGTATGCCGAAGATGCTCACTGCACCAATTAGGTCGCTTAAAATATGACGGATGTTCATGCTACCACCTCCACAGCATCGGCAGACTGGCTGTCCGACCAGTCCAAGCAATCTTGGGTAAGGTCTGCGGTGAGTGTCTCAAGTTCGGCTGATGACAGTGCTGCCACAATTGATTTCTGAGCGTGTCCAAATGAGCAGCCGTAATCTTGTGCAACGTGTGTGCAGAACTCTTGGATAACGAAGGAACGAAGGTCCTTACTTGATGTGCTGTTGATCTGCTGAAGGTTGCGCTCGCCGTGCCTTTGGCCGAGGTAGTCGCCTCCGATCCACAGGCTGAAGTAACGACGGGTTGTGCCATTGCTGTCTGACAGATCGTCAGTGTGCAGGTCGTTTGCGATGCGTGTCTTGATGCTTGCAGTGCTCATGATGTCACCTCAGAAACGATCTGTGGAAACCATGTGAATGGCAGGATACTGTCAGCATCCCTCAGTGATGCCCCTGCATCGGCATAGCTTAAATAGCCGCCCCAGCGCTGCACCAATATGCCTGCTTCGAGGAACTCAATTGCAAAAGTCTGTTGTGGTTTTGCGATGCGTGTCTTGATGCTTGCAGTGCTCATGATGTCACCTGCAATTCTACTGCTGCAAGAGGCCAAGGCCTGCATAGTATGGCATCACGGATGTCGTTCTCTAAGCTGTACGAGGAGAGCACCCAGCCCGCACCAAAGCGCTTGCCGCGATAGGCTTTCACGTGCGCTGGGCGGTAGAGTGCGCCAGTCACATCAGTGAAGTCACATGCTTGCAGGTAGTAACGGGGATTTCCGTTGATGCAGTTGTCAAGGCGTACTGCATTAGCCGCAATTGTTGCTGGCTGTGTAAGGTTTGAAATGGTCATTCTGTAGTCCTTCCGATGTATGCGGAAGTCTTACTTTGTGGCGCGAGTCTCTCTGCTGAGGGGCACTTTTGTGTGCTTTGGTGTTACAGTCTCCTGCCACACCTTGCGGCCTGTCGCCCACTCTCAGAAAATCCAATGTCGCCATTTAGTAAACTTCCGTAGGAGAAGGAGTATCAGGGAGAAGAATCCCCTGCAACAACTATTTGCACGAAAAGCGACCTAAAATACTTCTGTCCTCATATAGAGGGACCATAGGCATTTGCGCCGACGGATTAGCTCCCAGATGCAGCCAGGCTTCACACCAAAAGCGCCATAGAATACTTCTGTCCTCATATAGAAGAGAGGGTGGAACCTTCGGCGGCGGATAGATGACAACAGAACATAAGAGATGCCCAGCGCTCCCCAGCCACTAGAGTGGACAGAGGTGAGAACGAGGGCGGACCCTTGGTAGATCACCAGCACTAATAGTTGCGAGAGTGAACCCAAGGGTGCCAATAGACTATAAGACAAAAGGCGCTAAGGAGTGCCAAGCACATCCACCACCAGTAAAAAGAAAGAGACACCACAGTGAGCGTAAGTAGACTAATAGTGCCATCAATGGTGATGGATGGTGTGAGTAGACTGATGCACAAAGGTTGCCTAATGCTCATCAAGCTACATAAAGCACCATCAGAACACAGCAGAGCCAATGCAACTGCTGATGTACTCAGGAAGCTGTCGGCAAGCGAGTTGCACGACATAGGTCTGACTGCGGGAACTATTGATCTGGTGTCGCATAAAGGGTGCAGTTGGTGTCACTTTAGTAAATGACGGTTGCCTTACGTTGCTGGTAGTTGCCTTACGTTGCTGGTAGTTAGCCGGGGTTTGCTGTTGGTTGACTAAGGCCCAATCCGTGTTGAAGATTATACGCCGTCGGCCTGACAAATTTTGCAGCCGGGGAAGCCTAATGTCTACGGATGCGCACATGCATACCCCACCCCCCTAGCGCGTGGGATGCTATATCCCTGTCAGAAGTTTACCAGCGATTACAGTGGGTTAGCTGAAGATCAATAGGAATTTTAGGTTCCCTAGCCAAAAACGACCCCCCAGTACCTCTTGTGGCATCTCGACTTCAAAAACTGGGGTAAAGCCCGGCGTTGTTGTTGTTGTTGTCAGGCCTTTAGACGCGGGGGCCACTCACAGAAAACATAAGAAAGGAACCTTAGATGGCTCTAGAAACTGGTACGCACATTGACGATTTGGTTCCTTCGAACCCTGCGTCCACTGACGGTCTCGCGCAAGCTGACGACCACATTCGCCTTCTCAAGGCAACCATTAAGGCCACGTTCCCCTCAGTCACGGGGGCAATTACAGCCACCCACAGTGAGCTCAGTAAGCTTGCGGGACTGACAGCCACCACAGCAGAACTTAACGCACTGGGCGGGCTTACAGCCACCGCAGCTGACCTAAACTATACCACAGCATTACGTGCCACTGGTGTTACCGCTACTGAATACGACAGACTCGATGGTGTTACATCAGGTATCCAAGCGCAGCTAAATGCTAAAGCGCCTCTGGCCAGCCCTGACTTCACGGGAACCGTTGGCATTGGTGCAAACTGGACTGTCACGCAGTCAGGCACCAACCTCAAGTTTGCCTACAATGGTACAAACCGTATGAAGCTTGACGCCTCTGGCAACCTAACTGTCGAAGGTAACGTCACTGCATTTGGGAGTGCCTAAGCATGACCACACCTACAGGAACTATTAGCCTCCAGAATGTGGAGGATGAGTTTGGCGGCACTGGAGCTATTAGTCTCAGCGAATACTATGCCCTTGGGGCTGGAGTACCATCGTCTGGTGCAATTTCTATGGACAACCTACGTGGCAAACAGTTCCTCGTTTTGGAAACCTTGACTTCCAGTCAAACGTGGACGCCAAAGGCAAACTTGGCCACCTATATTCACATATTCGTCTTTGGTGCAGGCGGGTCTGGTGGGTCATCTGAGCCAGATACTTCATCCGGACTATTTAACGCGGCAGGCAACTGCTCGGCGTCAGGTGGCGCTGCGGGCGGATATTCCTACTCTAAGATTGCGGCGGGTGCTGCTGGAAGCACGACAGTCGTCATCGGTGTTGGTGGTGCAGGGGTCCAAAGCTCATATGACCATCATCTGGTTGGGAACGACGGAACTGCAACTACGTTTACAGGGTCCAGCCTGACAATGTCTTGCGCAGGTGGACAGGGGGGCCGGGCTTCTGAGACATCAAACACTGGTACAGATAGTAACTTCAGTGCTGGCGCTATTGGCGGTGCTGGTTCTGGCGGTAACGCACTAAATAAAACCGGAGGCAACTCAGGGTCAGCCCATTCTAACCACTCAGGAACTGAAGCATCAAGTGCTTCTGGCGGAGGTTGCCCAGTCATCGACGATAAGTCAGGGACGAGTGCCAACACAGGAAACTCTCAGGCTTCTGACGGTGCAAAGGTTAGTGATAACGGGACTTGGCCAACCTATCTTTCTACATACCAGCTAGGTCGCTCACAAGCCGCCCTGCTTAGCGCTGCCAATACAACTCTAGATGCCACAGCAGGCTCGGTTACTGGAGACTCTCTGGATGCCACGTTCGGCGCTGGTTCTGGTGGTGCGGCCCGTGGAACACATACTAGTGGTTCTGGTGGTAACGGTGTTGTCTTCATCGTGTATGAAATAGAAGGATAGGCCATGCCTAATTTACCAATCCGTGGACTTGGGTCTGTGGGCGTGGTCACTGATGTTGACCCCTACAACCTACCACCTAACGCCTATACCCGCGCTAAGAACGTTCGGTTTACCGAAGGCAAAGTAACTAGGGGCCCCATATTTCGTGGAGTATCAGGGGCCCTGTCGTTCACCCCTAAGTTCTCCTACGGCATCACGGCACTTACAGGATACGATACGGTGTTGGTGGTGGATGATACTTTCGACATCTATGAGCTATCCAATGGCACCTTCACCCAGCGTTATAACTCATCGTTATCATCCAGTGCATCCAATGTTACTGCCACTACCTTGGCTGACGTTGTGTATGTCAACCGGGCTGACAGTGCCCCAGTATCTCGCGGCCCTACAGCCACCTCCTTTACAGCCTTGGCTAACTGGCCGTCAGGCTACACGACCACGGTTCTGCGGTCCTACGGTGACTTCTTGTTAGCGCTGGGCACAGTTGAGGCTGGTGTGGGCTATCCAAACCGTGTGCGCTTCTCAGACCCCGTGGTGGCTAACAGTGTCCCAACGACTTGGGATGAGACTGACCTCACCAACAGTGCAGGCTTCAACGACCTTGTGCAGATGAAGACACCTATTGTTGATGGTGCCACCCTTGGACCTAACTTCCTTGTGTACTCACAGGATCAGGTTTGGATGATGGAGTTCGTTGGTGGCACGTTCATCTTCAACTTCCGCAAGGTCTTTGACGATGCAGGTGTAATCAACCAGAACTGCATCACTGAAGTTGAAGGTAAGCACTACGTGTTTGACCGTGACGACATCTATGTAACTGACGGTAACAGCCGCCAATCCATATGTGATGGCCGTGTGCGCGACTACATCTACAGCGGCCTCGACAACTCCAAGACTAATGTCTGCTTTGTGTTTCACAACAGCGATCTGGAGGAGTTGTACTTTTGCTACCACACTGGCGACGATATGGCCGTGTATGCAGATGGTGACGCATGTAACCGTGCTGCCGTGTATAACTACAAGTCGGACACTTGGACCTTCCAAGACCTACCCAACGTAGTTTCATCTGCGCTATCAAACGTAGACTCAGTGGAAACATATGCTTCTGCCACGCAGACATATGACAACGTAGGTGGCTCGTACCACGACCAAGAGAGTCCATACGAACAGCACAATCTTGTTGTTTCAAAGGCAGGCGGCGGTGTCTCTAGTTCTAAAGTATATGGTGTAGACCTTATTGACCGTGGGTCACTATCGCAGGCTGTGGACACCACAGTTACCACACCGTTCCTACTGGAGCGCGTGGGTCTAGACTTGGATGACATTGGCATACCTCTAGTTGGCTACAAGGTAATCACACGTCTTTACCCCCAGCTATCCACAGTGAACTCTGATGGTGCCTTTGACTTTACCTTTGGTGCTGCCGATACCCCCAACGCCACGCCCAACTACGGTGTAGAAGTCTCCTTTAATGCCCTTACGGACTACAAGGTGGATACCCGTATGTCGGGACGTTATCTTTCATACAAACTGACGAGTGACACTGCTAAAGACTTTGCGCTTTCGGGCGTGGATGCAGAGGTGGTGGTTACTGGTCGAAGGTGATCAGTAGCTATGTCCTTATCCGATAAACTGAATGTGCTGGTGTCTCGATATGTGAGACGCCAGACACCAACGCTTAACCCAGAGTCCCTTACTGCATATCTGCAAGATGAACTCCGTGAGGTTGAGGCATCAATACGCTCATTGGCAGACGCCAGTATTCAAGTGTCTGACCGAGAGCCAACGGGTGGCCTACGCAAGGGCATGGTTCGCTATGCTGTGTCCCCGTGGAACCCATTGGGAAACGGCTTCACAGGTCTTGTCGTTTACAGTGGCTCCGCTTGGGTGGCCGTATGAAGAATGATCTACAGGTTCGCACCTCCATAATGGAACTTGAAGGGCTACTTCTTCATGGCTTTGCCACAGGCGCAGTCACCAACAATGAAGACCAGACAGCCCTCAAGCACCTATTTACACCAACTGACGATGACTACGGGTGCTCAACATACTCACGCGAGTTGTTCATGCCTGCTGGAATGGTGGTTGTAGGAAAGCTACATAAGAAACCCCACCTCACGTTTCTAATGAGTGGAACGATGCTTGTCGTGTCTGAGGATGGTGGAACTAAGCGCCTCAAGGGCCCACTTTCTTTTGTTTCCCCTGCTGGAGTAAAGCGGGCTTTCTACATCGAAGAGGACAGTACACTTGTGTGTGTACACCTCACCAAAGAGACCGAAGAAGCAAACCTTGCGGCAGTCGAGGAAGAGGTCATCAGCCCCAGCTACGAAGCTATGGGCTTAGAGGAGCCAAACCTTACAGGTCTCCACCACTTCCTCAGTGGTCTCCACCACCACAAGCAAACAGATTAAAACCAACAGATAGGATTCCGTCATGGTATGGATCGCAGTAGCAACACTTGGCTCCGCAGCAGTAGGTGCCTATGGCGCTAATCAAACCCGAAAGAGTCAGGACAAGGCCACAGAAGCATCACAGCTAGGCTTCCGGCAATATGAGCCCTACGTGGACGCTAACCTAGAAGGCGCATCCGGCGCTCTAGATGGCGTATTGGGCGCAGGTGCCTACGGTGGTCAAACCCTCGCTGGCCCCAATGGCTTCCAGACTGGCACAGCCAACACTATGGGTGCATATGGCACAAACATGATGAACTCTGGCAACCAGATGATGGGTGCTAACGGCAACTTTGGTAACAACAGCCAAGCTATGTACGGCCAGTTCCAAGACATGTCCCAAGCGGCACAGGCTGATCGCTTAGGTGTTGCAACAGACTACGCAGCAAACAACTCCAACGACCTTGTGAATGCTGCGATGCGAGATGATCGCCGGAACCTACAAGAGAACACGTTGACCAGCATTGACCTCAACGCATCTGGCAGCGGCAACATGAACTCCAGCCGCGCAGGCGTAGCTGAAGCAGTTGCCAACCGTGCCTATGATGACCGACGCGCAGATGTATCTATGGCAGTCCAAGATCGCCTCGTAGACCGCAGCCTAAACCAGCAGTCTCAGCAGTTCTCAGACCAAGGTTCCGCTCTGAATGCAGCGGGCAATGCCAACAACGGCATTAGCAATGCGTACACTCAGGGTCTCAACACACTGGGTGAGGGTGCAAACTTTGGTATGAACGCAGGCAACTCCTTGCAAGGCTATGACCAAGCAGCACTTAACGACACACGCAGTGCCTTTGAGCGCGAGCGTGACTTTGAGATGGACCAGCGTCAGAGGTATCAGTCCGGCATCTTAGGGCAGGCTCCCAACTCACCAGCAGTCAACCCTACGACAGCAAGTCCTGCTGCGGGTGCTCTTGCAGGTGGTATGGCAGGCTTTGGCTTCATGAAAGAGTACGGCGGTATGCGCCCAACAGGTACGCTTGATATACCAATCCCCACCCCCCAATCTGGTGGGTTTCAAAATCGAAGCGGAAGGTAGTCCCTATGGAATTTCCACAGTCACTTCTAACTAACCCAGATGTTGTTAATAATGCGCGCAATAAAGGGCAGACGCCTAACGAATACCTCAGACTCATACTGAACAACAATCCTGCTGCCCTAACATCGGCACCTGTAGGTACTCCGCCAGAGTTTCCGGCTATCCGTCCAGAAGGTGTCCTAACAACGCCCCCTGAAGGTGGGGAGTACCCAACGTATACTAACGACAACCGCATCTTTCGTGGGGACATGAACCCTTTTATTAAGGCTATAAATAATCACGTTGAGGAAGGTAATCTTCGTTCAGACACACTGCGTTTTGCTGATGCTGAACGTGCTATGGGCGCACTGTCGGCCACTGAAGGTGATCGGCCAGAAAACTCCAGTGCTGCTGCTGAGCGCGCCAACGGCGCACTGTCGGCCACTGAAGGTGATCGGCCAGAGTTTCCTAACGGGCCACCTCCGGCACTCCAAGACCCAAATGCACCCTCACCTTCTGCCCCTCCCATCCTCTCTAGCGGTGGCGGTGGCGGCATGGGTGGCGGTGGCGGCATGGGTGGCGGTGGCGGCGGCATGGGTGGCGGTGGTGGATCATCTGTTAGTGCAAGGCGTCCCACAGGCAATGCCCGTGGCTCCAGTATGCCCTACGCCAAGATTGGCATGGGTGAGAGCCTTTTGCGCATGGGTCTCGCAGGTATGGCAGGTGCTGACCAAGGCATGGGCGCAACTATGGGCGCTATGGGCCAAGTCTATGGTGGCATCCAAGATTCTAACCGTGCCACAGACATCAAGGCTGCTGAGGTTGCTGAAGCCCGACGCATTGCTGACGCCCGTGTAGCTGCTTCAAGAGCAGGTGGCTCTGGTGGTGGTGGTTCTGGAGGCTCCGGCAGTGAACTTAACCTATCCAGTCAAATGTTTAGCTACCAGTCTGCTCTTGATGCTATTCGAGACAGTCGTGCTTCTGGGGGCAACCTCACAGGCGTTGGTGGTATATTCAAAGGGTGGCTTGACAACTTCACAGGCGACGCTGACGCAGCCAGACGCCTTATCTTATCCAAGGTTAAGGTTGATGACGCTCTTCTACGTGTTGCTCAAACTAAGGGCGCAATCTCCAACGCTGAGATGAAGCTATTTTTAGCACCTGCACCAACAAACCTGATGGATGAAGCTATCTGGGAAGCGTGGATCATTGACAGGATGACTGCGTTAGATCGTGTTCAATCGCGTGTGGACAGTGGGGCACAAGTTTCACTTTCAGAGCGACCCGGTAGATCAGGTTCTGACACAGGGTTTAAAGCCTCAGACTACACTGTCGAGGAAATCTCACAATAGGATTCAAAGTATGCCAACTTACATGATTACAGGTCCAGATGGGCGCAAGTTCAAAATAACTGGTCCAAACAAAGAGGGTGCGTTGGCTGCATTGGAAGCCCAACTGGCCAACTCTGGTTCGTCGCCAGAACCCACACCACCTTCAAACAACGATGCACCAGACACCTCCCTTGGCGGCGCTTTCTCACAAGGCGTTGACCAAGCGGGAGCTATGGTAGGCAAGGGTTTGCAGTCTGGTGGGGAACTCATAGGTTCAGAGGCCATTAGTGCCTATGGCTCTGAGATGGCCCAGCGCAACGAAGCAGAGATTGCCGAGTCCAACTACCAGCGTCCAGAGGGTGCTGATGGTATCATCAAGAACCTGAGAGAGGGTGAGTTTGCCAATGCGGCAACCTCTGCTCTCTACGGTGCAACAGAAGCAGCACCACAGGTCGCTGGTGGCGTTGCAGCCTCAATTGGCGCAGGTCTTGCAGCCACCACAGCCCCTGTTGTGGGCACAGCGCTTGCAGTGGGCGGCACAGGCTATGGTGTAGTTAATGCCCTAGGGCAGAACCGCGCTGAAAAAGAGGACCAAGGGTTAGACCCAACGGCAACTGCAACTGACCTAGCGTCAGCAGTGGCTTCTGGACTTGTGGAGCTTACCCCCATCAAAGGCGGTGGAGCTACACTCAGGGTTTTACGTGAGGCAGGACAGGAAGCAGTCCAAGAGGGACTAGTGATTGGCGGAACTTCTGTCCAAGGTGGCGAGTATGTTGCCCAAGACGTTGTGGATCGCTTAGGTGACGCAGCAATCACAGGTGGCATCGTTGCTAAGGGTGCCAACATGGCAATCACCACAGTCAACAAGGCTGGTTCGGTTGTCATGCGTCCCCGTGAGCAGTTAGACCCAGAAGTTGACCAAGCATCTGGTGACGTAGCACGTATGGTTAGCGAGATTGCTGAAACTGAGGGCTACAACCTCAAAGACATTGACCCCTCCTCACAAAAGGGTGCAAACGCAGCCCTAGCTGCTGCCCGCTCTAAACTGGCGCAAGACATTGAGACTGCAACAACAGAACTGAAGACTAATGTTCTCAAAGGTGCATCTCAGGAAGTTAAGTCGCAGTTCAAGGCGGCTGAAAAGCAGGCCCGCAACAAGGTGTCCAGTGTAGTCACCCAAGAGAACATAGACTTCATCAAGGACAACTTTGGCAGTACCAAAGAAGGCCAACAGTTAGCCCAAGCGTATCGCAAGTCGAACATCCTGACAGAAGTTTACTCTTCTGGCCTCAAGGGTGGTATCTCCCAGTTCACTGATCAGTTTAACCCTCTGCCTTCGTTTGGTCGTGCCTTTAACCCATCTGGTATAATCGCAGGGAACCTTAACGCGGGTGCAGCCGTTGCCACTGGTGGTGCAACTCTAGCGGCGCAGATTCCTCTTGTAATTGGAGGTCGTGCTATTGATGGCGCAACAGGCAGGCGTTCTAAAGTTGCCCGCTTCGTCAAGCAGAACCAAAAGAAAGACGGCCTTGCCCCAGTAACAGGTGTTTCCGTCCAAGGTCGCGCCCAGCGCTTAAAAGAAGCTACTGCTGCTGCAAAGCAAGAGTCTATGGCGGCTAAAGCTGCTGCCAGACAGCAATTAGCTCTGGCGAAAGTTGCAGCTAGAGACGGTGCCAAGGCTAAAGAACTTGCGCTAAAAGAGGCCGAAGATGTAGCAAATGCAGCAGCTTACGTGCAGTCCTATGAGAACGGGTTTGACCCACATGATAAGTCCCCACGTGGAAAACTCTTTATGGTCATCCAGAAGAAGCATAAGGGCGCAAGAGGACTAGATGCACCATCCATAGACGCTGAGGTTGCACGTGTTCTAGATGCGGCTGAAGTTCAGTACGCAGACCAGCCCATCACACTGAATGCCATTGCTGAATACCGCAAGATGCTATTGACGGGCCGCATGACTAAGGTTGGCAAGCCGCTAAACACTGTCATCGACCTCGTTAGAGATGGGTGGTCCATAGCAGCGAAGCCTAAAGGGCAGACAAAAGCCTCTAAGAAACAGAGTGCTCTTTCGCCACAGGCTGAGGCAGGCAAGCAGTCAAACATGGAAGTCCTTGGTGGCTTGCGGCAGGGAATGCTTGATGATCCATCTGTATCAGCTGGTGACAAGACCATCCTAAAGGGTGCCTTTGACACTATGACTGAGAACTTAGGTTCTGACCCAGTTACAGCGCTGAAGGCCACTATTGAGAGCGCTAAGTCGCGTATGGAACAGCCCCACCTTGCGGAAAAGCATTTGGGGCCCTATCTTACACGTGTATTAGGCCAGCAATCCGCTGCTAGAGCAAAGGGGAAACCGAAAGATGAAACAACCCCCACGCCTACCGCCCAAACTACCCCCACACCTAAAAGCGGTGATGGACCAAGTGGACAAGGAAATGCGGGAGGAGTCCTATCAGGACCCCCTAATAAACAGCCTCGACCCATTCAATTGGCCCGCCCTAAAGTTCCCGCCTCTAAAAAACCTGCCCTAAAGAAGGCCACACCAAAGGCTGTAAAGAAGGCACTTCCTGAAGCTAAGGCTGTAGTTGAGATTGGTAAAAAGGGTTCAAAGTATGAGGATGGCATCCAAGACATTGACACAGCCTTAGAGGTTGCCAGCGCTCTAGGTATCATTGTTAAGGTGATGAATAGCGGCACTGCACTGCAAAAGACTACTGGATCAAGTAAAGGCACCGCAGCCCTCCATTCGTGGGGGCCAACAATAAAAGGCTTTAGTACCAAAGTGTTTTCCATCAAGCCGGGTGGGAGCTTTCAAGGAACCAAGACGAGTAAAATTGAGGCCCTACACTCACTACTGCATGAGATGGGCCACTCTTTAACGCAAGGTAACATGGATGGTGTTGGACCGATTGGAGTCACAAAGGTAGAAAACAGGGTGAATAATAGTTCTGACACTGTGGGCGCTAACAGCTTCAACAACTCTGTTATGGCCCCACTTTTGAACAGCCTAAAGCCTGACCATCCTGCCATAAAGGAAATACAATCGTTCCAAGAAGCAGGTAGTGTCTATACACAAAAAAGCCCTTCGGAGAAAATTCCCCCAAGGCAGTTAGGTGAGTTCATTACTGCTTTAAGCACTTTGCAGCAGGAGGTAGATTCATACGATGGCACAGATGCTGTCCAAAAGTATGCGCTACAGAACCTTTTGTCTCAACATAAAGCGCGGCTCAGGAAAACTCGTAGTTACACAAACCTGACAGCAGAGCTTTCTGTGGACCCAATGCTGCTGTATCTAATGAATCCTAAACTTGCCAAAGAAGTGATGCCTGTGATGACAAAGCTGATCAAAGCTGAGTTTGACAAGGCTAACAACGGCAAGATTTTGTTCTACAGCCACCCATTTGCTACAGTGCTTGCCGTGGTTACAGCTATGGCTATGGCTGCTGCTGCCTCAACAGAGGACGATGAAGAGCAGCCTAGAGGCGCACTCTCAGCTTAAAAGAACATGGGGCCCCCAACAGTGGGGCCTCAGACAACTTTAAGGAAGCACCCCCACCGTGAATAAAACACCATTTGACTTGATGCCTTTCCTACAGGGCATCGAAGACATTAAGGCATCCTCCGCATTATCTGCGCCTGAGAAGGCCAAGATACTCGCTGAAATGATCCCAGCGCTACCAGCGCCTGTGTTCTGCAAGGCTTGCCCAGAAACACTAGCAATCATCTCAAGCAAACTAGGAGTAAAAGATGTCAGGAGCACCCCACAACCCCCGAAAGAAGTCCCCCAAAAAGGAACTAACGCATCCCAACATGGCAAGGGCAAAGGGAAACCACTACTTCTCGACACTGATGCAGACGGAGGAGGGGAGGGCCCTAAGAAAGCAGTGGTCAACAAAAAAGCGCAAAAATGGCGGAAGGCCACAGGGAACACCTGATGGATATACGTTAGAGGCAATCACTCCCATCCGAAAACAAGCGAAAGCAGATGCTGAAAGGATAGTAGCAATCATGGCTAAAGATGAAGAAATTGATGACGTGTATGCCATTGAGGCACTCAAAGCAGCCGTCGAAATCATGCGTGAGCCCGGACAAAACCGTGACCGCCTGACAGCCGCACGTATGGTCTTGGATTTCACTAAGACAAAACCTGCTGCAAAGAGCGAAGTCACCATTGGTAAAGCTGAAGCCTTCTTGGAGTCGCTCTTAGTAGCCGACCCTAACGAAGAAGAGCACACTGATGACGATGGAACCGAAACTTAAAGCTATCCGACGCAAGCTATACGACGACTTTGACTTCTATAGTAAGTCTGCACTCAAGATCAGAACAAAAGATGGCGACATCAAGGAACTGAACTTAAAGCCAGCCCAGCGCATCCTACAGAAGGCTGTGGATGATCAGATGGCAACTGAGGGCAAGGTTCGCATCATCATCCTCAAGGCACGTCAGCAGGGGCTATCCACCTACGTGGGCGGCTACCTGTACTTCAACGTGTCCCAGCGCAAAGCCTGTAAGGCAATGGTTGTAACCCACCACTCTGACAGCACCCGTGCTCTCTTTGATATGACCAAGCGCTACCATGAGAACTGCCCTGAGCTACTCAAGCCCCACACTAAGTATTCATCACGCCGAGAGCTTACCTTTGATGTGCTCGACAGTTCCTATGTTGTTGCTACAGCGGGCGGTGAGAGCATTGGTCGTGGTGAGACCTTAACCCACGTTCATGCCTCTGAGCTTGCCTTCTGGCAGCGCTCTACGGCTCTAGAGAACTGGAACGGCATGACACAGGCTGTGCCTAACAAGCCCGGAACCGCTATCTTCGTCGAGAGCACAGCTAATGGTGTCTCTGGCATCTTTTACGACCTGTGGAAGGGCGCTGTGGATGGCTCTAACGGCTACATCCCCGTGTTTATTCCTTGGTTCATGGACCCAGAGTACAGGGAGCCAACACCAGCTAACTTTGAGATCACCCCAGAGGAAGAGGAGATCGCAGAGAAGTTTGACTTGGACCATGAGCAGCTAATGTTCCGCAGACGTAAGATCGCCCAGAACGGCATCGACTTGTTCAAGCAGGAGTACCCAGCGGAGCCTGATGAAGCCTTCCTGACAACTGGTCGCCCAGTGTTTGCTCCAGAGACGCTACATGCCCGCATCAGCGAGGCTGTGGACCCCACAAAGCGCCTAGCGCTAGAGGGCGATGAGTGGCTTGAGAACGTCCGTGGTGAGCTTACCATGTATCACCCACTGATACCGGGCGAACAGTACACAATTGGTGCTGACGTTGCGATGGGTGTCAGAGGTGGTGACTACTCAGTTGCTCAGGTGCTCGACAGTAAGAGGCGTCAGGTTGCGACCTATCGTGCGCAGGTACACCCAGATTACTTTGCTGAAGTGCTCTACAAGCTAGGCGAGTTATACAACTTTGCCTTTATCATCGTAGAGAACAACAGCCACGGCATTTTGACGTGTACCCGTCTTGGGAAAGACATGGCCTACCCACACTTCTACACTGAGGTGCAGGTGGACAAGTTGACTGAAAAGGAAACCCTCAAGCTGGGTTTCACAACAACTTCCAAGACAAAACCTTTGATCATTGATGAACTCAGAGCCTCTGTTCGAGAGGGCAAGATCGAACTTAACGATAAGGTCACTATCCGAGAGATGCTTACCTACATCGTCACACAGAGTGGCGGTATGGAAGCTGAATCTGGATGCTTCGATGACTGTGTAATGAGCTTGGCCCTAGCAAACCACATCCATGAGGATGCTTGGGAGCCCATAGACGCAGTCGATGATTATTACATTGAGATGGTTTAGATATGAAATCACAAGAAGAATACAAAAGCCTTGATGACGAAAAGATCGTCTCAATCGTGGACACCAACCTACGGCGTTCAATTGGTTACTCAGACAGCGCACTCTCAAGTGAGCGCCGAAAAGTCATGCGCTACTACAGTGCTGACCTCCCCAAGCCTGCCCATGATGGAAACAGCAAGTACGTCAGCCAAGATGTGTATGACGCTGTAGAGAGTATGAAGGCTGCTTTGCTGGAGACATTTAGCACTGGCAACAAGACCATGCGCTTCTCCCCACAGGGGCAAGAAGATGTCGCTATGGCAGAGGTCTGCACTGAGTACACAGACTTCGTCCTCCACCGCCAGAACAACCTCTTTGAGGTCATGCAGACAGTCATCCATGATGGTCTAATTGCCCGCGCAGGTGTCTGTAAGGTCTACTGGGAAACCCAGTCTGAGAGCACCTTGGAGTACGTCGAGAGCCTCACGGAGGATGAACTTGATGCGCTGTTGGCTGAGGATAACGTCGAGATTGAAGAGGTCACTGAAGACGACTTTGGATTATACACAGGTGAACTTCGCGTTACCCGTGACACATCCCAAGTACGTGTAGAGGCTATCAGCCCCGAAGAGTTCTTGATTGAACCACAAGCTAAGTCCCTAGACACTGTCGGCTTCTGCGCACACCGCACCAAGAAGACAATCTCAGAGCTCATTGCGATGGGCTACGACGAAGACACTGTGGCAGACATCTCTGACAACGAGGACACAGACTTCAACAGCGACCCAGAGGTTATTGCACGGTTTGATGACGTGGGTTCTGACAGCGGCTTTGGCTCTCAAAGCTACCAACGCCAGACACGGCAGGTAACTGTTGTTGAGGCTTACATGGAGCTTGACGTTGAAGGCACAGGCACGACTGACCTCTACCGCATCGTGAAGGCGTCCAACGTCTTGCTAGAGAAAGAGATCGTCAACCGCAGGCCCTTCGTGGCTTTCGTTCCACTGCCGATTCCACATGCCTTCCACGGTAACAACTTTGCCGACAAGATCGTTGGCATTCAGAATGCACGAACAGTTCTCACACGCTCCATCCTCGACCACGCAATGGTCACGAACAACCCGCGCTACACGGTTGTCAAAGGTGGACTAACGAACCCACGGGAACTGATCGACAATAGGGTTGGCGGCATCGTCAACGTGACACGCCCTGACGCTATCAACGCAATGCCTCAAGCATCATTGAACCCATACGTGTTTCAGACCATCCAGATGCTAGACGAGGACAAGGAGGATACTTCTGGTGTCTCCCGACTATCCCAAGGTCTAAACAAAGACGCAGTGAGCAAACAAAACTCTGCGGCCATGATTGAGCAGTTGGCGACTATGTCCCAGCAGCGACAAAAGATCATCGCGCGTAACTTTGCGAACAACTTTCTGAAGCCTCTATTCTCACTTGTGTACCAATTGGTCGTGGAGAATGAGAGCGAAGAGAAGATCGTAGAACTCGCCGGACGATACGTTGAGATCAACCCATCACAGTGGGCTGGCAAGCGTGACGTACAAGTAGAGTTTCACCTTGGATATGGTGATCAAGAATCATTGGTACAGAAGTACCTTTCGTTCCACCAACTACTCTCAGCGGACCCAGCGATTGGACAAATGTACTCACCTGAGAACAAGTACAAGATGCTAGGTTCGATCCTTGAGAAGTCCGGTATCAAGAATGTTGCTGATCTACTAACAGACCCAGCGCAGATACCTCCACCACAACCCGATCCAGCACAACAGATGCAAATGCAGATGGCTCAGAAGCAGCTAGAAATCCAAGAGCGGCAGACAGCCGTTGCTGAGATGAAGGCGCAGTTTGATGCTCAGATGGCCCAGATGAAACTGGAGCTAGACAAGTTGAAAGCACAGCAGTCGTTTGCACTACAGAAGGATAAGATGGACCTTCAAGAAACCCAGCACGAACACAAAGAGTACGTCAACCTCGCAGAACTTGAGATTGCACGTACCGCTGATGACGTTCGCGCCATTGCATCACCAAACGGGTAACAACCACACTAGGAAACCAATGCCGTCACAAGAAGAGCAACTTGTGATGGCGGGAGATGAGGCGGAGGTTCTACTACAGAGCCCCGCCTTCACTTCCGTCATCAATGAACTTGTAGATCAAGCGTTTCAGACATTTGTCAACACAGCGCCAGAAGACAAGGACAAGCGCGAGAGCGCATATAGCCACTATCGAGCTTTAGTCGACGTGGTCAACACAATCAAACAGCGAGTTGAGGTGCGAGATACCATCACCCAGCAGCAGTTAAACAATGGCGACAACAGCCAAGAGGACCAGTAGCACCATGAATAACGTGCAAGATACTAGCTCTGAGCCCCGTGCATTAGATATTGACGATGCAGCGGACGCAATCTTAGGTCGATGGGACGACGGCGAAAGCCTATCTGAAGTCGAAGATGAGGATGCAACACCCGAAGACCTTAACGAGACAGAGGTTGAAGAGGGTGACGAAGACGATGAAAGCCCAGAAGAAAACGAAGACGGTCTAGAAGACCCTGATGACACTGAAGACGACGACGACACAGAAGAAGACACAGACGACACAGATGAGGACGAAGAGCCTTACATAGCGTCTGATGACAATCTTGTGGAAGTGACAGTCAACGGTGAGAACCAACAGGTATCTGTAAAGGACTTGAAGCGGCTCTATGGACAAGAAGCGTCTTTAACCAAGAAGTCTCAAGATTTAGCCGCCCAGCGCAAAGCCACAGATGAAAGTCTGGCCAAAACGCAGGCGTCATACCAGAAACTCATGGAACGTGCAGAGCAAAGGTACAAACCTTACGCTGACATTGATATGTTGGTTGCGTCGCAGCAAATGGATACAGAAACCTTTGCTCAATTACGCCAAGATGCACGACAGGCAGAAGACGACCTTAAATTCCTTCGGGAAGAGAGTGGTCAGATGGTGTCAGACATGCAGGCACAGTCACAGCAGGCAAACCAAAAGGCAGCAGCAGAATGCGTTAAAGCCCTTGAGGAAAACCTACCTGACTGGGGTAACGAATTGTATAACGACATTCGTAACTACGCCGTAAAGTCTGGCCTGCCCCAAGACCAAGTTGATCAGTACACAAGTCCAGAAGTGATCATGCTGATTAACAAAGCCCGCCTCTACGATCAGACAAAGCAGTCCGCCGAAGGCAAAAAAGCCAAGGCCAAACTCACGAAGTCGAAGAGCGGCAAAACACGGGTCTTGAGTTCCAAGAAATCACCCCCCTCTAAATCAGATGTTAAGGCCCAGCGAAGCCAAGCGGCTCACCAAAAGCTGAAGTCTAACCCTCGCTATGGTGGTGACACGGATGACATTGCAGCAGCCTTAATGGCCCGCTGGGAAAGCTAACATCCCAAATCTTGCCTAACCCATTGTAAAGGATTACAAATCATGGCTACCTATACTTCATACGACCAAGTCGGCCTCAAAGAGTCAGTTGCTGACATCATCACTGATATCACTCCATTTGACACCCCTGCGTTCAGCATGTTCAAGAGCGAGAAAGTCACTGCCCGCACGTTTAGCTGGCTTGAGGACTCACTTGCTGCTGCTGGTGTAAACGCAGCAGTCGAAGGCGCGGACGCTTCAATGGCGACCCTCACAGACGCCGTAGAGCGCACCAACAACACGCAGATCATTGAGAAGGCCTTTCAGGTCTCCGCAACTGCGGATGCTGTTTCGACTTATGGCCGTGCCAAGGAAACAGCGCACCAACTTGCCAAGAAGCTGAAAGAAATCAAGCGTGACGCAGAGTACGCTATGGTTGGCGTGAATCAGGCTGCTGTAGCAGGTTCTGCATCTGCTGGCCGTAAGATGGCATCTGTACTTACCCAGATTACTACTGCTGTAGACGCTGGTTCTAATGCAAATGATGCCTTGACTGAAGCCAAGCTGCTTGATGCTGGTCAGACTGCCTACAATAATGGTTCTGACGTTGACACCTTCATGATCAAGCCCGGAGATGCACAAATCGTTGCAGGTTTCTCTGCATCCTCTGGCCGTAACCGCGAGATTTCCCAAGGTAAGACATTGGTCAATGCTATCGACCTGTACGTGTCCCCATATGGCGAATACCGCGTGGTTTTGAACCGCCACTTGAAAGTGGACCATGCTCTGCTGATTGACCCAACGATGTTCAAGGTATGCACACTGCGTCCCTTCACACGTACACTGTTGGCTAAAACAGGTGACAGCGATAAGCACCACATCGTTGGCGAGATGTCTGTCAAGCACACCAACTTTGCGGACTCCGTGAAGATCACTGGCTTGTCCTAAACCATAGAGGCTTAGGCCTTACATCATAGGCCTCAGTCTTTACTGGCCCACCTAAGTTCCACACAGGTTTGCTCTCCTGCTTGTGTGGTCCTTGGGTGGGCCTTTTTGATTCAAAGGGAGCACTTTTGTGACCACCAAACAACCAGAAATACAGCAATCCAACACCGACTTCTTGTTCGAGACAGGTACGCTGATCCGCAAGCACACCCAAGACATCACACAGGCATTTCTAGATGACCTCGCTGACGCTCGGAACGAGAGTTCCTCGAAGCCAACTGGCGATTTTCAACGCATTGCCTCTATTCCCACAGTTGTTGCTGAGAAGTGGCTTCGTGAGGGCTTTGACCTATGGCAGGCCAATGGCGCTGAGATTGTAAAGAAGCTGCAATCTGAAGACCTTGGCATGTTTATGGCAACCACCAAAAGGATTTAAGCACAATGAACAAAGGTGAACTCCGGGCGCACATGAAAGCCCTCCTAAACCGTAGCGACTGCACAGATGCCTTGGCCGACACCTTCATTGATCAGGCAATTGGCCGCATCCAAAGAACACTCCGCATTCCTATCATGGAGAAGCAGAACACATACGCCATAAGCAATGCTGCTGGTGCTCCTAGCGTTGCCCTCCCCTCAGACATGCTTGAGCTAATCGACATCTACATTGGGGGTGTGGCGCTAGTGCGTATTCCTATGCATGAGATGCAAGAGGCCCATCAGACAGGCCAAGTGGGCACACCACGCTACTTCTGCCGCCAACAGGGTGCAATCCTCATCCACCCCAAACCAAGCAGCGGCACTCTATACCTCAGCTACTACGGAGAGTTTGATGCCCTAGTGAACGACAGTGACAGCACGCCACTCACGATATTGGCCACTGACGCTATCACTTACACTGCGCTGGGCTATGCCTCTGACTTCTTCTTAGATGAACGGGGTCAGCTATTTGATGGCAAGGCCGCACTGTTTCTCGCTGAGATACAAGAGCAGGCAGATACTGCTGAACAGTCTGGGGGCACCCAAGTTATGCGCCCCACCCACCTCTACGATAATGATTAAAGGAGGCCCCAGATGGCTATTAAGACAAGTTTCTATAGTGGTACTGGTGCTACCGCAGAAGAGCAGTACATGGTTCAACAGGAGGTTGTCGCAGCCGCAGCTAGTGCCATTTCTGCGGATAGCTCTAAAGTGGCCGCTGCGTCCTCTGCGACGGCTGCTGCGTCCTCTGCCACCGCCGCTGCAACTAGTGCAACAGAAGCGGAAGGTCACAAGAACGACATCACAGGCCTAACCACAGCCACTGGCGCTGCTGGTTCAACTGTATTGTACGACAGCAACTCAGGTGTTCTCACTGTCCCGCGCGGCGACACGGGTGCCACTGGCCCTACTGGCCCTACTGGCCCTACTGGGGCACAGGGTGCTGACAGCACAGTGACTGGCCCTACTGGGCCGACTGGGCCAACTGGAGCAGCTTCCACTGTAGCAGGACCAACTGGCCCTACTGGGCCGACTGGCCCAACTGGAGCAGCTTCCACTGTAGCAGGACCAACTGGCCCTACTGGGCCGACTGGGCAAATCTCAGCGGTAGGTGGTTGGACTGTAACTGAGGACTCTGGTTCATTATATTTCAGTTACAACTTATCTAGAAAAATGCGTTTGGACACGTCAGGAAATCTGGACGTGGTCGGCAGTTTCAACTCCACTGCGACGTTACCTGCATTGGCCTCAAGTACGAGCATATATGCCATTCTGACACTTGAGCCAAAGTTTGTCCTGGATTTCAAAAGAGGCGCATACAAGACAGGCGGAGCCACTACTACGCTCTCCTCTGCCATGACTCACACAGCTTCCTCTAATGCAACGATGGTTGACAGTGATGGCTTGCTGAAGTGGCGTCCGCATAACATCCTCACAAAATCAAACACCTTTAGTACGTGGACCAAGAACTACTCCTATGTTGTTGCTAATAACGCTGTCGGCCCCAACGGTACAGCCAACACAGCCTCTACAGTTAACTTCACTGGTACAACCTCAAACATTTACAACTTGTCCACAGTTGCTGTTACTCAAGGAGAAAAGATAACTCTTGCCGCATGGCTTCGCAGTGATGACATAACTTCTCTGACGATATCCATAAATGGTAGGACACAGACACCAAACAACGTCCCCTTTGCCAATCGAGCTGTAACCTCCACTTGGACGTTAGTTACATTTGAAGCTAGTGTTCAAGCTACTGACACTGGACTGTACTTTATATTTGGACACACTGGTTCTAACGCCCAAAACACCCAAATAGGTGAATTGGAGGTGTATGGCGCACACATGTACCGCAGTGACCTCGGTGGCATGGTAAACAACCCAGAGAGAAGCGACAGCTACGTCCCAACTACAACTACTGTTGTTTATATGCCCCGTGTAGGCCACCACATCTACAATGGCT